>Ga0123356_10004606_pt1 | contig 14210 bp, 16 predicted proteins | sample TergutEmb28metaG_2_FD_92546 | JGI IMG/M metagenome (GOLD analysis project Ga0123356, IMG submission 92546) | Embiratermes neotenicus P3 segment gut microbial communities from Petit-Saut dam, French Guiana - Emb289 P3 | ecosystem: Host-associated > Arthropoda: Insects > Digestive system > Gut ...
AATATAGCAACATGAATTCACATTGATGCATATCCATCGTGTTTGAACCAGTTTTTAATATCACCAAGCGTAATGGCAGCTAAAGCCGTCTTTAACGCTTTTTGCAACTCCTCAAAAGACCTAGCCTTAAGCCTCCTCAAAACCGCCTTCACCTTAGACCACACAAGCGAAAGTAGGATTAAAATCAGGCGAATACGCAGGCAAAAACCACACATAAGCACCCCTCTCATAAATAGGATCAAGCACACCCGCCACCTTATGCGAAGACAAATTATCCAAAAACACCACATCCCCCACATTTAACGTAGGCGCTAAAACATACCTTACATACAAAGCAAAAACATCACCATTCAAAGTCCCCTTAAACGTTACAGGAGCATTTACACCGGATAAGCGCACGGTAGCAAGTATGGAAGTACGCTCAAAACGTGCATCAGGCACATAATCTTCCACGCGAGCGTGTTTTTCACCCCAACCTCGAAGACGGGTCATAGCGCAGTTAATGCTAGCTTCATCAAGAAAAACAAGCTGCCCCACTTCTAGGGTTTTTTGCAAATCCCGCCAATCATTGCGCTCTTTTATAACGTCGTCTCGTTTTTGTCCATTAGCATGGAGCGTCTTTTTTTAAAAGATAGACCCATCGCTTTAAGATGTTTAGAGAGACCGCTTTCTGTTATGTCTAACTGTAACTCTTCTATTAGCTCGTTTATGGTTATGTCGGGGGTTTGTTTTATTTTGTCTTTGATTTGTTGGTCTTGTTCTTTGGTGAGGTGGCTTTTGCTTCCTTTGTAGGGTTTGGGTTGGTGGGTGCCTGTTGTTTGGTATTGTTTGTATATTTTTGTTATGGAGCTTCGGCTGATGTCTTTTACCCAGTTTAGGATTGTTTTTTCTGTTTCGCCTCGTTTTTTTGCTTCGATGATTATTTGGCGTTTTTCGTTTGATATGGGTCGCATATCAAAAAAGTAAGCGCTATCTCCAATATAACATTTGCGTTAATATGAACTCATGTTGCTATAACATAAGACTCCAACCCCGCAGTATGAGCATTAATAACAGCATTTCTAAAAGCCATCTCACCCCCTACGGATATATCAGCTCCAAAGGCAAACAGAGAAACCGCATTGAATGCAGGAACAAGTGATGAAAAGAACAACACAAACAACAAAAAAATAAGTGAAAAAATGCATTATTAGAACGAATGTAAAGTTGAACGACTATAGATAACAGTTGAACAGGAGTAGAAAACGTAATTCTCCTGATTAAAACTGCTTCATTTTTCGAATGGGGAGAAAGTTGCTTGTACATTATAGGTTCCTGTCGTACCAAGATTGTTGGGTTTCGCGGCAACAAGATAGTAAGTTCCAGCATCCAAATCCACTCTTATGTAAGGGTATAAAGTGGATGGCATAGAAGTTGAAGATGCATATCCAACCTGCTTACCGTCAGAGTCATTCAGTCTCATGACCAAAGCTCTAGCTCCATTAGTATTACCGTTAGATGCAGATATTGTTAATCTACCAGCTTCTGGTAACACAACCTTGTATGTATGTGAGGTTGTTGTGATTACAAATGAATTGGTAGCTATGACATCAAAAGGTAAGTCGATTGCAGAGATTGGCGTTGGTGTTGGCGGCGGGGTTGGTGTGCTGAAACTAACGCTGCTTCCGTCACTGTTACTTGGACTGGGACTTGGGACAGCAGGGGTTGGTTGCTGTGTTGGGTCAGGTGTTGGTGTTGGCGGCGTTGATGTTGGTGGCGCCGCAGTTGTGGCGGATGGCGGGTTTATCTGTGAATTACTGTTCATATTGAGTATATCGGGCAGCGACGCATATCCAGTTAGGAAAGGCATTGCTACAATAATTGTGAAAATAAGACCTACCATTGCTATTTTATTGTGGGTTTCCAAATGAACACCTTCTTTGACAGTTCAATCAGTATTACTGATGCAGACATATTAATGTACATATTTTTTTGCGTGTATTCACTTTTTGAGCTGCGCGTGTAGCTGATGTTCCGCTATTGTTCTCACATATTACCACTTTTATAGCCCTGTCCAGTTCATCTTTTGTCAAAAGTTGCCGTCTGTGCAGCTCCTTTAGCACGCCGAGTTTAAATCGCTCTTCCAATTCCGCACGATCAGACATGACAATCGCCAAAGTATAGTCGGTTGCAACTTAAAAATATTAACTATAAAAAAATTTCAGAACACCATATGAAATTTGTTTTATAAAAGCGTTAACTAATTTTATTAGTAAAAAGTATCGTTTTGTTTGAGGTTTGGAAGTGTTAAAACCATAGGAGGTGGAGTTACGGGCTGTTTGTCTCCCAACGTAACCTAACACTTAACCTCATAGCTGAGCGTCGCTTTAAGCTTGGCTAAGCTCTCTCGGCGTGGGAATTTGGTTTTGCCCGATGTCTTACCTGTCCCATAATTGGGTAGAACTTAAGCGGTCATAGGTGCAAGCTTTGTGGTTCTTGCGTTCCTCTGTTAAGTCCGTCGTTACGGGTGCTCATCTATGGCAAGACAGGAAGAAGAGTAAACATTAATTATTTGTTAAAGGTTGCGCTCTGCTTGAGTTTAAATGGTGTTTTTTTTCTGAATTTCTTTGGTGTATAAGGTAGATGTTTGTTGTAAAAAGGAAGCCTTTATTTCTTTCTCTAACATGACTTCTGAAGGCAAGGGACTATTATTGACAAGTGTTAAGGTTACTAAACGTGCGAGCAACATTGAGTATGCGATTCGTGACGTTATAGTGCACACTAAAGATTTAATTAAAAATGGTAAAAAGATTCATTATCTAAACATAGGGGATCCTGCAGCATTTGATTTTAAAACACCTGCAAGTTTTAAGGAGGCATTATGTAATGCTATTGCTAAAGAGGATAATTATTACTCCCCCTCAGAAGGTATTCCTGAACTAAGACAGGCAGTGGCAGATAAAGAGAAAAAAATCAATAACGTGGATATTGTAGCAGATGATGTTCTTGTTACAGAAGGCATCTCGGAGGGCATACAAATGTTGCTGGGTGCCATAGTAGAGAGGGGAAACGAAATTCTTTTTCCAGGTCCAGCGTATCCACCATATATTTCATATACTAAATTTTTTGATGGCACCCCAGTTGCCTATGAAACCATAGAGAAAGAAAACTGGCAACCCAACATAGAGGATTTACGCAAAAAAGTTACTAAAAAAACACGCGCCATTGTAATCATTAACCCAAATAACCCAACAGGCGCAGTTTACGACAGCAAAACTATAAAAGAAATTCTCAACATCGCAGGTGAACATGACCTACCCGTAATTAGCGATGAAATCTATGATCAACTCACATATGAAAAACATTTTGTAAGTGCCTCCAACCTAACCACAGATGTACCAGTCATAGGATTAAATGGGTTTAGCAAAGTCTACCAGATGACGGGTTGGCGACTGGGGTACATGTATTTTAAAGGTGAAGGTAAAAAACTTGACAATTTAAGAGAAGGTGTAGGAAAACTTTGCCGAATTCGCATTTGTGCCAACACACCGGTTCAAATAGCAGCAACTGCAGCATTAAATGGTCCACAAGACTTTGTTAAAGACATAGTGGAACGCTTAAAACAGAGACGAGACTTTAGCTGGAAACGCCTAAACGAAATTGAAGGCCTAAGCACCACTAAACCAGATGGCGCATTTTATATTTTCCCAAAAATCGAGGGCATAGGCACCCATTGGAAGACCGACAAAGACTTTGTGGTGGAATTATTAAAAGAAACAGGAGTTTTAATCGTAAACGGCTCAGGCTTTGACCCAATCTACGGCAAAAACCATGCAAGAATTGTCTTCCTCCCCCCAATCAATGAATTAGAAGAAGCATATAATAAGATAGAGCAATTCATCAAAAACAGAAAAAAATAGTTAGCAGGAGCTACGGGTAACCGTAGTATCCCAAGTTAGATTTTTGTGCCCTGTGTGGGGTCAGCAATTACTTTTTGGAATTCAGTCATCAACTTTTTTGTGACCACACCTGGTTTACCATCGCCGATTATACGTTTGTTAACTTCACGTATGGGAGTCATCTCCATGGCGGTTCCGGTAAAGAAGGCTTCATCGGCGGTAAACAGCATAAAGGGTGTAAGGTTAGCTATGGTAACTTTAAATCCAAGTTTTGTTGCCATGTTTGTAACAACTTCAGCTGTTATGCCTGAGAGGGCGCCTGTTGAAGTTGGAGGAGTAAATATTTCTCCGTTTTTGATTATAAACACGTTTTCGCCAACGCCTTCTGCTATGCAACCACTGCTTTCAAGACACATAGCTTCGTCAGCACCATAAGCGTTAGCTTCAATTTTAGCCAAGATGCTGTTTAGATAGTTTAGGGATTTGATTTCATGTGTTGTTGCGTTGACTGGATTTCGGGTAACCCAACTAAACATGGTGGTTATGCCTGTTTCTTGTGCGTTACTAGCTTTACATTGAATTGTGTCAGCGATGACAATAACGGAGGCTTTGGGACATTTTCGCGGATCTAAACCTAAATCGCCAATTCCTCTTGACACCACAAGTCGAATGTAGGCGTCTTGCATTTGGTTTTTACGTAGGGTATCTAGTACTGCTTGAATCATTTCTTGTTTAGTTAAAGGTATGTTTAACATAATGGCGTGTGCTGAGCGATACAAACGGTCAACATGTTCGACAAGTTTGAAAACTATGCCGTTGTATGCTCGGATGCCTTCGAAAACGCCGTCGCCGTAAAGGAATCCGTGATCATAAACGGAAACTTTGGCCTCTGATTTAGGATAAAAAGTGCCATCTATGTAGATTTGAAGTTCATTACCCATATTGTATTTCACGTCTTGCAAAGTTTTATTGTTTAATGTCTATATAGTTTACCACAACAATACGTCAATTCATTCAAACGATTGTGTTAACCGTAGAACTGGGGACGTTTTGATAGGTGAACAGGTAACGGTAAAGGTTTGTAGGGTTTACCAACGATTTTTTCAGAGACTTTAGTGATTAGTTGATCAACAGTTAAGGATTCTTGCTTACCTTTGAGTTCACGCACACGAACGGATAGGGTGTTTGATTCAATTTCTTTTTCACCTACAACGATAACGTAGGGAATCCATTCCTGTTCGGCTTCACGTATTTTTTTCTGCAGTGTAGAGGCAGAGTCATCTATGTCTACACGGATGTTGTGATGGGTTATTTGTTGGGCTAACTGTTCTACGGGGTCTAGGAATTTATCTGACAGGGGGATCAAACGGACTTGAGTTGGCGATAACCAGACAGGCAGCATAGGTGCTTTGCCAGTCATTTGTTCTAGATAGGCTTTTTCAAGTAATGCATATATGTTACGTTCGATGGCTCCACTTGGGCTGCAATGTAAAATTAGAGGGGTTTGCTTTTCACCCTTCTCATCTACATAGGTAATTCCATAGCGTTTGGCGTTTTCAACATCAATCTGATCAGTACTAAGAGCGGCTGCTTTACCTTGGTTGTCAACAAAGTTGAGGTCCCATTTTAGAGTAAAGTAGAAGAAGCGTTCATTCCAAACTTCAGCTAAGAGGGGTTTACCAAATTTTGCAGCTAAGGTTGCAATGAACTCTTTATGTTCGGCGTAAAAATCTTTAGTGAAGCGCAGGGCTATTTCGTAGTCATCTTTGACTAAGCCAATGTTGTCTAGTACATCAAGACAGAGGTCAAAACGTGTTAGGAATTCTTGTTTTGCCTGATCAAAATCCGCACAGAAAGCGTGACAATCAGGCATGGTAAATGCACGTAAACGTTTTAAGCCTACAACTTCGCCGCTTTTTTCGCGTCTAAAACTGTAACGGGTAAGTTCAAAGAGTTTTAGAGGCAGCTGTTTGTAGCTGATTTGTGCGTCATGAGCCATTAGAAACTGACCAAAACAGGCCGCAAAACGTAGGAAGAGTTCTTTGTCTTCGGATTTAAGTACATATTGACGTGCGGGAAACCGGTTAAGATAACTTGCAAGGCTTGGATGGTTGAAGTCATACATTAGAGGTGTTTCAACTTCCATACCACCATAGGCTTGTACACGAGCGGTAACATATTGCTCAAGTAACGATTTTATCATACGACCTTTAGGATACCAACGAACGTTACCGGGGTCACTGCCAGGTTCATAATCAGCAATCTCTAAACGCTTCATTAAAGGCACATGCGGAGGCATAACGGTTACGGCACGGGTTTTTTTAATTTCATAATTAGCAAATTTTTGCAGATTCGAGTTACCTTTGAATTTAAAATTCTCAACAGGTACAAGAGATCCATCAACTTGGAGGATATGCCAAAAAGATTTAAGGGTATCCTCAGCTTTAAGCGCAGCAGAAACAGGCTCTTCATCCTTCTTTACAGATTCACACACACCTACAGCCGCATTAGCGTCTGTTTGAGTTTCTACTGTAAGTACTTCAGGAGCGTAAGCACGCGCTTGCTCAGCTAAGGGATGACCTTTAATAGATATTGTAAATTGTTTATTCCAACCAAAAGGCGCACGATAGGTCTCTATACCTTTTTGTTTCGCAAAATTTTCCATTTCTTTAATGACATTAAGAGCATCTGAAGGCTTAGAAAGGTTACTGCTTAAATGAGCAAAGGGGTAGAGCAGGATCTTGTTTACTTTAAGTTTACCCAAAAAAGCTCTCACATCGTTAATAGCTCTCTGAGAAACATAAACAGTATCACCCTCTTCAACAGAGACAAATAAAACAACTATTTCCTCTAGATGAACCTCGTTTTTCTCTACATCTTCAGCTTGAGCAAGCTCTTTCTCAACTGGCTTATAAGTTATAGAATTAGAATGTAACTGCAAAATCCGCATTAACGTTTAACCTTCTACTACTACATACCATGGCGCCATTTGTCAAGAAGCTTATCCTTCTTAGACTTCTTTTTGTACTCTTTATAGTGCTCTTTACACAAATAAGCACGCTTAGTATTATCATTGCCACCAATTTTTAAACCAGCAGCCTTTACTTTATCAGCTGAAATTGAACGCTCAGCTTCACTACCGCAGCCAGATACACTGCAATTTTCGCCTTTATCGATACGTCCCACAATAGTACGCCTCAAATTTATGAATACCTTAGTTACATGTATACTTTACTAAGCTTTTTCTCATAAAGAAACATGGCACGCTTTAAAATCTCCTGTGACTCACCAAAAAAAGTAGAACCCAAACCTTCAACAACCATAGAAGCTGCCGCAGAACCCATAGAAGCACACCACAAAGAAGATTTACCCTTCAAATACTCAGCTAGAAAAGCACCAATAAAAACATCACCAGCACCGGTAGGATCAACAACTATAGAGGATTGACAAGCAGGAACACTATAACAAACACCCTTAACAGAAAGCAATGAACCTTTAGCACCCATAGTTACAATAACAGTCTCAACACCAACATCATGTACCGCCCTAACAGCCGCAGCCAACTCAGACAAACCAGTTAAAACAAAAAGCTCATCCAACGACACCTTACAAACATCAACTAAACCCAAAACACGCTTATCCACCCGCTGCTGCAACCTCAAAACTACATTACCATTTTCATCAAAACTCCGCAAAAACCCCTGAGGATCAAAAGACAAAAAATCACAACAACCTCGCAAATACTCCATAATTTCGTAACTAATTTCACCAGCTATAGGCGCAACATGAATAACCTTAACAGACAAACCACAAGGAATATCATCAAAACCAATAAAACCACCCCTACAAGCTAAACGAAGGGTACGCTCAGAAAAAACAGCATCACTATAACAAAGCTCAAAACTAGTCGTTAACTCATCGGGATAACGCTTCACAGCCGAAACATCAACACCTCTCTCACGTAACCACTCCAAATAAGCCTCAGGAAAATCGCCTCCAACACGAGACACAACAGACACAGGCTCCCCAAGAGTCTTCACTGCCAAAGACGTAAAAGTAGTCGCACCACCCAAATTATAAAAAGGCCTATCACGTCCAGACACAACAATTGAATCCAAAGAAAAACTACCAACTACACAAACACTACTATTTCGAACTACCATGCTCATCCCCTTAACTTAACTAAAGCCAATATATAGAAGTAACCTAAAAAGCAACCACCACAAAGATAACCCATCAAATAAACCACAACCTCTTTTCCATCAAAAATTAAAAATAAGCGTGTAAAATAAAGAAAAACTTAAGATGACAACAGCAAAATTGCTTTTGCTAAATCGCCACCACAGTCTTTAAGAGCTTCCTTGGCTTTCTCAAGACTTTTACCCGTTTGATCAGCGACAAGTTGTACATCTTCATCGGTAAACGCAGGTTTTACCGGAGCAGCCGCAGCAAATTGACCAGGTGCTTGCTCAGACACTTGCCCCCCAATTACTTGATACATTTTTTGCCCCTGAACCTGTAAAATCGCAACTTCAGGCTCATCAATAACTATATCTTTTGAGGCTGTCCTTATGATAACTTGATTAACGTCTTCAACGCTGTCCATATTCATACCCATGCGTTGCATCATGCGTTTCTGTTCACGAGGATTCATACGTTTATGCATCAGCACATCACTTCTATACAATGTATTTCACATTAGAACCTCATAAACTTAACCCATCCACTAAGCCACAAACACTACCATAAAAAGAAAAAAAGAACCGAACAAAATTACAAGAACTTCAACAACAATACAACACATGAATTTTCACACATAATCAACTAAAGAATAAACCTAAACATCATTAACAATAATTACGCAAGATGTAAACCCTGCAAATAAGACACCTCTTGGTTTGCTTTTTTTGTTTTCCAAGTTTCATTGTTTGGGTGGTTGTTTCCCAAAGGGCTTAACATCCAGTACTACTCCTTCAAAACGTTAGTAGTATCCAAAAACAGGAAATAATCAACAATAATTTTTGACCAAAAACAGTTGATTAGTCTTTGCTGTTTATGCCGTGCCGTACTTTAACGGCGACACCCGTTTTAAATGCACGGATTTCTGGTGTGGAAAGAATTGCGCGTCCAACAGCTAAGAGTTGTCTGTCTTGGTCAACTATTATAACTTCGTCTTTTGCACGAATTTCATCATCTGCTTGGACAACGTGGACGGCAAATACGTCGCCACCTTCTGCAATATATTTTGAAACATCATTTTGTAAGGTTATAAGACCTTTAGCATGGGGAATGTTTTCTACTAAGTGTTTAGCTGCTTTGATGCTTAGAGAAAAAAGACCATCTGTAGGTCTAAGGGTGGCTAAGCGTTCGTCGTTGAGGTTGACAAAGCGTAGTCGACCAGTACGTTTTGAAAACTCAAAAGTTACGTTTTCGGGGAAGAGATGTTCGCCTACGTTTTTTCCGAATTGATAGTCTGCTATGCTGCGGATTTTGTCAAGTTGATTTTCCACTGGAGCCTCACCGTAGTTGGTCATTTTTGTTTCGATAAGTATAAACTTATCATATTAAATAAATAATTTAAAGGTGAAGTATCGTGAGATGCGAAGTTTGTGGACGCAAAATACATGGCGACCCCATGCGGGCAAATATTGAAGGCGCGAAATTAACCGTCTGTGCTGAATGTGCTAAACATGGTAAAATTATTTATCCAGACGAAGAAAAACAGGCACCTAAATCACCCTTCCTAACCGTTGCATCAGGCTCGGGTTCCACTTCAGCCCTAACCACGACAGGGGCAACTAAAGCCAGAAGGCAACCTCAAGGGAAACCAAAGAAATTGAATCTTACTGTAAAAGTAGAAATTACTCAAGAACTCATTGAAGGCTACGCAGCAGTAATTCGTGTTGCAAGAGAAAAAATAGGTTACTCTCATGAAGACTTGGGCTTAAAAATTAATGAACGCGCTTCAGTGTTAAAACATATTGAACTGGGCAAAATGGAACCCAACAATCTGCTGGCCAGTAAACTGGAACGCCTCTTGAAGATAAAACTTTTAGTACCCATAGAAGAAGAAAAACCAACAACTTCAACCCCAACGGTAGGTAAAAATCAAGAGATGACTTTGGGTGATCTCATCGAAATTGACAGCAACAACTCGGAGGAGCCTAAAGCACGAAAGCAATCATAGCTCAAAGACGCCTCAATCGAGAAGCATCAAGTCTTGAAGAGTTAAAAGCTCTTGCCCAAACAGCAGGGTACACTATAGTGGGCACTCTTGAACAAACCCGTCCCCCAGACGCAAGATACCAAATAGGCGCAGGAAAAGTTGAAGAACTCGCCAACCTAGTAAAAGATACAGATGCAAACAAAGTAATATTTGACAATTCACTACGTATGATACAAAACTACAACCTAGCCAAAGCCACCAAAGTAGAAGTTATCGACCGATTCCAACTCATTTTAGAAATTTTTGCCCGCCGCGCCACAACCACGGAAGCGCAATTACAAATCCAACTAGCAACACTACAAAATGAACTAAAACACGCCAGAGAAAAAGTTCGCCTATGCAGAGGAAGCGAACAACCAGGCTTCATGGGCTTAGGCGTCTATGAAGCAGACATTTACCGAGACGCCATAAAACTACAAGTCCAAACAATCCTCAAAAAACTCACAACCATCCGCACAAAACGTATCCTACAAAGAGAAAGACGCACAGAACTAGGTTTCCTATCCATCTCACTAGCAGGATACACAAGCGCAGGCAAAAGCACCCTCTTTAACGCCTTAACCGAAGCAGACAACCTAGTTGACCGATCACTATTTACCACACTCTCAACCACAACACGAATAATCGAATTTTCTAACCGCAAATTCCTATTAACTGACACCGTAGGCTTCATCGACCGCTTACCAATCGCATTAATAGAAGCCTTCCACTCCACCCTTGAAGAAACCATTTACTCAGACCTAATCATCCTAGTTATAGATTTAAACGAACCCCTTGAGGTAATTGAAAAAAAAACCAACATCTGCCAAGACACAATCAACCGTCTAGATGCCGGAAACATCCCACAAATAACGGCATTAAACAAAATGGATAAACTCAACCCCGAAGAAATACAACAAAAACTTGACGCATTAAAAAATAAAATACAAAACCCAATTTTGCTTTCGGCAAAAAAACACACTAACCTTGACGTATTAAAGACCCAAATTGTTAAGATGCTAGAAAATTATGTACAAGGCAGCTTTTCAGTGCCATTAACAGGAGAAGTGATGCCATTTATTTCTTGGGTTCATGAAAAAGCTGAAGTTAAAAAAGAAGAATTCTTAGGGGATCATGCAGAGGTTAAATTTGAAGCTAATCCGCAGATTGCTGAGCAAATAAGAAGAAAAGTGGAAAAATTCAATGGAACATACACCCAACCAATTAATGGACAGTAAACAAAAAATTGTTGTTCTACGATGGGGACATCGCGTCCACCGAGATTCACGTTTAACTACGCATTGCGCTTTAACGGCGCGTGCCATGTGTGCCTCAGGTTTTATTCTTGCAGATATTGAAGATAAATCTATAGAAAAAACCATAAAAGCCATCACAAAACATTGGGGAGGCAATTTTACCTTTGAGATGGGAAACAGTTGGCACAATGTTGTTCGTGACTGGAAATCTCGGGGAGGCATTGTGGTTCATTTAACAGCGTATGGTGAGAACATTCAGGCAAGCGATGTTATGAATCGTATACGTAGTACAGGGAGAGATATTCTTCTTTTAGTTGGCAGTCAAAAGGTTCCTGGAGAATTCTATAGCACCGAGGTTTCAGATTTTAACATAGGGGTGGGTAATCAGCCACATAGCGAATGCAGTGCGTTGGCAATTTTTTTAGATCGGTTTTTTGAGGGTAAAGAGTTAATGGTAGAGTTTGAAAAAGCTGAAGTTAAAATTATTCCTCAAAAACATGGTAAAAACGTTGAGGTTAACGAAGAAAAAGCATAGGTATGTGCGAAGAGTTTTATGTATCAGTGTGTTACTTATAAGTAGGCATTTAGGGAAATTGGTATGTTATCGACTATTGATGATGCAACTTTGATGAAAGTGGCTTCTGCGCTTGGAGAGGAAGAAGCTGTTAGACTTATTGAGTATTTAAAAGGTGTAGACGAAACCACAGATGATGATATAGCAAATAAAACAGCCATACGTCTAAACAATGTTCGCAAAATTCTCTATAAACTCTATGATCACTCCCTTGTAAGCTTACGCAGGACCCGTGACCCTAAAACAGGATGGTTTATTTTTCACTGGAAACTTCAACCAAGTCAATTGGAAGGTTTTATATTAAGCCAGAAACGTAGAGTGCTTGAAAAACTAAATGTTCGTCTGGAATATGAGAAAAATCATGACTTTTACTTCTGTAACAGTGCTGAATGTAAACGGGTGCCATTTGAAGAAGCAGTAGAGCTGGTTTTTCACTGCAACACATGTAGCAAACCTTTGGCGCACTCGGAAAATGAACATATGATTAGTAAACTTGCAGAGAAAGTAGAAATTTTAAGGAAGGAATTAGGTGAGTAAACACCTTCCAAACAGAGAACAAGCCATCAATATTTTACAAAAAAATAATTGTACACCTGAAGTAATTGCGCATTGTCAAGCCGTAGCTTTATTAGCACTAGAGTTAGCAGAAAAATTTAAAGCAAAAAACTATGCTGTTGACGTAGCATTAGTTGAAGTAGGGGCTCTTTTGCATGATCTTGGACGGGCTAAAACGCATAGTGTAAATCATGCAATTGAAGGCATGCAACTTGCACAAAAGGAAGACTTACCAGACTCAGTAATTTGTATTATTAAACGGCATGTAGGCGCAGGCATAACTACCAAAGAAGCAGAATTGCTCAACTGGCCTAAAGACAACTATATACCTCAAACTTTGGAAGAAAAAATTGTTTGCTACGCAGATAAATGTCTAAGCGGCAGCAACCGCATACCTGCGGAAACAACAATTAAACAGTTACATGACCAAAAACTAGACGAAGCTGCCGAAAGAGTTAGAAAACTCCACAACGAAATAACTAGTTTACTTACGTGAAGGCGACAAAATTGACCGTTTTAACTTTGTTAGCTAAAGTGTACAATAAAGGACAACTTAGACAGATAGAAATGTCTTTACAGACAACTTTTGAAGATTTAGACGCTCAAGTACAAATCTTAGATAAACCAGTTAATCAGTGGGTAAAAGTTAAAGTCACAGGCGAAGATGAGGGCATAGCTAAGAGCTACATAACCAAACAAATCGGTGTCTGCCCAAATAGTCTTGATGAAGTTTCAGTAAACACTGAATTAAAAAGCTACATTCAAAAAATAGACAATACCGCAGGAGAACTAATTGTTGACGTGGGCATCTTAGAACCAAAACCAGTTTACGCTCACATCCCACTTACCACTCTGAAAACTCAACTGTTAGAAGAAAAAGAAGAATCACTTAAAAAAATCACGGAACTGTTTGCCTTAAGTGTAAATCTGCCAGTTAGTATAAAAGTTAAAAAAGTACACACCACCGAAAATATAATTGAAGCCGAATTTGCACCCGTACAAATAGAGATGTTTAAAAATTGGCAAAAATCACTTTTAGACCGACTTATAATCTTAGGCACAACAACAGATGAAGTTACATCAACTTTAGAACGAACACGATTAAATCGCGATGTAATCAACACCGAAGCCATAGGATTATTTGAACAAGTGCTCACCTGCAAACTAGGCACAGATGCAACAGGCCTCATCCCCCGAATCGGTCGTTACATGCGCAACACCCAAATTCTAGTATTCAACCCAAAAAACTTCAACACTTAAAAGACAACAACAGAAGAACCTGACAAAAACCCAACGCTTATCAAAACTCTAACGTAGTTAAACAAACTTCAGCTATAAACCGTTACTTTGGTTATTACCACTACACAAACAAGCAAAAGAGAATGGAAATAATAGTTCTTGTGAAAAATAACTATTGAAAAGAATTCTGAAAAGAGTAAACAATACCTTGAAAAATATGCAGATACTCGCAGACAGATAAATAGAAAGAAAAACAAACAGATCATACGCACTTTAGTGTTAATTTGTGAAGACTCAAGTACCAATAGACGTTTGTTAAAAGCTGTGGCATTAGGCAGAGAGTGAGCAGGTAGCTAAATAGGGGGATAGTGAAATTGGAAATATAGCAACTTGATTTTACATTGATAGTTTATATATCTCGGTTGTGTAGGTCTCTTCAGGCAGTTGTTTGATGTGAGGGCAACAGACGATAAAACAAGAGAAAACATTATCTTAGCAATGCA
>Ga0123356_10004608_pt1 | contig 14204 bp, 8 predicted proteins | sample TergutEmb28metaG_2_FD_92546 | JGI IMG/M metagenome (GOLD analysis project Ga0123356, IMG submission 92546) | Embiratermes neotenicus P3 segment gut microbial communities from Petit-Saut dam, French Guiana - Emb289 P3 | ecosystem: Host-associated > Arthropoda: Insects > Digestive system > Gut ...
TATCAGGGTGTATTTGCATGAATAGGGGGGGGCGATCGGTTTGTGTTGGGCAATGATGGCACAGTGGTTGGGGGGGGGCGGGTGTGGTGACATTTGTGTCGATCGGGCAGCGGGATAGGATCGTGTACATTCTATACATTGCCATTTTCGGTATACCGACCAAAGCGTATGCATAAGGCGTAATCTGGAAGTTTGCGATCGAATGGGTGATGGATTGGCGTCCGGTGACTATGGAGTAGGAGAGTGGGAGAAAGAATGACCCGAACGATTGGGCGGAAGTGTAGGAATTCGCAGAATACTGAGGACCACCTGTTGTCTGTGATACAGGTGCGTTTGGAGAACGTGGATGCGGTGAGGCGCTCACTGGTAGTGGAGTGCGGGTGATCATGTCGAGTGTTCGTTGTCTGGTGTGCCACAATGCGTTGAATCGGGATCCCGCTCATCCGGAGGGGAAATGAAGCCGAAAGCAGGCTTGAGTCGCGGCGCGGGGTGTCCTGGGCATGTCGGATGGCTTGTTCGCACGGGCCAGGTCTTGAAGACCAACGACGGGCAACCTGTGGAGGTTATGGAGCTGAGACACACCAAGGATGGCGCAATTCTCTCGGAGTGGGCGAGGCACTTCCGAAACCAGTACTGCGCGGACAGCCAAATCGACGCTCTTCGCCAGGGGACCAAGTACTCTCGCAGCGAATACCTTCGGGAGATCAAGTTTCCAGACGAGCACGCGAGGCCAGGACCCAGCATCCGGGCAGGCGACTTTGGAGAGATCCTCGTTGCCGACTATCTTGAGTACTGCCTCGGTTACACCTTGCCGCGCTGGCGCTACAACGACAAGTCCACGCGTGACGAGTCAACGAGGGGGACGGACGTCATAGGCTTCAAGATCTTGGATTCTGGAATTAACGATCCGAACGATGCCCTCGCGTTGTTCGAGACGAAGGCGCAGCTTACTAGAAGCACTCCGAATAGGAGGCTGCAAGATGCTGTGGACGGCTCGGCGAAGGACGAAGTTCGCAAGGCAGAGAGCCTAAACGCAATCAAGCAACGCTTCCTCGACCGGAATCAGTTTGCCGAAATGAAGATGGTCGAGCGGTTTCAGAATCCAGAGGATTTCCCTTACTCAGAAGTCTACGGTGCTGTGGCGCTTCTGTCGTCAGCGGTTTATGATGTGAACGCCGTTTGCCAAACGACGACAACCAGTCATCCACGCGCCGGCGATCTTACGCTGCTTGTTATCCACGGCCCCGACCTGATGGAACTGGTTCGCGAACTCTACCGAAGGGCTGCTGATGAAGCCGATGCAGAAATCCAATAGCCTGCTCTCCGTAACCCGGTCGAAGGCGAAGATGTACGAGTTCGGTGTTCCAGTGAAGGATCACGTAGAACTCGACAGGGATCCAGCTCAACTATTGTGTCTTGCCATCGGGATGCTGGGGGACTGCGCCGCAGCGATATCCCGAGAGAAGACCGATGCCATACTGCTCGTCGATCTCTCGTCGACGCTTCGGTTTGCCGCCCGCTATTTCGACGCGTATTGGGCGAGCAAACTGGCTCGGGTCGACGACGCGTACCTTTTGCTGCTAGCGTCCGCGACTTACTACCTGTGTGAGCTGCCAGGGAGTGCCAGCGTTCTCGCGTCGCGCGTGCCAGAAACGTTAGACCTGGAATGCGGCGGTTTGGAAGACCTGCTGTTGTGGCTCCTGTGTGGCAAGTTTGGTTCATTGCCTGATCGCGGCCCGCGCAGTTTGTACAGGAACGGAATCCACGGAGTGTCGATGGGCCTCAGGGAGTTCTACAAGCTGGACGGGCAAGATGCTCACGTTTGCGAAAGAGCTATGGCGTCGCTGAGGAACACCGCGCATTCCGTCGGCTCACCGCGAGAACTGTTGTTCTCGGATGTTTGTTGTGCGGTCGCCCGCCACAGGATCCGGGACTCAGCTCGACGTTTGCTGCCGCAGTATTCGGGCCTTGCGATTGAGTCATGGAAGCCCGTTCTCGGCAAGGAATCCTTTGTGAGAGAACTGTGGCCTGCACAGAAAGTCCTTGGGGAGCAAAACGTCTTTGCGGGACGGTCCGCAGTCGTCCAAATGCCGACGAGTGCGGGAAAGAGTCGAGCAACCGAATTTGTTGTGCGCAGCGCGTTCCTGAGTGGGCGCGCGTCGCTTGCTGTCGTTGTGGCACCGTTTCGAGCCCTTTGTCACGAGATCCGACAGAGCCTTGCTCGTTCGTTTCGTGGCGAGAACGTGAGCGTCAACGAACTGTCTGGCATTTCTCGGAAAGGCATCGAACTCGATTTCGGGTTTGACGACCGTAAATTTGATTTCGAGTACGACGAGCTTGAATCCGACGTCGAGTTTGGTCAGCTCAACGCTGGACATACGATCTTGGTGATGACACCCGAAAAGCTCGTGTGCGTGTTGCGACATGTTCCAGATCTCGCGAGTCGAGTGGGAGTTCTCGTTCTGGACGAGGGTCATCAGTTCGACTCGGGGTCACGTGGTACCACGTACGAATTGCTTGTCACTTCGCTGAAGGAGATGATTCCAGCGACGGCGCAGAAGATTCTGTTTTCCGCCGTGCTCTCGAATGCCCCGCACATTGCAAAGTGGCTCATCGGCGACGAACGCGCGGTAGTTCGCGGCGATGATCTCCTGCCAACGGAGCGCTCAGTCGCGTTTACGAGTATGGGTGCTGGTCTCGGTGGTCTTCATTTTGTTTCGCCCAAGAACCCCGATGAGGAGGAATTCTTCGTTCGTGGTGTAATCAAATCGACGCAGCTGTCCGCTCACCAGCGAGAGAGGACGGCGCGCTGGTTTCCCGCACAGGGTGACAATAAGTCTGTGGCCTTGTACCTCGCGCTAGCATTGGTACGAAATGGTACTGTCGCAGTCTTTTGCGGCCGAAAGGATTCCGCAATTGGTCTATGCAAGACCCTCAGCGATGTGGCAAGTCGTGGGGCTGCCGTGCCGATGCCTGTCAACGAATCGGATCGTGCAGAAGTCGAGCGATTGGCTGATCTGTACGAATCGAATCTTGGATCGGATGCTCTCGCAACTGGCGCAGCGAGGCACGGGGCCTTCACCCATCATGGCAACACGCCGCATGGCATACGCCTCGCGGTTGAGCACGCGATAAGCAAGGGGCTCGCAAAGCTGATTTTCTGCACTTCGACGCTTGCGCAAGGTGTCAACCTTCCAATTCGGTATCTCGTGGTTACTACCGCTCAGCAAGGTGTCGAGAGTATCAAAGTTCGCGACTTTCAGAATCTTATGGGGCGGGCTGGTCGCACGGGCATGCACACCGAGGGCAACATCCTCTTTGCGGACCACGAAGCGTACGGCACACGGGAGCGCAGGGGGAGCAAGTGGACAAAGTACAGGGATCTGCTTCTGGCAGGCAAATCAGAACCCTGCGCGAGCACATTGCTGTCCGTGTTGACGCCGATCAAGACGGGCCGGGGACGAAATAGTCGCAGTATCGACTGCAAGCAGGTCGTTGGGCACTACGTATCGGACGATGACGGTGGCGCTGTATGGATTAGCCAGATCGCGACAAGCTGGAACCTTACAACGTCTCAGGGTAGGCAAGTCCGAGGAGATCTCGCGGGAAGGCACAGAATCCTCGCGAGTGTCGAAAGCTTCCTGATGGCTCACTGGGACAGTGATACGAGCGGCCATGCCTTCGGTTCTGGACCCGTTTCCGAAATGGTGAAGCAGACGCTTGCATTCCATCTCGCGTCGGTCGAGCAACGGCGCAAGCTGCTTCTTCTGTTCGAGATTCTCGGGCAGAATCTCACGTCACGCATCGACACTGTGGCCAGACGACGTGCATTCGGCAAAACGCTGTTTGGCGTTCGAGATGCCGTCGCTCTCGAAAAATGGGTTGCAGGGAATTTGGAGCGCATCGCGGGCTCGGAAAGCGACGACCGTCTCTTTGATGTTGTGTGGCCGTGTGTCGAAGCCTTTATCAAAAACCGCACATTCGAGAATTGACAACCAGACGAGACAAGGCAGGAGTTGGCGAAGCGCTGGATCGCCGGTGACGCATTCGGGACGCTCCGCGAGATGATGGTCGCGAAGGGCGTCAAAGTTGGTCTCGGAGTGAGGCCGCGGGATCCCAGTGTGGCGCACATCGTCGAGATGGGGGAGAACGCTGTTGGCTACGAGGGGGCCCATGTGATCGGGGCCATCAGTGCGGTCTTCGACTATCTGCTATCGGCAGGCGTGGAGGATAGCGACGGTGAACACCTCAAGGTGCTACGCGTCTTGCAGAAGCGTCTCAAGTACGGCCTGCCAGCAGGTCCATCGATCTTGCTCTATGAGGCGGGATTTGCTGACAGACCGCTTGCTGTGGAGCTCGCCAAACTTATGCCGCAAATCTCGTCTCGCAACGGGATAGGTGATGCGATACGCGACGAGCGGGCTGCGGTCAAGGCAATCCTGGACCGATATCCGCAGTATTTCGCGAAAGTGTTTGAACGGGTGACGAGATGAGCGTTGTCACAGTGGGATCTGCCAATGGCGGTTTCCGACTGAGCCAGTGTTCTTGGGTGGAGCCAAAGTCGAGACCGAATGATCGCACGCAACAGCAGCAGATGTCTGCTCGTCCAGCATTGGGCAAGGTACAAGGTGTTCAGCAATCGCTGTTTCCGAGCCTTGGGTGATAGCTTGGGCCGCTGAACACGTGACGAGAAAAGGTTCGTCCGCAGCGCAGAGGTTGCATAGGTTGGGTAGCACTCTCTGTGTCAACGATCGCCGAGAAGCGCGGGAATCTGGCGAGAAGCACGGAAACATGCCCAATTCCACCCGACGAGAAGGTGGCGATTGGCTTGCCGGCCCCTTCTATCCGTGTGTCCCTACTGCACTCGTTAGGGAACGGAGGCACAGCTCGCCTGGATCCTGGGTCTGCACGAAATGCGGGAATTGGTAGACCAGATACGCTTGGGGTTGGTTGCTGGCAAGTCGGAAAGGAACGTGTTTGCGGGCAGGGCAGAAACCGAGTATTGCAGACTAGTGCGGAGTCCTGAACCGCTCACGAATCTCGCGAGCGTGGATCGCAAAACGACCCACGGCCTGATCCGATACGCTCTGGAATAGACTATCTACGAGTTCGACCCAGCCAAGCTGTTGACCGGTCGAACGATCCGATATCGGTGACAGCGGTGCCCCGAACAGCTCTTCGCCAGGTCCGTGCCGCAGTGCCATCGCAAGGGACGTCGCGACAGCCAGTTCTGTGTCGATATCGCATGAACTACGGCTGCGTTCGAACTGCATGGCACCCAGAAACGACGTCGCGGCATCCACTGCGAGCCTTTTTCGCAGGTCGTCGGACAATTCTGGACGGGTAGAAGCCCAAGACATCGTCCTAGCCACCATGTACATCAGACTTGCGTCATTGGGATACACGAAGCTACAGAGTCTTTCCAGCGCCGCGTAGTCCTTTTCATACACGCCCAGGAGCCGACACCAGCAGTCGTCGGGTGGCCGAAGTTCGTCAGCGAGCTGTTCTTCAAAATCGCGCCAGTAGATCTGGTCCAGATCAAGGCCTTTCCGAAAGTGGTGAACGTGTTTTCGATCACCAGGCAAGCTTGCGTCGAGGTCAGCAATCACGCGATCCAGAAAATCCAGGGCACGCTCTCGTTCGATTGTGGGACTGACGGAGCTGTGCCATTCGGGCGAGCTGTACAGGCAGGAAACCAAGATCCCAAGCTGTTGGAATCGGTAAGTGGTCCGGTCTGTGGTACTGTGGGCCTCCAGCAAAGCCGCATCTGCGGAGTCCAGAGCCTTGTCGTACTGGCACGTATTCATGGCCCAAGCAGTCCATGCTGCGTGCCGAAACGACGATTCCGGGCACTCCCGATCAAATCGATCCAGCACCGACTCGACCAGAGCGTCCGACGCGTCGGCATTTCCATTTGCACGGCGCGCGTCGACAATGGCTCGCCTCCGCGAAAACCACTCGAAGGTGTACCAGTAGGTCAGGACGAGGGGAAGTAGAATCCCGCCCCGATCAGCTACTTCCTTGAACACCTGCCGGACGCGCAGCTCAGCATCGTCGTCTGGCTGAGAATCCAGTCGCTGAGCATGATAGCGACAAGCGTTTTGGTAGGCATGTCTAGCTTTCGACGTCTGCCGCAGAAACCAGCCTCCCCAGAAATCACTGAGTTCAAGATCTCCACGTTCCAGTGTTGCATCAAGAACCGTCTCGGGTTCGAGCATTTTGAACAGCGCCAGAACCTCTGGCGACCCTGCGATGAGATCTGCGCTGTCGCACACCAGTAGAACACCTGTCAAGGACAGGCAACCGCCAGAAACACATGCTGGCTCTTGCCACACTTCAATGAGGGTCTTAGCCACAGCCGAGGAATTGGCCATTGGGTCCGTCAGCAGGTCGCAGGACAATCTGACTTCTTGCGGCAAGGTCTGCATTGTCCGAACCGCGTTGACATACTCGATGGCCAGCTTGCTGAGAGGCCCGCCCCAGTTGTAGATGATACCTGCAAAGAGGATTCCGCGGAGAAGGAACACCACTTTGGGCGTCGGAGCCAGCCTCATGAAGAGTGTGCGAATACTATCTGGAACTTCAAGCGAATCAGCTGACAGCCGAGCCCGCTCAAGGAGTACCCACACCAGCGCCGTTGGCCACTGGATGGCGTCTTCCCCCGTGGATTCGAGCATTTCTTCGAGTGCGGCTCGGCGGTCCTCCAGATTTCCCTGGGCGGAGTACTCCAGTGTCAGAGCCCTGAAGCCGATTTCTCCGAGTATCCATTGTGGTGTCTCGGGATCGAGAAAGAGCCTCTCGATAAGCGGTTCAGCGCTGGTGACCAGCCACCTCGCGTCATCCCTTGATTTCTGCGCGCTGTGCAAGTCGGCCAGACGAAGCGCCAGCCGGGCGATCCAGACTGATTTGGCGTCCTCACGGGCCAGCATGGTGAGTACAAGGTCCGACCAGCTCGGAAGATCCAGAAAGTCGGTTTGACGTGCGTACATCGCCAACCGCACCGCTGTATCAAGGCACCGCGTTGCCTGCCATCCTTCGAGTAGCCCGTCCACTGCACCCGTCATCGAAAGTAGCCTGTCGGCACACTTCCGCGCGTCTTCCCACCTCGACGATCGACACAACTGCTCCAGTTGCCAGGCAATGTGTGCTGGCTGGTCCTCGTTTCTGGTGCCGAGCAACACTTCCGCTGGTGCGATGTACTCGTCTTCCAAGGTTTGGCTGCATCGCTCTGTCGTGAGGTGAAGCGTTTCGGCAAGGGCCGCTAGCGGGCGTGCTAAGCTGGGCAGACGTGCCCGTAGCGCTTCCAGGTTTCGCAGTGTCATTCTGGCGTGTTCCGGAAGGATCGCGGCGAGGTCTTCGTCGCGCAGGGCCAATGCCAGTGGCTGGGAATCGCGCAAGAGCTTGATGCAGTACAGATGTAGCCAGCCGCCGGCTGTGCAGAACCCATTCGAGATTGTCGCGTGGCCAAACCGGATCAGGTCGTCGATGGTCTCGTTGTCCTGCGCTACTGCAAGCGGAGTCGGCCACATGATTGCGAACCAGTCCCGAATCGAGTCCGGAATGTTTGGAACCAAGTGTTCAAAACGAGCGATGTAGTTGGGCAGGTCCTTGAGCTCGCTCCACTCGAATGCGAAGCGTTGAACCCTGTTAGGAGATGGTTCGATTCCACGTTTTCGTGCATCATCAAGTTTCTTAAGTGTGTATGAGATGCCCAGTGGATGCCCGTCCAGAACCCCGAAAGCGTCGATGACATCGCGACTGGTGTGGCCGCGGCTTCGGAGCCAGCACTCCACCTCGTCGCGGTTGAGCGGCGGAATCTCCTGCTGTGGCACGAGGCATTCGGCCTCTGGGGCAATCCGTCCGATGGTCCAGTCAACATCGTCCCAGACCTCAACCACGCAGCGGTACCCTTGCTCAATCAGCGACTCAACAGTTTTGCGCACCTCTTTGGTTGGTGCTCCGTTGTCGTTGGCACTCGAGTTGACAAATACGAACAGGGTGTCCGTGGGAATTCGTGTTCGTGCCACACGCGACGCCGATAGCAAGCTATGGTCGATGCAGTATTTTTCCTCCTCGGTGAACGTTTGGCCTAGAAATAGCGATTGGAACACCTGATTCCAACCCGTGACATTGTCCAAGTTCACGACCATGGCCTTCTGCTCAGCACGGCGAAACGCTCGTGCCAGAAGCGATGTCTTGCCCCAACCGACGGCCGCTGAGACGACTATCAGCTTATGCTTAGGGTTGCTCAGGGCTTGTGCCAGCTGCTCGACCGTTGACAGGCGAGTTGTCCACCAGGGCTCCCCGCCAAGGTCACTCCAGACTGCCGGTCTGCCCAGTGCATCGTAGGAACGTGGATCGTACGGCGCGTCGCGAAGCGGTGACCCCTCGACTGTGAAGAGGTCGCTGATACGCGCAACAGCAACACCCGATTTCCCAAGTGGCAGCGGGCCTGGCACCACCACATCTGGGGCCATGAACAAGATCTGACCGACCTGCTCGAGGAAGAACTCCGTCTTTGACTTCAATTCGTCCACGACAATCGTGTCATCTGGTACAGAGACCACACCCGTCGCCCAGACAACCCCTAGTCCCTGCCACCGACCGAACCCCGCAGATGCCAAACATGCCAACACATAAGCAAGCTCCCACGATCGATTGTGCTTGGTTGACAGAACAACACCGTGCTCCGACCGACTTCCAGCGAGCGACACGAGTGGACATGCCTCGTTCAGGTGCCGCGCACTGCTATTTCCGACAATCCGAGCGACCAAGTCTCGGATAGCGGCGCGAAGCATACCGAGCTTTGGCACAGCGTCGGGGTCGAGGAAGCGCACAGTCGGATCAAGGGTGATGGGATCTCCCTTGCCGAGCTGTGGTGTGAATTGCAGCGGCAGCCACTCAGTACCACCTGGCAGACGAACCGGTGCATAAAAAAATGGGAGTGCCGCCATCCCAATCACTCTCCTCGTTGGGTCACTTCGACTTCTCGAAGATCATCAGGACCATCGATTCCTTCGAATGTGACGGTTGCGCCATCAGACACGTCGCATTCAATTGCGTAGGAGATTCTCCCATCCGCCAACTTCAGGCCCAGCTGGAAAAACACCACTGGATACCTTCGGCCATTTATGAGTCGGCACAGAAACGTCGTACGGAGGTGTTCGCGTTCAGTCACACCACCATCCAACACATACTCCCGATCGCCTGGTCCACGAAAGTTCACCATCGGCCATTCAGCGGTGGGACCGCTCGCGGCACAAGCTAGCTCACGCTGCGGTACCGGCGTGCGGATCGGAACGAATCTCTTTGCCCGGGCAGCCTCGGCCTGCTCCTCGGCCTTGGATCGGAGTGTCGCCACCTCGCACGCGGCTCGGTCCAGTCGATCGTACCATTCCTCTAGGTCTGCTTCCCCATCATCGTCGTCTGTCGATCCCATTGGTGCTCCATCGATCAACTGCTCAATCCGATCCAATGCTTGGCTGCAACTGGCTTCGGACACCTCGGCAACCACCGCAGCCGTGTCTAGGAGAGGACGCGGCAGCCAGGTGCTGTACCCGCAACGAAGCGTTACGGGCCACGACGCTTCGTCCGTCCGGACATCTGCGGCCCCAGCGTAAGGGGCCTCGTCCGCTGGAACACAGAGCAGCAGGTCTTCGGATTCGCTATGCCAGGTGAGTCCAGCCCACAACCAGACAGGATCCGCGCCTCGGAGGAGAAGCAACTTGCCTGGCCCGGGGGTTGCACCGGCGAGACGTGCTCGCAGTGCCGCAATTTGGGCGTTCGCAACCCTAAGCTTCGCCTCAAGTCTTTTTCGTGTGAAAGGGTCAATCATTGCTCAATCCTAACGTCGTAACAGCCGGTTTTGTCCGAACGATCCGAGGATGCCTCGGGCCATCCTCCTAATCTCCTGGCGATGCTCCGAATAGCGCTGACGAGGCAGCCCAAGACTTCGGGCGCGCTCGGCATCGGACACGTCGAAAAACCGAGGGTCAGTCAGCGACCTGAGAACCGCCAATCGAACATCTGTGGTTTCGTCATGCTCCACCGACGCACGAACAGCGTCTTCGAGAGCGTTGAAGTCCGACTGGATCTCAACGAGTTGCTGGCCCCAGTCGGCATGGGGCGTGTCGCTGTGGTGCTCCTGCTCTGGAATGGGCGAGACGCCGCCGCTCACGGCGCGCACTTCAAGTTTTGCGGCAGTCACGAGTGTCTTCAAAGAGGTACGCCCACGGGATGCCCCTATGAACACGCGGAAGCTTGCTGCGAAAGCAGCAACAGCGGAATCAAGTCTTTTGCCTTCGAGTTTGCCGTCAGTATCGAGCGCCTGGACGAATTCCGAAAACGAAGGGGCTGAGACCAGTGCGCTTCGCACGGTATCAACAGTTAGTTCGTCGCTGTCGTCGGGTGTCGACGCGACGATTGTCGCAATTCCAATTTTACTCGGTCCGTCGATAACCACGAGCCAACCCTCAGCAACTCCAACCTCGACCACAGCAAGAACGCAGGCGTACACATTGCGCCCTTCGGGGTCCACTGCGCGTTGACGGTCATCCAGGAACCAGCGCAGGTTGTTGATAATCAGCCCGTCAACCGACAACCCCTGTGCTCGGCGCTCGGCAAGAGAACCCATCCGTGCAAAGACAGCGTTGTCGAGCGCATCAACAGCTATAGCATCGAGTGCGCCTTTCTCCTCCCAAGAGGAAAACGGGTATCCCAGCATTTCGGGCGACCTCCTCCACACTCCACGAAGGCGCATCTGCCAACGTACCACGTCGCACACAGCGTCGTACTGCGCTTGGGAGAACACCCCGGATGTGTGCAGATCATCAAACACCTCGGTTAGACTCGCTTTGCCCATTTGCCTCTCCCGTTGGCCCTCTTGGACGCTTGTTGCAGCGAGCGGATTTCCTCGCTATTGAGTAACCCAAGCGTGTGCGTTGGGGCGCTCAATTCAAGAGGTCGCAGCTTGATCTTTCGCGGTTCAAGCCCAAATGCGGTGGGCTTTGTGAGGCCGTTGGTCGCCGAAGGTTCGACCACATAGCATGGCCCACTCTGTGCGACGCCACTTTGCTCATCCGTGCCTTTCAGCATTGTGGCGCGCTGCGTGCGGTCATCGATACCCAAGCACGCGCCTGGGTGCGAGTATCGAGACGGGGCGTCGAAGCCCCAGAGATAGTCCCGCACGTACAGCACCAAGCCGACGGTGATTCGCTGATCTCGATCGGGCTCGGTCATGGCTTCGAGCTTCGCCTGCTCGGCTATACCGACAGCACCGCGACGAACGTCACGCACCGCCATCTTTGTGGCTTCCACCAGTTTTTTCGCACAGATCTGCTTGCGGGTGGTTTCCATCAGCGCACGGAAGCCGTTTCGGAGGGCTCCTGCGGCACGTCCAAGGGTGATGCCTTCCAGAGCGCCGTCGGTGTCAAGCGCCTGGACGAACTCTGGAAACGATGGGTCCGACACCAGTCCGTCCCTGGCCGCGTAAGCAGTCATTTCTTTACCGTTGTGGACCATTGCCGCGACCGTTGTCGTAGGCCCGACACTTGGCGGTCCGCTGACGATCTGGAGCCAGCCTTCAGAGACACCCATTTCGATCACAGCGGCAACGCATGCGTGCGCGTTGCACCATTCGCCATCGACGGTTTGTGGATGCTGGTCCAGGAACCGGCGGACAAGGTCGGCAACCTGCCCATCAATCCGCGCCCCCTCGTTGTAGCGAGCCGCGAGAAACGGCTTCCAAGGAATGATCGCTTTGTCAAGCGCATCACGGGCAATAGCATCGAGCGCACCGCCCTCTTCCCACGAAGAAAACTGATACCCCAACAACTCAGGAGACTTCGTCCACGTTTTACGGCGGCGCAGTTCCACGCGAACCAGATCGCGACCGGCATGGAGCAGCTCATCGGAGAGCACGCCCGATGTGCTCAGATCGTCAAACAGGGCGGATAGGAGCGTCTCGCTCATTTGTCCTCCGTTGTGTCCTTCGGCACCACCTCGTGCAACAACAGGATCCTGCGTTTGCCGGGGAACATCGGTGCATGGGCTGGGGCGACGAAGCGCCACCGAGTGACCGCCACGCGGAGCCCGGAGCTGACTGAGCATCCTGGCAGAACGGACGGATCGGTGGGCACCATGTCGGCGCAGTAGTACAGTTCGACCCTGTCCACAACATTTTTTTGTGGATCCGAACGGTTCGGCAGAAATCCGAAACCCTTCGCGGTTCCCCCGGACAAAAGATCCATTCGCGTCGTTAGCAAAAACTGAGCGCCACAAGAGGTGGCGCACCAACGAAGGGAGACTGCATGGGAAGTATCGCGAAGCAACACCATTTCACCGCGAAATGCGCGGGGCCCTGGACAAGCCAGAGGCTAATCGAACGGGGCTTGGGTTCGGGCTGCGAGTTCCACCAAACGACGGCGCAGGCCGTCCTACTAGGCGATGGTGGCGTCGCCGGTTTGCCGCAAGTGACAGGATCCTCACCGCAAAGAAAGACCTGGAGTCAAGGATGACGACAAATCGAAATTCGAAAGATGCAGCAGAGGTCGTGTACGAAGGGGCTCTCTTCGAAGCTGCAGCGCGCGGCTTGGATGGTGTTCGAGCAGCGCAGGACGGGGCCGTTCGACTGCACGAAGTCGCGCAGCAGTGGCAAAACGCGAGCCCCGAGCAACTCGCAGGTCGGATCGCGGAAGAACTGCATGCGACAACTTTTAACATGGACGCGGTCGGCAAGGGAATCGCCGTTCGGGCCGTTACCGAGGCTGCCAACGGTGCTCACACTGCCGCCGCAGATATCTCGATCTTGGACGGTTCTCGGGTCGTGGACGCTGCGCAAGTGAAGTATCACGCGACCCCAGCTAGGACCACGTTCCACATAGCGGATGCGAAGTACGACGGAATGCAGCGCATTGTACCTTCAGACCAAGTCGATCGTGTTCGCGAGATCGCAGCACATCGTGGCGTAGATGGTCTCGGCCAGAGGAATTACCCCGACGTGGCGATGTCCGCCTCTGATCGCGTGCAGTCGCACGGCGCGCAGAGCTCACCGCTCTCTCGTGCCGATGCCTTGGATGCGGCGAAGAACCCCTCGAAGGTCGCGGGGGAGCTCGTCTCGGGTCGTGTGGTGGGAGCTGTGAAGTCGGGTGCGGTGATGGGAGCGGCCGTGGGGGGCGGGGTTTCGCTGTTCACGAATGTGATCGCCTATGCGAACGACGAGAAGACGGGCCAAGACGCGATCCTCGATGTGGCGAAGGACACGCTCTCGAGCGCTGCCACAGGTGCCGCTGTCAGCGGGGCTGCAGTGGCAACGGAAGCTCTGCTCATTCGGGCTGGAGTTGGCGTGCTCGCCCGAGGCGCGGCTCCTGTCGCGGTCGGACTGACGGTGGTCGATGTCGGAAAGGACGTGATCCGGTACGCCCAAGGCGATATTGGCGGAAAGAAACTTGCTGTGAACGCAGGAAAGAGTCTCGCCAAGGGGGCTGCCACGTGGGGTGGAATGGAAGGCGGAGCGGCCATTGGAACGCTGATATTCCCAGGGGTGGGCACGATCGTCGGTGGCATCGTCGGTGGCATTGTCGGCGGCGTTGGGTGCACGCTGCTTGCCTCGTGGCTGACTGGTTGAGCCGCCCAGCATCGGAGACTGTGCCAGAGTCCCTCCCACTGTAAAGATCCGCACGCAGGCTTCAGGCATCGGGAACCAATCCGAAAAAACGCTTGAGCAACACATCGGGATCGACTTGGTTTCGGCCGAGTGGTAGCGATTTTGGACGGACGGGAGCAGAAATCGCGTGGGGGCGAGGAGTGTTGCGGCTACCGTCGGAACACTTTTGCGGTCGACTCCCTGGAGCAGATGATGCCATCGCAATTCCACCCTTCACACTCGGGCGCAGGGCCAATGGAACGGGTGCCGAACGTCCTTTCGGTTTCGCAATTCGCACCCGCCACCAACTGGGCACCCCTTAGTCTCGCTCCCCACAGCGTCATGTCCCCACAACACGGAACCTGTGGTTCCCCGGTGTGCGACGTGTGTCTGCTCGCACACACCGGCACCCGATCATGCCGCGGCCAGGAGCGATGCACGACGAGTTGGATGTCCACAAAGTTCCTTGTGCCGACGCGAGTCTTCGTGTAGTGTCTGGCCATGCCGAAGGTGCTCATGGCTTGGGTTGGAATTGCCGACCTTGACGGTCCCTCCAAGGAAA
>Ga0123356_10004609_pt1 | contig 14197 bp, 13 predicted proteins | sample TergutEmb28metaG_2_FD_92546 | JGI IMG/M metagenome (GOLD analysis project Ga0123356, IMG submission 92546) | Embiratermes neotenicus P3 segment gut microbial communities from Petit-Saut dam, French Guiana - Emb289 P3 | ecosystem: Host-associated > Arthropoda: Insects > Digestive system > Gut ...
AACAACGGCAACGTCAACGACAACGGCAACAACGTCAACAACGACAATGAAGGCGTGCGCCCGGCCCTGCGCGTGCGGATGGACCCGACAATGCGGATCTTGCCGAATGCTCGGCAAGACGGAATCCGGGTAAAGCGAACCGTGAGCCTTGCATTCCGGCCGTCGGCATTATCGGCGGTCGGAGGCTAAAAATAGCCGGCTTTAAGACAGACGTAAAATATGCTTTTGTCTTTGTAAAGAGCCGGCTTCTTTGAAAGATTCGGTTAGCCGGCGATCGTCGGGCTTAACCGTCAATGGCATATGACGGATTTTGAAAAAATAAGCGCATTCGAATCGCTGTATGCGGCGCACAAGGCCGCGCGCTTGGGCAAAAGAAACAAATCGGAAGTCATTCGTTTTGAGATGAGGCTTTCCGAGAATCTTTTTGCCCTTAAAGACGAACTTGAGCGCGGCGTTTACAGAGTGGCCGGGTACAAAAAATTCTTTGTTTTCGACCCGAAAACGCGGGAAATTCAGGCGCTTAGCTATCGCGACAGAATCGTGCAGCACAGCATTTGCGACAATGTGTTAGAGCCCTATTTTGAACGCCGTTTGATTTACGATAACGCCGCCTGCCGCAAGGGGAAAGGGACGCATTTTGCAATGGACAGGCTGACGGGTTTTCTACGGGAGCATTACAAAAAGTACGGTGCGGAAGGGTATGCGCTTAAATGCGACATATCCAAATACTTCGATTCTATTGACCACGACGTGTTGAAAAACGCGCTTATAAAATGCGGCTTTGAGGATAGGGTGAAATCGTTATTGTTTCAGATAATAGACAGCTATCAAAAAAGCTCAACCGCTAACAGCCAACCGCTAACGGTTAACGGCCGCAGAAAGCCCTGCGGGCTTCCGATAGGCAATCAAACAAGCCAGTTTTTCGCTTTGTTTTATCTTGACCCTCTCGACCGTTTGATAAAGGAAAAACTGCGGATAAAGCATTATACCCGCTATATGGACGATTTTATCTTGATTCATCATGATAAAGAATATCTGAAGGATTGTCTTGAGCGGATGAGAGCAATGATTGAGAATGTTTTGCATTTGAGGTTTAACGCAAAAACGAGAGTACTTTCGCTAAAGGACGGCGTAGATTACTTGGGGTTTAAGTTCACCTTAACCGAAACCGGCAAGGTTATACGCTTGTTAAAGCGCGAAAAGCGGGTGAAAATAGTTAGGATGGTTAAAAGACTGGCCGTCTTGCCGCAAAGTATGAACGCAAGCAAGGCTATTCGTATCAGGTCGGTGAAGGCTCATATTGAGCACGGGAACGCATTCAAGTTTTATAAGAGCATAATGTCAATTTGTCCCGTTAGGTCTTAAAATAATCCGTTTTGTCAAAAAGGGGAAGTGCTTTTGCGCTAATGTCGTTATAATTAGCTCAAACAAAATACTAATAGCCGGCGGCAAGCTTCCGGCGGCTAAAGAGAGGCAGATATGTCAAAAGAATACAAAAAGCGCGTCGCATTGCGGCGCACCATGCAAGAATTGCGGAGAATCATTGATTCCGGCGAACGGCTTAAGGCGACGTATATCGAAAAAGCAAAAAAAGCAAAGGCGGGCGGGTCTTTGCCCAATTATCAAATTGCTCGAAGCGGGCTAAAGACCACCATGATGCAAGTTACAAGAGCCGAGCAAATGCTGACTAACCTTGAGCTTGCCATGCAGCATGCCGATTTTGCAAAGCTGTCAAGGGGCTTTGTTATCGGCATGAATTCGGCGTGTAAAGAGCTTATCAAAGCGGCGCGCAGCATGAATTTTGAAAAAGCCGAAAAAATCTTCAATAAAGCGATGGAACGGAACGAAACCGCCGGTATCAAGACCGAGGTTTATCTTGCCAATACCGGCGCCGGTTTTGCCCAAGCGACCTTGTCCGATGCAATCGATTCCGAGATTGATAAAACCATCGGCCGCTTTGTAGTGATTGACGAAGAAAACGAGGAAAAAGCAAAGCTTGACGAACTGCTTGACTCCGGCAGGCAACAAGCACCCGCCTACGTGCCGTCGCTCTCGGTGCAAAAGCCGCCTGAGGAGAATACTGCGCCGCCTAAATCAACTCTCGAATCACGAACCCCGAATCCCGAGCCCGGAATTACGAATCCCGCAGTGTCCGGCGATGCTTTACGCCCGCAAACTATGGCTGACTTTAAGGGGCAGACGGACGTGGAGAAAAAGCTACCCGAAAAAATGTTCTATGCAAAATCCAAAGGAGAAACCCTGCCGCATGTTTTTATCTACGGGCAAAAGGGCTTAGGTAAAACCACTATCGCACAAATAATTGCAAACGAAATGGGTGGCAAATTGCACGACATACACAGCGGCACGATAATCAATGTTGAAAGAGTGATAGAAATATTGAAGCGTATCAAACAAAACGACGTTCTTTTGATAGATGAAATTCATATGCTGAACGCCGATGTTCAAACCGCATTACTAAAGCCCATTGAGGATTTCGAGTTTACCGCCCTCAGCGGCAAAGGAAAAAGCTTTAAGCAGGAGAGCTTTAAGATTCCTAAGTTTACAATGATAGGCGCGACGACGGATAACGGCAAGGTAAGCGGGCCGCTGGTCGACCGATTAAGGAAAATTGAGTTGCGCCTCGAGCCCTATTCGCCGGAGTTTTTGGCGGGAATCATTAAAAACGCCTTGTTTACTTTGGACGGGGTATCCATGACGTCGGAGGATTTGCTTGACCTTGCAAAGCGGTGTCGCGGTACGCCCCGTATTGCAATCAACTTTTCTCGTAGCCTTGTGGCAAAAGCGGCATATAACAGGTTAAAAGTGATTGATAAAAGGTTGCTTAGCGAGTTTTACGAGCAAGAGGGCGTAGACGAATTGGGGTTGCTGAAGCAAGACCGCGAGCTTTTGTATGCTTTAATCACAAAATTCAAGGGCGGGCCTACGGGCATTGAAACGCTGGCAAACGCCATCGGCGATAAAAAAGGCAATGTGGTGGCGGAGACGGAGCCGTTCCTTAATAGGTTGGGTATGATAAGCGTTGTGTCCGGCGGGCGCGTTGCAATGGACGCCGCGTACAAGCACCTTGGGTTAAGCCGCGACAGCGTGCAAGCAGAGCCGGAGAAAGAAGAGGCAGAGGAGGATGTTTTATACGACGACGAGGATGATGCGGTCGCACCGTCGGGGAACCCTGCCGAGTGCGCGGTGGCGGATAATCTTGCTGCGTTGCCGGAATGTTACAAGGCTTTTAACGATCTTTTGTTGCGTTCAAATGACGGAAGAACCTTTCAACTCGACCATGTTGTAGTGTCGGCCTTTGGTGTATTCGTAATTGAAACAAAGAATTATTCGGGAGTTATTGAGGGATACCGCAACGCCGAGTTCTTAAAACAAACCAAGGGAGCAAATTCAAAGCTGATATATAATCCGCTAAAGCAAAACGAGGGGCATATTCGCGCTTTGTTTGAAACCATGGGAGAATTTCCGTACTTCTCTATTGCCGCTTTCTCGGACTATGCCGAATTGCATGTAAGCGATACCAATCAGGTTTGTAACGCCCGCGACATTTGCAAGTGTATCGCCGAATATACGGACACGCTCATAGACAAATCGGATGTAGAAAAAATCGTCGATGCCATTAAAGCGGCAACGCTTGAAGGCGAAGAGCACCGCGCCGCGCATATTGCAAGGGTTAGAGAGATAAGAGAAAAGAAAAAGCGTCGCTGAAATTTAGCCGTAATGCTAGCGTAAATTTAGCTAATTTTAGTGAAAACATAAATAAAAAGCGATATAGTTTTGCTTGACAAGAATTTTTTCGTGCGGTATACTGACGGTGCTCTTTTGGTGTTCGGATATGGAAACCCAAGGAGTACCAAGCGTACTCTGCACGAATCTTGTCTGCTTTCAAGGCGGGTTTGCAGTCAGTTACAAACTCTGATAAAATAGCGATTACAGCTTAATTGTAGTCGCTATTTTTGATTTTTAACGGTTTTATTGATTCATGGGTCGAGTTTCGGGTATGTGGCTTAAATCGGCTGTAATCGGCTTAAATGATGAGTAAATAAAATTGTCGTTTTATTTACTATCCGTTTTTTTATTGACAAGATAAGCCAAAAGTGCTATTCTAATCATGCGACACCATCTATTTTACGGAATAGGTCTAATTTTTGCCAAATTGACCTATTATTTTTACCTATTCCGTAGGATTGTGTCGCAACAATTAAGAAAGGTCATTTTGGAGTGTCGTTTCTTAATTGGGACGGCACTTTTTTTATTTTTAGGCAAGGAGAAATCTTGTATGAAAAAAACGTATTTCTTGATTTTGGCTTTAACGCTGATAGTGTTTTCGTTTTCGCTTTCAGCTTGTCAAAAAGTAGATTTTCAAATCGAATTTATTGTTGACGGTAAAACCTATGCAACAATAAATACCAACGGGAACGAAACAATCAAAATGCCCGCTAACCCTACAAAAGCGGGTTATTCCTTTGATGGTTGGTACTGGGATAAGGATACGTGGGAAAAACCTTTTACGGCAAATTCCCTTTTAAACGAACCTTTGAATGAGAGTCTAAAAGTTTATGCGAAGTGGAATGACGGTACAGCCCTAGAGGGAACGCAAGCAAGGTTTGAGGGTTTTACACAAGTAAATGCGGAAACTTTTTCTATTAAAGTGCCATCTGCTACATGATAATCGAGATATGCCGTAGCTTATTGAGCGATGAAAATATAGAGATACTGGCTCAATCGATTTATGAAGCGAGTGAAAAGAGCGCGGAAAACCTAAGTCTAAAACAACTGGAAAAGGCGTTAAAGGAAAACGAGCGGAACAAAAGCAAGTTAACTCAGATAATCATGGAGTGCGACAGCGAAATTCTACGCAAAACGTTCTATGAGGAATTGAATAAGCTAATTGAAGAAAAAGCGCAAATCGAAAAGCAGTTGACGGTTGAATCGATAACTAGGGTTAAGTTGACAAAAGGGCAAATCAAGTCGTTTCTTACCTATATGCAAAAGGGGAGAGTTGACAATCCGCAATACCGTCAAAGGCTTATAAACCTATTTGTAAACCGCATATACCTTTACAATGATAAAATTTTGTTGATAATGAACGTAGAAAATGGAGAGAAACACTTGACTGTTTCTCTCCTTTCTTATATAATGGGGCAGTTAAATAGAATTGTCGATTCGTGCGCCTACATTGTAGGTGTACCAAGCAAATTTAGTCCGAGCACGGATAAAAAACAGGAGTAAATAACAGTTCATGAACAAGAAGACAGTAAAGGACGTTGACGTTGCGAATAGACGCGTCCTTGTGCGGTGCGATTTTAATGTGCCGCAAGACGAAGCGGGGCGCATCACGGACGAAAACCGCATCCTGGGCGCACTGCCGACCATCCGGTATTTGTTGGAGCATAAGGCAAAAGTCATACTTTGTTCGCATTTGGGACGCCCCAAGGGCGGATTTGACGCTAAATTCAGCTTAAAACCCGTCGCGGACCGCCTCGGCGAATTATTAGGAAAAAAAGTGGCGCTTGCGGCCGACGTCATCGGCCAAGATGCAAAGGAAAAAGTAGCCGCGCTGAAAGGCGGACAAGCCGTCATGCTGGAAAACGTCAGGTTTCACCCCGAAGAAGAAAAAAACGACCCGGAATTTGCAAAGGCTTTGGCTTCGCTTTGCGACGTTTATGTAAACGACGCGTTCGGGACGGCGCACCGCGCGCACGCCTCGACCGCCGGCATTGCGGACTATGTTAAAGACAACGTGTGCGGCTTTTTGATTCAAAAAGAAATCGAGATTATGGGCGGCGCGCTTGAAAATCCCGCGCGGCCGTTTATCGCCATTTTGGGCGGCGCCAAGGTTTCTGATAAAATCGGCGTCATCAACAACCTTTTAGAGAAGGTGGACGCGATTTTAATCGGCGGCGCGATGGCGTTTACGTTTGTAAAGGCGCGCGGCGGGCAAATCGGCTCAAGCCGCTGCGAGAACGATAAGCTGGATTTGGCGCGGGAGCTGCTTGACAAGGCCGCCGATAAAAAAGTCCGCATCTATTTGCCCTTCGACGACGTGGTGACCAGGGAATTTTCGCCCGCCGCCGAGAGCAAGGTGGTGCGCTCGACGCATATTGAGGACGGTTGGATGGGCTTAGACATCGGCCCCGAAACCCGCGACGTGTTTGCCCAAGTCATCGCGCGCGCAAAGACCGTCATTTGGAACGGCCCGATGGGCGTGTTCGAGTTTGAAAAGTTTGCTGCCGGCACCAAGGCCGTCGCTGCCGCTTTGGCTGAGAATTCGGATGCGGTTACGATTATCGGCGGCGGTGACAGCGCGGCTGCGGTCGAGCAACTCGGCTTTAGCGACCGGATGACGCATATTTCGACGGGCGGCGGGGCGAGCCTAGAGTATTTAGAGGGCCGCGTATTGCCCGGGATAGCCTGTCTTAGCGATAAGTAAATAATTAACATATACTCTAACCAAACCCCCATCACAACCCAAGGAGTATTACCCCATGAAAACACTTGACATTACCCTTAGCTCGGCGGGGACGAAGGAATTTGTAAATATAGTCAGCCGTTACCCCTTTGACGCGGATTTAAGGAGCGGCAGATTTTTGGTTGACGCTAAATCCCTCCTCGGCGTTCTTTCGTTGGATTTATCTAAGGTGCTCGTTTTGGAGATTCACGAGGACGAGTGCGACGAGCTGGTGACGGACTTAGAGAAGTTCACCGCGTAACATAAATGCAGTGACAAGTGTATTCGAAGAATCACGAAGTATAAGTGATTCTTCGAATACATTTATCACTGTTTCAAATGGAGGGCTTTTCCATGGTCAAAACGCTTTTCGACGGTACGGAAGTTTCAAACGATTGTTTGGACGAGTTTAAGTGCGCGTGCTCCGAATTGGTGGAAGCAAAGTATATATTGGCGGAAAAGAAAATCGGCGCAGTACTGCAAATCATTGCCCAATCCAAGCGTCTGTATGCGTTAATTGCCGACTGCATGGAGGGTTTTAATTTTTCCACCGAGCTCGCTTCGGCAAAGCAGTTCGATAAAAACGGCGTCCCTATTTTGATACTGCCTAATCAACAAAAAGACAATGTTGCATTTGTCTTTTGCTTATTATTGTCGTTCGACACGGGGCAAACGGATTTTAAGCGGTTTTTACATACGTTTTATTGTTCCTTAGAGAGCGCGAACGCCGAGTTTTCGGATTTTGCCTCCGCTGTGGTTGTGCCGTTTTGCGACGACGTGGTCAACCTGTATATTGAGTCTGTGGGGGAGGAGCTGAAAAGGCAAATTTCTCAGATGCCGCCGGAGGTTGCGCGCGCGCCGCAGGAGGCGTTTAAAGCTTCGACGCCCGCATACCCTCCGGACGGTGGCGCGGCTTTTTATCCTGCGCCCGCACCGTCACCGCCGCCGGCAGCGTCGCCTGCGCGCAGCGTAGGCGCGGGTGGCGTTGACGGCGACGAAGCCGTAGATTTGGCGGCGCTGTCGCTGATTACGTGCGCGAAAGAAGTAATCGGGATTACCGCGCGCGACCCGTCGATGGGAGTCAAAGAACGCGAAGAATTGCTGCTCATTTGCGAGGCGTTTATTCAGGCGGTAAGGTTTGGCGCCGAAAAACCGATCCGTACGATGTACATCGCGCTCAAAAACACGATTCACTGCAGCTCCATTGCGCGCAAGCTTCAAACGCAGGCAGTGGATCTTGCCAGGGTGATGGATGATTAAGGCTTGGCAAAATATTTCCGATACAGACTTCCGGCTCCCCTTAAGCGACCCGGAAGTTTTTAAAAAATCCCTCGAAAAGCTTCCGATTCCCGTGCACGTCCATACCCCGGACGGCATAGTGGTTTTTTTGAACGCGGCCGGGCGCGCAGAGTTCGGCGTCGGCCCGGAAGAAGTTACCGGCCGATATAATTTTTTTAAGGATTCCGAGGTTGCTTCCGCAATCCGAGTCGGAGAAATTAAGCGGGTCCTTGCCGGCGAAACCGTACTGTTTCCGTCGGTAAAATTTTCTTTTGGATCCGGCGCTTATCGGGACGTAACGGTTTTTCCGCTGATGGAGAAAGGGTACGTTACGCATGTCGTCGTGGTTCAAGCGCCGTGCCGCGTGCATAAAAGCAAGTCCGAAATCGAACGTGCAAAAGAATTTTTATTTGAGCATTGGTATCAAAAATTTGATTTGAACTGTGTCGTAAGCGCGTCCGGGCTCTCAAAAGCGCATTTCTCGCGCCTTTTTAAAACAAGTACCGGCAAAACCCCGTACGAATTCTATACGGACATAAAAATTGCAAAGCTTAAAGAGCGGCTTAGCGATGCGGGGCTTTCCTTGGAAGAGGCATTCGCGGCGTGCAACTTGTCGGTTGGCGGGTACTTTGCCCGGGTTTTTAAAAGGGTGACGGGCGTTTCCGTCGTCGAATACCGCAAAAGCGCGTTGCGCAGCGAGAAAAAATGAGAATTAAAAGCGTAGATAAATATTCCGTCGGCGCGTCGCTCGGGTTAAAGCCGGGCGACGAAATTTTTGCGTTCGACGGGTATCTCTTTGAGGACATTTTGGATTATGAATTTTATGACGCGGCCGAAAAATTTACGATGTCGATCAGAAAAAGACAAATGGGGACGGGGGCATTTGACAAAACGTTTCAAGTGATTAAAGCGCCGGAGGAAACGTTGGGTCTTAGTTTTGACGGCGACGGAATCAAGCTGAAAGCTTGCCGCAACCGTTGCATTTTTTGCTTTGTCGATCAGCTTCCTCCGGATAAATCTTTGCGGCGTACGTTGCGTATAAAGGACGACGACTACCGTCACAGTTTTTTAAGCGGCACGTATATTACGCTGACCAATTTGTCGCAATCCGATTTTGCGCGGATAAAGCGCCTCAAATTCTCTCCCTTGTATGTAAGCGTGCACACCACCGACGAAGCCCTGCGCCGTAAGATGCTGGGAATCTCAAAACGCTGTCACGGGGTCGGGCTTACTGACAGCGGTATCGGGGGTAAAAATACGGAGCGCAGTTTGTCCGCTGTCAGTCAGCCCGACCCCGTGACAGCGCCCGTGTTGTCGCTGCTAAAAGAATTGCACGGGGCGGGAATCCGCTTACACGCGCAAATCGTGTATTGTCCCGGGGTCAACGAGGATATCGAAAAATCCGCGCGCGAATTGTTCCCGTTCTGCGAGAGCTTGGCGGTCGTCCCGGTCGGGCTTACAAGATACCAGAATCCCGATTTGCGCGCCGTCTCTAGGGAAGACGCGCAAAAAATTATCGATTTAACCGAAAAGCTGCAAACGGAGTTTTTGGCTGAGCGGGATACGCGCTTTGTTTGGGCGGCGGACGAGTTTTACCTAAAAGCGGGCGTGGAGTTGCCGGGCTCGGAGCCGTACGAGGATTACCCGCAAATCGAAAACGGTGTGGGGTTGCTGGCGAAGTTTGACGAGGACTTTGCATATGGGCTGGAAGAGATGAAGCGAAATGCGAAGAATGTCGGACGAAAACAAATTGCAAATTACAAATTAAAAATTACAGATTCGGATGAAGCACCCAATGAAAAATCATCCGCCATTCCTCACTCCTCATTCCTCATTCCTCGTTCCGTCTCCCTCGCCACCGGCGTGTCCGCATATCCTTTCATCAAACAAAAGGCACAAATCCTGTCGGAAAAATTCAATGTGCAGATTTATGTTTATGCAATCGAGAACCGCTTTTTCGGCCCGTCCGTTACGGTTGCGGGTCTATTGACGGGGAGCGATTTGGCGTCCGGCTTAAAAGGGAAGCCGCTCGGCGAAGTTTTGTTGCTGCCGTCGGTGATGTTCCGCAGCGGTAGCGAGGAGTTTTTAGACAACATGACGCTGTCCGGATTGAGTGAAATTTTGGGCGTTCCGATACAAAAAATCCCCCCAAACGGCGAAAGCTTTGTTTTAAGCGTTGCCAAAATCATGGGGTTTTAGCGCTTTTTTAGTATATTTTTGCGTAAAAACGCTTGCTAATCTTTAAAGAGTATGGTATTATGAATACGATACAATATGTATCGTATTTAAAATATGCAAATTCTATCCGAAAAAGATATCGAAGCAGTTGCGACGTGCATCAAGCGCGAGCTTTTTGAGACAGGCCGTCCGCCGTCATACAGGCGCATTATGCAGCTTTGCGGCTTTTTGTCGATTGGGCGGGTTCAACGGTGCGTCAAAGCCCTAAAGGAGCGCGGCGAGTTAGAGAGCGGCACGGACGGCAGTATCGCTTGCCCGTCGCTGTTTTCGGGCAGGGCGAAGGCGGTTCCGCTGCTCGGGGTCATTGCTTGCGGCGTACCGATTACCGCCGTAGAAAATTATGAGGACGTTTTTCGCTTCCCGGAAGAATTAGTGGGCGGCGGCGAGCATTTTATGTTGCGGGCAAAGGGCGATAGCATGACGGGCGCGGGAATTTTCGATGGGGATTTGTTGATTTTCCGCGCTCAACCGGCTGCCCGCGAAGGGCAAATTGCGGCAACGCTGATCGGTGACGAGGCGACCGTAAAAACGTTTTGCCCGCAAAAAGACGGCACGGTTATTTTTAGGGCGGAGAATCCCGACTACGGGGATATTGTGGTAAGCGGCGGCGATTGCCGCATCATGGGCATTTTGGTGGGGAGCTACAGGAAATTTTAAGAGAAGATGGACGTTTTTGAAAAACTGAAAATCCTGACGGACGCCGCAAAATACGACGTCGCTTGCACGTCGAGCGGCGTTGACCGAAAGGCGCCGGTCGGGGAGGGCATCGGCAAGGCGGCTGCTTTTGGCATCTGCCACAGCTTTGCGGGCGACGGCAGGTGCATTAGCCTGCTTAAAATTTTAATGAGCAACGTATGCGTGTACGACTGCAAATTTTGTGTGAACCGCGTTTCTAACGACGTTCCGCGGGCTTCTTTTTCGCCGAAAGAAATCGCGGAGTTGACGATCAACTTTTACAGGCGCAATTATATCGAGGGCTTGTTTTTGTCCAGCGGCGTCATCGGCAGCCCGGATAAAACGACGGAGCTCATGATAGCGTCGCTAAAGATTCTCCGGGAAGATTACAAGTTTTACGGCTATATTCATGCAAAAGCGATTCCGGGCACGTCCGCCGCCCTTCTTCACGCGCTGGGCTTACTCTGCGACCGGATGAGCGTCAATATAGAATTGCCCTCCCAAGAGAGCCTGAAAGCGCTTGCGCCCGACAAAACCAAGGAATCTATCCTGGCGCCCATGGGTTTTATCCGGGATAGCCTAAGCGAGAATCGAACCGCCCTTGCACGGTATCGCCACGCGCCGCAATTTGCCCCGGCGGGCCACAGCACGCAAATGATTGTCGGAGCCTCGCCCGAGACCGATTATTCCATCATAAAATTGTCCGAGGGACTTTACAAAAAGTTCAATTTAAAGCGGGTTTTTTACTCGGCCTATATCCCCGTAGTCGAGCACTCCCGTTTGCCGTCCCCGGACACCAAGCCTCCGTTGCTGCGAGAGAACCGTTTGTACCAGGCGGATTGGCTGATGCGCGTGTACGGGTTTAGCTCACACGAGATTTTAGACGAAAAAGCGCCCATGCTCAATCCGTACCTGGACCCTAAATGCAATTGGGCGGTAAACCATCCGGAGTTTTTCCCGGTGGACGTAAACAGAGCGCCCTTAGAGATGCTTTTTAGAGTGCCCGGGATAGGGGTGCTGTCCGCAAAAAAAATCGTTGTGGCGCGAAAGCAGGGCGCGCTGTCCTTTGTCGATTTAAAAAAACTCGGGGTAGTGTTAAAGCGGGCGCAGTACTTTGTTTTATGCGGCGGAAAGGCGCTTGCGGGGCTCAAAATTAATCAAAGCCAAATTATCCGCTCACTGCTTTCAAAACTGGCTTTTGAAAAGCTGGAGGCATTTTCGGGAGCCCGTCAGCTCTCCATATTTGAGGATAGCTTTCTTCCGCCTCCGGATGAGGCAATGAAAGCGATTTCAGGACAAATGTAAATGATAGATAAATGATAAATGATAAATGATAAATTATGGATAAGTACGTGTTGGTGCAGGGGGCATTTTTTTGTTCCGGAACAAGAGAACGAAGTTCTTAAACGTTTAATCACATATCCATAATTTATCATTAGACTTCTTGCGAAACTGTGAGAAATAGTGTATAATAGAGGGCATGAAGTATGAAATCTTACAAAACTACACCGAAGAGCAGTTTAGACGAATAACCGGTATAAAGCGCAGAACATTTGAAAAGATGTTGGAACTTTTAGGACCAAAGCTTGAGGAAAAATTATCCGAGGGAGGACGCAAGCCGAAGTTATCTCTTGAGGAAATGCTGTTGGCCACGCTTGAATATTGGCGGGAATACCGCACATACGCCCATATTGCCGCAAGCTACGGAATCCATGAGAGCAACATGCATCGGCTAATCAAATGGGTGGAGGACGTTTTAATTAAAGACGGGACTTTTTCATTGCCGGGCAAAAAAGCATTGCTGAAAAGCGATATGGAATATGAAGTTGTGCTGATTGATGTGACCGAATCTCCGGTTGAACGTCCAAAAAGGGGCAAAAATACTATTATTCCGGGAAGAAAAAGCGGCATACGCTAAAAACCCAAGTCGTAGTTGATAAAAGCACGCGTAAAGTGGTCTGCACAGATTTTACCAACGGGAAACGTCATGATTTTAGACTTTTCGAGGAATCAAAGACGCGCATCCACCCAAAAACCTTGGCAAAAACCGACGCGGGCTACATAGGCATCAATAAAATCCATGCCAACTCTCTTCTGCCGAAAAAAAAGACCAAGACAAAGCTGCTGACTGCCGAAGAGAAAGCATCCAACCGCAAGATTTCAAGCGAGAGAGTGTGCAATGAACACGCTATTGGTTTCATAAAGCGGTTCAGAATCCTATCCGAACGTTATCGCAACAGAAGAAAACGCTTCGGATTACGATTTAATCTTATTGCGGGTATCTGCAATTTCGAACTGTAAAATCGGTTTCGCAAGAGGTCTATTTATCATTTATCATTTATCATTTGTCAGTTAGCGGCTATAGATAAGCATGAAAGATTTTGCTCAATCACAAATTTGTTACACCTACGACGGTAGTTTTTACGGGATGCTTTCGTGCGTTTTTGCGAGCTTTGAAAAAAAAGAAATTCCGATGCAGATTACCTGCGCCAGGGGTTCGTTGTTCAAAACTCTTTTTATAGAAACCGACCCGGCAAAGGCGGAAAGGATTCTGCGGGCCATTCCGTTAAAAATCGGCGATGAGGCGTTAAAATACACAAAGTATGCCTATTTAGCCGACATGGACGAAAAAGAAATCGCGCTGATTTGGTTTTTAAAAGAAGGGTTTTTGCATGGCCGCGGGTTTATCGAGACCGTCCGCACAAGGTTTAGCCCCCAAAGAAGCGTCGTGGCGGGCGCGCTTAAAAATCCTTACGTCGACAAGCTCCGTAGAGGCGTGGATTTATTGGTAGTAGAAAGCGCGCGGTTTATCGAATTTGCACGGTTTTCCGATGCAGGCGGAGCGCTTGTGAGCGTTATCGAGCCGCAAAACAATGTTTTGCCGCTTCTCGCCCGGCATTTTACCGAGCGTTATCGGAACGACAATTTTATGATTTATGATAAAACGCACGGTTTAGTCCTATTATATTCCGATTATAAAATCAGCATTGAGCCGATAGAGGAGTATGAAATGCCGCCCCTTTGCGAAGAAGAAAAAAAATATCAAAAGCTTTGGCGGCTGTTTTACAATACCGTAGAGATTGCCGAGCGGCATAATCCGCGGTGCCGAATGAACCACATGCCCAAAAAGTACTGGAAAAACATGACGGAGTTTATGAGTAAAGTGTAACGATAGGGCTAAAACGGGCTCATTCTTAACCTGGCGTAAATCGCTTGACTTTTCCTAGATTTCATGATACAATAAGTTCATGAAGAGCGAGCATGAAGTCGTTGAAAAAATATATGGTTCTGCATATAAAGTAACGAACTATTCCGAGGCTGACGGTCAAGTTACCGTGACGTTGAAGAGTCTTGCGAAAAGCGCGGTGTGTCCTTACTGCGGCGAGGAGAGCATTTCAAAGCACGCGACAAAAAAGCGTGAGATTGCGGATACGCCGCTGAGGGGCAAGCCGGTTAAGCTGGCCATAACGGCCTATCAATGGAATTGCGAGAACGCGGAGTGCGTGCGCCGGGTATTTAACGACGGCGCGTTTATGG
>Ga0123356_10004610_pt1 | contig 14196 bp, 14 predicted proteins | sample TergutEmb28metaG_2_FD_92546 | JGI IMG/M metagenome (GOLD analysis project Ga0123356, IMG submission 92546) | Embiratermes neotenicus P3 segment gut microbial communities from Petit-Saut dam, French Guiana - Emb289 P3 | ecosystem: Host-associated > Arthropoda: Insects > Digestive system > Gut ...
CCTCCACACCACCAAGACACGCCGCTACGACAAGCCTTCTGTCAACCTATCCCACGGATAACAGAAGGAGCGGAGATACTGGCAGCTGGTGCGCATGCAGCTATAGACATCAGCGATGGGTTAGTAGCGGACTTAAAGCATATTTGCTGCGCAAGCAATGTCAGCGCCAACATAGATCTTTCCAGAATACCACTACACCCAGCATTAAAGGAGTTTTTCGCGGATGAAGCACTGGATTTGGCTTTAGGGGGTGGCGAAGACTATGAATTGTTATTCACCGCCGAACAAAGTATCATGCCGCATATTATAAACAAGATAAAAACTCCCATTCATATAATTGGCGCCATTAAGGCAGAAGCACCCGGGAATGTACGGATTCTTAACAGCGACGGAAGTGAGTATAAACTACAAACATTGGGATGGGATCATTTTGCCTAATAGTGTTTTGATAACCAGTATTAACCCGAGCCAAACACGCCAAATAGGACAAGTGATCGGCAAATTGTCACTCCCGGGAGATATCATACTGCTCAGCGGCCCGCTAGGGGTGGGCAAAACTTGTTTGGCACAAGGGATCGCAAAAGCCTTGGAAGTACGCGAGGATACCACCAGCCCATCGTATGTGTTGTTGCGCGAGTTCTCAGGACGGATCCCCCTATACCACATGGATCTTTATCGGCTAGAATTCGATGAAATAAACGAACTTGGTCTTGACGATTATCTCTATGGGCATGGTGTATGCGTCATAGAATGGGCAGAAAAAGGCCAAACCATCCTGCCTGAGCAACACTTACTATTATTGTTGAGCTACGAACAGGACGCGAATAGATTAATAACCATCACTCCTTACGGGGAACGTTATACAGCTATGGCTAGACACATTTCAAAACAAACAGACTCTTTTGTTCAAAAGGACGCCACTTAAGTGTATATGGCAATTGATACTTCCGGCGAAACGAGTGGACTGGCATTGATTCAGGCAGGTCGCATCACAGCGGAATTAAGTTGGCAATGCAGTCATAACCATACCGTTGAACTGCTGCCGTACATAGACGATATGCTCCGACAAAACCATATGGAAATTACGGACATATTCGGCATAATAGTGGCACGTGGACCTGGTAGTTTCAATGGGCTGCGCGTGGGACTGGGTAGTTCAAAAGGTATAGCTTACGGGCTTAACGTGCCAATCATTGGTATTAGTACTCTTGAAGCCACAGCATATCAGTATGAGAGCAATAACTTGCCTGTATGCACCATATTCCCTGTCAGACTTGGAGAAATCATCTGCGCTACGTACCAACAGCAACAGGAATGGATATGTCTAATACCAGCCCACGTTACCACCGTTTCAGAGTTGTGCAAACATATAGAACAACCAACCATTTTCGGCGGTGAAATCAACGCAGAAGTGGCATCAGAATTACATCGGCAATTAGGAGAGCAAGCCATATTTGGTAAAACTTACATCAGCCGCATTGCAGCACTGGCGTTGTTGGGTGAAAAACATCTTTCTGCAGGAATCACAGACGCCATATCCACTATTCAGCCTTTATACCTACGACGCCCTCATATAAGCCAGCCAAAATCCAAAAGTGCTGGGGCTACTAACACCAGCGCCCATAATATGGCAGTCATCTGGGACGTTGACGGCACTATCGTTGATACTGCCGAGTTACATTTCCAAGCGTGGCATACCATATTTGCCAAGAGGGGCTTCAATTTCAGCAATGAGAACTTCCGCAAAGACTTCGGAATGCGTAATGATATGGTAATTCGGAATTTTCTTGGAGAGCATATCGGAGGACAAGACGCGCAAGCCATAAGCGATGAAAAAAACCGCATATACCGCAACGCATTACAAAAGAGCAACCTGCGCCCCATGTCAGGTGCCCTTGCATTGCTGGAAGCATTATATATGCGCGGCGTCCCCATGGCAGTAGCGTCTTCTGCCGCATGCCAAAATATCGAAATAGTATTGAGAACGCTTGGCATTCAACACATGTTCCAAGCCATCGTAAGTGGCGAAGAGGTAATTCACGGCAAACCAAACCCTGAGATTTATCAAAAGGCCGCTACTAAGCTGCAAATAGAAGCACGCCACTGTGTAGTTATTGAAGACGCCATAGGAGGGATAACAGGTGCCTGCGCTGCCGGCATGCACTCAATAGGAGTAGCCACCAATCATCCCCCAATCAGTCTGCAAGCAGCTGACATAGTAGTAAATGCATTAAGTCAAATCAATGTTTCAGATATTGAAAAGCTAGTACAAAACTGCAATACTTGAGATTGGAGCATACAAAGGAGAGAAGTAGTATATGGAAAAATCATTGGTACTTGTTAAGCCAGATGCCGTAGCGCGCAACCTGAGCGGCACTATTATCAGCAGGCTGGAACACTCTGGTTTAACACTGATCGCACTTAAGATGTTACACATGAATCAAGCCTTAGCTGAACAGCACTACGCACCACACAAGGAACGCCCTTTCTTCAGTGACCTAATCCATTTCATCACATCGGGCCCCATTGTAGCGGCAGTGTTTGAAGGGGATAACGCTGTAAGCGCCATCCGCGCCGCCATGGGCGCTACAGATCCAGCAAAAGCAGAGGTAGGAAGCATACGTAACGATTTTGGTCTGGATATTGAACACAACGCAGTTCATGGCTCTGACTCAGTGCAAACGGCAGAACATGAAATCAGTCTGTTCTTTACTGACGCAGAACTTATGCATCACGCTCGCAAACAATGATTCCCTCCTACGCTATTCGCACAATCGGACGAGCAGTGCTCCACATATCATCCAGCTTATAGTAGGCCCTTTCTGCAGGAGCAAAAATATGCACAACCACATCGCTGAAATCCAGTAGCATCCAGCCAGAAGCAGATGTCCCTTCGCGACGTGGTAGCGGATTTCCTTGCCGTTTGAGGGCATGCACTACTTCATCGGCTATAGCGTCTAGCTGACGACTTGACTCGCCGTTTACCAGCACAATATATTCTGCATAACTGCACATGCCACACATGTCCAGTAATACAATGTCGCTAGCCAACTTGTCGCTGACTACTTCCACCACAGCACGAGCTGTATTCTGAGATCCGGGAAGAACATATTGGAATGCCATATAGCCCAATTGTAGCATAGTGATCCCCAATATCCATCCAAATAATCGTTGCCATTTTCAAACGCATTCAGTGATAACCAATTATCTGCCTCACGCTGGTTCGTTAAGTTGGTTTCTGCTTCCGCATTGCTGTTATACTATGTGGGTTATGGCAAAATTACTGTTCGGCACAGCTGGCATTCCACTGAGTACATGGACACAGGAAACGAGCGAGGGCATCAAGCGGGTAGCAGCGCTTGGGTTAGACTGTATGGAGCTTGAATTCGTACGAGGAGTCTATCTCAATGAAATCCAAACCAAAGCTATTGCTGACATTGCCCAAAATAATAATATCCGTCTCTCGGCTCATGCACCTTATTATCTGAACTTTAATGCACATGAAAACCACAAGCTGCACGCAAGTCAAGGTATGTTATACAAGAGTGCTCGCATCGCCGCTTTGTGTGGCGCTAAAAGTGTAGTCTTCCACCCAGGTTTTTACCTCGGAGATTCCTCCGCTCAAGCCAGTAGAAGCATACAAGCAGCTCTAAGTAATGTGGTAGAAAAGCTGAAAGCCGACATGATAAACATAACCCTACGCCCAGAAAGTGCTGGCAAGCTTTCGCAATTCGGCAGCATAGATGAACTTATACACCTATCCATCTCTCTTGAAAACACTGCCCCTTGCATTGATTTTGCCCATTGGCACGCTCGTACAGGAGAGAATAATTCCTATGGGGAGTTTTGTGAACTGTTAAAAGACTTGCACAAAAACTTAGGCAAAATAGCACTGGATGACATGCATATACATATTTCCGGTATTGAGTACGGCAAAAGTGGTGAGAAGAAACACCTGCCACTTGCGGCATCCGATTTACGCTATGAGGATTTGTTGCGCGCTCTAAAAGACAATGAGGTTGGGGGTTGTGTCATCTGTGAGAGCCCAGTCCGTGAAGAAGATGCCCTACTATTGAAAGAATGCTATTACAGAGGCAGTTAACAGTTACAATTGTTACAGAGGCAAACCATACTTTTCAGAAATTGACAGGCGGTCTATTCTTGCAATTTTTTGATTCCGACGTAACATTCGGAAGATTTAACTCAGCCCCAAATCCCTCGTATTACCAAACGCACTCCGGCCAAAACCAATGCCAAAGCCAAAAGTCGCACAAGCATCGATCCTTTTACTCTAGGAGACAACCAAGCCCCTACTTGCGCTCCGGGTATTACTCCTAGTGCCATCCACAACAATATTTGCCAACTTTGGGCATAAGCACCTGTGGTAGCATGTGTGAGTGCTCCTGAAATACCGGTAAAAACCAGCATAAACTGGGAAGTAGCCGTAGCAATATGCACCGGAAAATGCAATACATAGAGTAACATCGGCATATGAATAATGCCGCCACCGATACCCATAAACCCGGCGATAAACCCCACAATACAGCTGTATGCCATACCTTGCAGGCGGTTGCAGTCAAAACTAAAACGCATGCCAAAACGATCTGCTGATGCATAGTTAGCTTGATCTGAAGAGTCATAAGCCGTTTTAACTTTGGGACGCAACCAGATAACAGCTGAGAAAATCAACAGCATAATCCCAAAAATGAAGGTGAACACCTGCTGTGGAATAAAACGCAGAGCCCAAACTCCTATTACAGTGCCTGGTACAGTAGCTATGGCAAAATAAATACCGTTGCGATAGTCAATCCGCTTCTGGCGGGCATAAGCAAATGTGCCAGAAAGCGAATTAAGAAGCACAACACCCATGGTGACACTAGTCAATACCTGCGGCTCAGCCTGCGGATAAAGCACTAGCAACACTGGGGTAAGCACCACTGCGCCACCAATGCCTACCAATGTGCCATAGCCACCAGACAAAAATCCCAGCCCCACCAGCAACAATATCAGAGGAAAACCATGAACAAATGAATCACCCATAAATGCACAGACTAATCACTACTTTCTTACAACAACACTCTGTATATTAAACCATTATTGTCAAGCAACGCAATCGCATGTCAATCTAACGAAGCCCACAGCCAACAATATTTTCTTTGTCTTGTTAAAGCACTTTTGTGTTATACTGTGTGGGAGCAGTTAATTAGGAGCCTCTTACATGAAAATCAACTGGAAACGTAGCATTATCTTATACGCTGTCATTATTGTGGCAGCCATAGTTTTTTTTAAATATGTGCTTCCAGGAACATCCAATTCGCAAGAAAATATACCCTTGTCACAAATGATTAACATGGTGGAAGCCAACGAAATAAAAAGTATTGATATTAGCGGCACCACTATTAACATAATTGGCACTGATGGCAAAAGCTATATCACCAGCAAAGAACCCAATGCTACCATCTTCGACATTATCCCAGATATAGGAAACAAAGATATTATATTAACCTATACATCCCCGTCTGGTATTGACTGGGGCAGCATATTAGGCATGGTAATACCTTTTCTCCTTCTTGGGATAATCGTCTTATTCATGTTTAACCAGGCACGCGGAGCCAACAACCAAGCTATGAGTTTCGGGCGTTCTCGTGCACGCCTTTTCAGTTCTGACAAGCCCACGGTAACTTTTGAGGACATTGCTGGTGTGGACGAAGCAAAACAGGACCTACACGAAGTAGTAGATTTCCTGAAGTCGAGAGAGAAATTTCAAGCACTGGGAGCGCGTATTCCCAAAGGAGTGTTGCTTATCGGCCCTCCCGGAACAGGTAAGACCTTGATGGCACGCGCTGTGTCTGGTGAAGCTGGCGTGCCTTTCTTTTCGATCAGTGGTTCCGAATTCGTGGAGATGTTCGTTGGTATAGGCGCTTCTCGCGTACGGGACCTGTTTGACCAAGCAAAGCGCAATGCTCCCTGTATCATTTTCATAGACGAAATCGATGCCGTAGGTCGGCAACGTGGTGCAGGGTTAGGTGGCGGACACGATGAACGCGAGCAGACCCTCAACCAAATACTGGTTGAGATGGATGGTTTTGACACCAATGTTAGTGTCATCGTAATGGCTGCTACTAACCGTCCTGATATTCTCGATCCTGCATTATTGAGGCCAGGTCGTTTCGACCGCCGCGTGGTATTGGATCGCCCAGATGTTGTGGGTCGTACCGCTATTCTTAAAGTGCACACACATGGCAAGCCGGTATCTCAGGACGTTAATCTGGAAGTCATTGCAAAACTCACTGCTGGTTTTTCAGGTGCAGATCTTTCGAACCTAGTAAATGAGGCAGCTATTCTGGCAGCTCGGCACGACAAACAAATTATTGAAATGCCCGAATTGGAAGAGAGTATTGACAGGGTGATGATGGGACCAGAGCGCAAAAGTCGCCGTATGACTGCTAAGGAAAAGGAACTCACGGCTTACCACGAAGCTGGGCATGCTTTGGTAGGCCACATGTTGAAAAACCTAGAACCCATCCGCAAGGTGACCATTATACCGCGCGGATTGGCTGGAGGTTACACCAAGCCATTAGTAGAAGATAGGCTTTACCATACTCGTTCGTATATTGAGGATACTTTGGCTATGTACATGGGTGGACGCGTTGCGGAAGAACTGGCACTCAAGGAGATATCCACAGGTGCTTCACAGGATATAAAGGAGGCCACCGACCTTGCGCGGCGCATGGTGACCAACTACGGTATGAGCGACTCGCTCGGGCCGCGTACTTTCGGGCAGAAAGAGGAAATGGTATTTCTTGGGCGCGAAATTACTGAACAACGCGATTATGGCGATAAAGTAGCCAACCAGATCGATGCCGAGGTCAATCGCATCATCCGTGAAGCACATGACAAAGCTAGCAAGCTACTGACAAACAATCATTCAAAACTCAATCAAGTAGCTAATGCATTGCTGGAAAAGGAGACCCTAGAGGGAGCAGAACTTGACGCAATATTCGGCATCAAAACAACGTCTGACTGAATACCACTGTCACCTAAAGCATAACCAAAAATGAGTGGCCGCCACTCGTTATTATTTATTGCGCTGAATCACATAATCTGCCAACACCGTCAGCGCCTCGGTAGCAGGTTTGGCAGGTAGTTTTGCCAAGTCGCGACAGGCAAGCTGGCAGTAGCCCTCCGCCAGCTTATAGCACTCATCAATAATATCAGAATTGCGCACCATCTCAATAACTTTCTGTACGTTCTGCGCCAAATCTTCTTTACGCGCAATTGCAACCAGTGGATTATCATCAGGATAACGCTGCAGTAATTTTTGCGCCGGCAGTGTAACGGTACCCTGCGCTAGATCAGCTCCCACTGGCTTGCCTACATCATTGGCATTGCCGACGAAATCCAATATGTCATCTACTACTTGGAAAGCAATACCCAAGTTATAACCGTAATCGTGCAGTATTTGCACTGATGATTCTGGCGCATTGCTCAATATCCCTCCGCTCGTTGTAGCAAGAGTAAATAATGCTGCCGTCTTGGCTGCCACACGTTCAATGTACTGCTCAAATGATTGGTCCAGTTTGAACAAAGCCAATGCTTGTTTGATCTCACCACGAGCAATAATACCCAGTGTATTCGAAAAAAGTGTCACCACACGAATATTCCCCGTGCGCGCAGCCAATTCACCAGCACGCGCAAACAAGAAATCGCCTACTAAGATAGATAAATCCACACCCCACACTGCATTGATAGTAGGGTTCCCACGCCGGCAGTCAGCAGAATCAATAGCATCGTCATGCACCAAGGTTGCAATATGCATCAACTCGGTGGACGTTGCCATCGGTTGTAGAGATTTGAGATCATAATCATAAAACATACCAGAAAGTAAGGTAAGCATGGGGCGCATAACCTTGCCGCCAACCAATACCTGACGCAACATTTTCTGCATTTCCGGAAATTCTTCTTGACTGTCAATCAACCGCGTAAAAGCAATTTCGACCTCTGAAAGCCCGGGTTGTGTCAACGCATATATCTGGCTGAGTTCCACTTTTCGCTTCCTTTTCTATCTTGGGCTCAAACCCATGCGACACATTTCTTCTTCTATGACGCTTTCATCCAGCTTGGCAAAAAGTATCTGTGGGGGGTTGAGTTTAGTACCTGGCTGCGGCATGACCATATTCCAGCCGCCATGCTCAATACTATCTGAAAGCCCCAAATAACCATGCAATTTCTCCGAACTGAAAGGAATAAATGGATACAGAATGGTCTTAAGCGCCGTGATAACAGTAATGGCTACGTATAGTGACGTGGCCGCCGCTTGGCGGTCATCCTTAATAGTTTTCCATGGAGCTTTTTCATCAAGGTAGCGATTAGCATCCTGAGCCAGCGCCATAGCAGTACGGATAGCTTCCCTAAAATGACACCTGTAAATGAGTTTGTCCACCGCATCAAAAGTATTCTGTACTTTATCAAGCAGCCCATGGCTTACAGTATCGATCTCATCTGGGGTTGGCACAATACCGCCAAAGCGGGTATAGGTAAAAGTGAGCACACGCTGCACCAAATTACCATAAGTAGATACCAATTCGTCGTTATTGCGTCTGACAAACTCACGCCATGAGAAATCCGTATCGGTAGTTTCTGGCATGTTGGCCGATAATAAGTAGCGCAGTGGGTCGGCCTGATAGCGCTCAAAATAATCCGAAACCCATACCGCCAAATTCCGACTCTTGGAAAACTTCTGCGACTCAATGGTAAGAAATTCATTGGCTGGCACATCATACGGTAAATTCAATCCACCATAACCTAACAAAATTGCGGGCCATACAATAGTGTGAAACGGAATATTATCTTTTCCAATGAAATAATATGCATGTACGCCGCCTGTCCAGAAACGGCGCCAAGCTTCCGCATCACCAGACTGTTGTGCCCATTCCTTACTGGCAGACAGGTAACCAATTACAGCCTCAAACCACACATACAAACGCTTCCCCTGATAGCCTGGTAGAGGCAATGGAACACCCCAATCAATATCTCGAGTTATGGCGCGATCATGCAAACCTTCTTGTAAATAGCGCAATGTGAAATTCTGAACATTAGAACGCCAATGAGGCTGAGATTCAACCCAGTCCAACAGCTGCTGCTCAAAAGCAGAGAGCCTGAGGAAGAAGTGTTCAGATTCCTTATAAGTCGGCTGTGCGCCGCATGTACGACAATGAGCCCCAATAAGATCTGCCGGATTCATAGGTTTTCCGCATTGTTCACACTGGTCGCCACGCGCGCCAGGTGAATTGCATAACGGACATATTCCCTCAACATAACGATCAGGGAGGAAACGCCTGCATTTATCGCACCAAGGCTGAGACACACTCTGCTTGTAAATATAGTCCTTTTCCAGCAGTTTCAGGAAAATCTCCTGGGCCGTTCTTTCATGGTTGCCTGTATGCGTGGTGGTGAACAAATCCCAAGAAATACCTAATTTCTTGAAATCTTCGATAAAAAGCTGATGGTAATTGTCCGCAATTTCAGTAGGTGTTTTACCTTCTGATTCCGCACGAATAGTTACTGGCGTACCATGCTGGTCTGAACCAGATACCATAATGACCCTGTTGCCCTTCATGCGATGGTACCGAGCGAAGATATCAGCGGGCAGGTACGCTCCAGCCACATGCCCCAAATGCAAGCGGCTGTTGGCATAAGGCCAAGCCACAGCAATTAAGATGTGTTCTGTCATATCTTTCGTACAAAATACAAAGTTTGTTTACGACAAACCATACAAATCACTATGGTTTGTCAGTTGACGGCTCGGGAATAGAACTACCACCATCAGGCAGGAAAGTAAGTACCATTTCTCCCTTAATTTCCTTGTAGCGCGCATAGCCTTTTTGCTTGGCGCACTCCACACAATAGCGCACGCTTTTACCGCCCCTATCGATCTCTTTGCCATTAGCATCCTCGTCCACCACAACATATCGCTCTGGATAAGGTATATGACTTTTGCAGACATCGCAATTAACCGTACCAACAGACAGACAGCCTCTTCTCATTTGTTTCTCCCCTGATATTACTATTTCAATTTGAGCCATTCACGATAGAGTTCACGGCGCGAAATCCCAGTTTCACGAATTAGTTGTGCCAACACTTCTTTCATTGGCAATCCACTCCGTTGTAATTGCCTCAGGCGAAAAACCACTCCATCATCCACAACCAACTCTCTTTCCGTACACCCTGCAATGATGATAGTCAGTTCGCCACGAGGCTGAACAAAATATGCAATGGCCTCCTCTACCGTGCCCCGAAACACCTCTTCGTGAATCTTGGTAAGTTCACGGCAAACAGCCACTCGACGGTTTCCCAATATCGATAGTATATCATGTAATGCCGCCGATAGGCGATGTGGTGCTTCGTAAGCTGCTAATGTTACTTTGCCCTGTGCAACCGATTGCAGTAGCCGATGACGTTCACTCGTTTTGCGTGGCAGGAAACCAAGGTAATGGCAGGCATCAGTAGGCAAGCCCGAAACTGCCAATGCAGAGATGAAAGCAGACGCTCCAGGTAATGGAACCACATTAACACCACGCTGCGTCGCCGCCACTACCAACTCATAACCTGGATCTGAGATAGCAGGCATACCAGCTTCAGAAACAAGCGCTACATCAGCGGATTCCAATTTGCCCATTAGGAAATCGAGCTTGCTCCGCTTATTATGCTCATAATAGCTGGTAAGAGGAGTCTGGATATCATAATGCCTCAGCAAACGCGCTGTAGTGCGCGTATCCTCAGAGGCTATAAGTGCTACCTCTTTCAACACGCGTAACGCTCTCAACGTTATGTCCTCCAAATTGCCAATTGGAGTCGCTACGACATAGAGTATGGACATTATGTCAATGATTATAGCACGAACAACGGGTTCACGAAATTCTTATATGCACAGTCTGCATTGTCTTGACTGTCATGCAACCTTTTGATATGCTTCCTTACTTAAGGAGGGCATCCTCATGGCAAAACCTACATTTAGAGAATTACGCCACGCTTATGGTTTCGACGAAGTTGCTATTGTCCCCGGAGACATGACTCTCAATCCTGATCAGACAGATATTAGTTACTCCATAGGCAATATCAAATTTGAAATTCCAATCATCGCCTCAGCTATGGATGGCGTCACTGATGCTGCTTTCGCCGTGCGTATGAGTAAACTTGGCGCATTGGCCGTACTCAATTTAGAAGGTGTCCAGACACGCTATGATAACCCTTCCGAAATTCTCTATCAAATAGCCAATGCACCCGAAGCAGAAGTTACCGCTTTGATGCAAAGAGTATACGCCAAACCAATTCTTGAAGAGTTGGTTGCCGAACGCATCAGGCAGATTAAGTCCGCTGGAGGCGTGTGTGCTGTTTCCGTAGCTCCGGCTAATACCAAAAAATTTGTCAAGACCATCGTGGATGCTGGTGCAGATATATTGGTGGTAGCTTCGACTGTCACCAGCGCTCACCACATATCCAAAAGTGCCCATGGATTGGTCTTTGAAGAGCTCGTACAACAAGTACCAATCCCAGTAGTAGTTGGCAACTGCGTCAGTTACAGCGCTTGCATTGCCCTCATGCGCACTGGTGTGGCTGCCGTCCTCGTAGGTGTCGGGCCTGGTGCCGCATGCACATCCCGCGAAGTACTTGGCATTGGTGTGCCACAAATTACAGCCACTATGGACTGCGCCTTGGCACGTGATGATTACTTCAACGAAACAAACCGCTATGTACCCATTATTACCGATGGCGGTTTCCGTAAAGGTGGTGATGTTTGTAAGGCTATAGCCGCAGGCGCTGACGCCGTTATGCTGGGTTCTATCTTCGCTCAAGCTGAAGGTGCGCCTGGTTATGGTTGCCACTGGGGCATGGCAAATCCACATGCCTCTTTACCACGCGGAACCAGAATCAAAGTAGGCATCACTGGCACCCTTGAGCAGATTTTATTTGGTCCTACATCACTTACACACGGGAGCCAAAACTTCGTTGGAGCTTTACGCAATTGTATGGGCGTTTGCGGAGCAGCTAATATCAACGAATTCCACAAAGCAGAAATGGTAATCGCACCTTCAATCGTTACCGAAGGTAAGTTTTACCAGATGATAAGGCAGACTGTATAAACCTTTCAGGGCGGAACATAAAACCATACATTCAACTGGCATTAATTACTCATCATCGCCGCTGTCATCGTCATCATCGTAGGTGTGAGCAATCCCATCCTGCCTTACCACAGGCACTATTGCTCGTGTTTTCACCCATTTGCGCTTGGGCGCCAATTTAAGGCCATCAACAGTAGTACGCAGTTTTATAAAGTCCGCCTGACGATCACTAGATAACGACACCACCAAAGCATCAACCCCAGCATCCCACAACATGTTAATTTCATTTTCAGATACGGCAACCGAAACTTGAGCCAATAACGGCTTGGTAACAACGCTGTTTAGGAAGTACAAACGCATCAAGTCAACCCATGAAAGTTCACCTGTCGCATTGACCAATACAGATTCCACTGGCAAGTCACTCAAAGTACGTGCAAGGCCATCAGGTAAATCTAACGGGATCGCCAACACTTTACCATCGGCAAAATCACCACTTAATAGTGGCCTATTTTCAGCAACAAATACCTTAAAATCCACGCCTTCAGTAGCTTTAACTTGAGGTATGCCAATAAAATGCAACCCAAGAGGGACATCGCCAACAGCCTTCAAAAGCGCTTTCAGCGTCTTGATAGGTACAGCTTTGTTGCAAACTACTACGATAGCATCTGCGTACTTCACTACATCCAGAATAGAATCCGTATCCTCAAAAGCCAATTGCGCTACCACTAACATATGAGGCTTAGGTGCCGGAGTAACATTACGGGAAAAGCCCATGGCTGGAGGTGTTACCTGCAACGCATTTTTTAATTTATCAGCAAAACGACTCATATTCAGTCCCCTCGTACAATAGTAACGTCTAGCTTTGCAGCTTGATATGCCACATCATCCGCAAACAGGCCTACGGATGGCAATCGAATCGAACGAATTTCTTTATGGAGCCAGCGTGGAGACTCGAACTCCAGACCTGCTGTTTACGAAACAGCTGCTCTACCAACTGAGCTACGCTGGCAACATGCCAGAGTATATCAAAAGCACAACTACAATGAAAGAATCGAACCAACCTATGGTGGTTATACAGCTAAAAACGCCAGTATTAAGATTATCGCATAGCCCCCCTTGCTGGCAGTACAGCTGTGTGTTATACTGGTGCGTTAAAAACTAGTTTCTATAAGGCGTAAGGGAGGATTTCTTGGCTGATACTGCAACGATTAAGGAATTGTTAGAGGCGGGTGCCCACTTTGGCCATCAAACCAGTAGGTGGCATCCACGCATGAAAAAGTATATTTTCACCAAGCGCAATGGCATTCATATCATTGACCTAGAACAAACGGCCTCAATGCTGGATCAAGCCAGCAACTTTATCAGGGGAATTGTAGGCGATGGAGGCAAGGTTCTGTTTGTAGGCACCAAGAAACAAGCCCAAGTTATCATACAGGAAGAGGCTCAGCGCGCCGGAATGTATTATGTTAATCAGCGTTGGATTGGTGGGACGCTCACCAATTTTACTGCTATTCAAGGGCGAATTGACTACCTTGTGCGTCTTGAGGACCAGCAATCCAAAGGTGAATTTGCCCGTTTGCCTAAAAAGGAAGCTCAGGCATTAGCCGAAGAAATTGAGCAAATGAACACCCAGTTTGGTGGTATCAAAGAAATGACTATGTTGCCGGACGTCATATTCATTGTGGATCCATCTAAGGAGCGCATAGCTATCGCTGAAGCTCGGAGGGTAGGTATACCAGTTGTGTCCATGGTGGATACTAACTGCAATCCCGATGAAATTGATGCTCCCATCCCATCCAACGATGATGCCATCCGCGCAATTAAGCTGGTCGCCAATAAAATCGCCACTGCAATTCTTGAGGCCAAGGGGGAAATGTCCGTAGCAGTAGAAAAAGGCGATGTGCCGATCGTTGATGAAGTTATTGACACTGCCTCCGCAGTTGACCTGTAATTCAAGGAGTTATACGTGGAAATTTCAACCGCTAGTATCAAAGAACTAAGAGAAAAATGTGGCGCCGGAATTATGGATTGTCGTGCCGCTTTAATAGAAACCCAAGGTGACTTGGGGAAAGCC
>Ga0123356_10004611_pt1 | contig 14194 bp, 11 predicted proteins | sample TergutEmb28metaG_2_FD_92546 | JGI IMG/M metagenome (GOLD analysis project Ga0123356, IMG submission 92546) | Embiratermes neotenicus P3 segment gut microbial communities from Petit-Saut dam, French Guiana - Emb289 P3 | ecosystem: Host-associated > Arthropoda: Insects > Digestive system > Gut ...
CTATGCCGTACGGTGATTTGGAAGCACAAAAGGTGCAACGTTTTGCATCCATAGAAGATTTGTCGAAACATAAATGCACGATCGAAGAAATGGAAGAGTATGAACCGCACATCGAGCGGGGCAATGTTATATACGCAGGTGTTGATTATGAAGCAATTTTACGTGCTGCCGAAAACGATCCCGACGGTTGTGATGTAATTTTGTGGGACGGCGGTAATAATGATTTTTCATTTTATTGTCCTGATTTAATGATCGCTGTCACCGATCCGCATCGTCCGGGACATGAGCTTTCATATTATCCGGGCGAAGTTACGTTGAGGCTTGCCGATGTTGTTGTAATAAATAAAATAGACAGTGCGGATTATAAAGATATATTAACTGTCAGAGAAAGCATCGAAAAGGTGAATCCTGCGGCAGTCGTGGTGGATGCTGCTTCCGTTATCAGTGTTGGCGATCCGGGTATGATCCGCGGTAAACGTGTATTGGTAATTGAAGACGGTCCGACATTGACGCACGGTGATATGAAAATCGGAGCAGGTATCGTTGCGGCCAAGCGTTTCGGTGCTGCCGAAATCATCGATCCGAAGCCGTTTGCGACGGGAAGTTTGGTTGATACTTATAAAAAATATCCGCATATTGAAAATTTATTACCTGCTATGGGCTACGGTGAGGAACAGATGCGCGATCTTGCGACAACGATCGAGCGCGCCGATTGTGATACGGTGGTGATCGCAACACCTATCGATTTGGGGCGTGTGATAAAGATCGATAAACCGAATACGCGTGTCGAATACAGTCTGCAGGAGATCGGGCATCCCGATATTGAAGATGTTTTGCGGGATTTTATCGCAAAGATAAAAAAATGATGTTATTATTCATGTAAAAAGGTTTAAATTGAAAGGCACGGTTTTCTTTGTCGGATATAAAAATTACTTTGCCGGGTTCGGAGACTGTTACTTTGACCGGGCAAACCATTGATAAACTGATACGAGCCGGAGACGGTGATGCGACTCTTTTATATCTTTATATATTAAAGACAAACGGACAAAAGAACGCATCGGAAGCTGCGATCGCTCTTGATAAAACCAAGGGTTGGGTCGCTTCGGCCATGGCAGTCCTTTCAAGGCTCGGACTTGTGGAGCTTGATACCGGTGACGGATCGGGATCGGATACGGATTCGGGTATGGGTTCGGGTTCGAATACGGATTCGGGTGATGTTTATCGGGAGCCTCGTCAATATACAGAAAACGATATCAAACACGAATTGATAACAGGGTCCGGATTTTCTGTTGTTGTGGATGAAACACAACGAAGATTGGGTAAAATTTTATCTCCGGATGATTTATTGAGACTTTTCGGTATTTATGATAATTTACGCTTGCCGCCGGAGGTTATATTACAACTTATCACGCATTGCATCAACGAAAGTCGTATATCGGGTGACGGTCGGACGCCGAATGTTCGTTATATAGAAAAAGCGGCTTATACATGGGAGCGTGAGGGGATTTTTTCTCTTGAGAAGGCTGAAGAATATTTAAAAAATCTGGAAGCGAAGAAAAGTATCCGAGGTGAAATAAAAAAGGCGTTGCAAATAAGAGATCGTGAATTTTCGGCAACAGAAAAACGATATGTCGACGAATGGATATCAATGGGTTTTGAACCGAAGGCTTTGGCGATCGCTTATGACAGGACTGTTTTGAAAACCGGGAAGCTGACATGGGCGTATATGGATTCGATCGTAAAAAACTGGAACGGCAAGGGGATCCGAACTGAAGAGCAGGTTTTGGCAAAGGACGGCATTCGGAAACAGGGTACGGGAACGAGTTCGAATACCGGCTTTAACCGGGATGCCGGCAAACACGGAGAGCCGAACATCGAAGAATCCGAAAGAATGCAGCGTCTTCTCAATAAAATCAAAGAAGACTAAGGAAAGAAGCCGCGCGTCTTCTCAATAAAATCAAAGAAGACTAAGGAAAGAAGCCGCACGTCTTCTCAACAAAATCAAAGAAGACTAAGGAAAGAAGCCGCACGTCTTCTCAATAAAATCAAAGAAGACTAAGGAAAGAAGCCGCACGTCTTCTCAATAAAATCAAAGAAGATTAAGAAGATTGATATTATATTAAGAGGGATATTGTTTTAATGGCGTTGGACGGGAAGATTTTGGTGCGGGCAAAGAATTTGCTTGCTGAGAAGCGCAGAGAGCATGAAGAGAGTTTGGCTCTTCGCGTTGAAAAAGTTTATGCGGTTGCTCCGCGTGTTCGGGAGCTTGATGCCGAAATCAGAGTGACTATGTCCGAAATCGTCGGTGTTGCTCTGGGTGCGGATGAGTCTTCGCGTGTTGAAGATATCCGTTTGCGAAACCTGGAGTTACAAGATCAGCGCAAAGATGAAATCGTGCGTGCGGGGTTTACGAGCGGTTATCTTGATAATGAGTACATGTGTACGAAATGCCATGATTCCGGTTATGCAGATGCAAAAATGTGTGTTTGTCTCAAGGAGATTTACAATGATGTACAGAAGGCTTCGCTGAGCAGTTTACTTAAACTGGGAAACGAGACTTTTGACAGTTTTGATCTTTCATTTTATGATGATACAATGTCTTTTGAGACAAGCGTTTCTCCGAGACGGAGCATGGAAGATATTTATGAGTTCTGCGTTGAATATGCCCGCAAATTCGGTTCTAAGTCTATGAACTTACTTTTTATAGGTGCTCCGGGTCTGGGAAAAACATTTTTATCGGCATGCATCGCTCGTGTCGTTGCGGACAACGGCTTTTCAGTCGTTTACGATATGGCAGGCTCGATTTTTGCAAAATTCGAAGATTTGCAATTTCAACGATCGGATGATCTGATAGGTGTTCGAGACGAAATAAAGCGCTGCATGGAATGCGATCTGCTTATTTTAGACGACTTGGGAACAGAGATGACAACCACTTTTACAATTTCGGTGCTTTACGACGTAATAAACACAAGACTCATAACCGGCAGAAAAACACTGGTCAGTACAAACCTGACATCCGCAGAATTACATAAACGCTACACAGAACAAATCATGTCCCGTCTCGAAGGAGAACACCAAGTCCTGAAATTCTACGGAGATGACATAAGAAAAAAGAAGAACTTGTTGTAATTTATTCAAAGTGTAATTTATTCAAAGGTGTCGGAACGGTTAAATAAATTCCTGCTCTCAAACAGTGTGTGCATACTGCATTCGTAATAAAAACCTAAGATAAGAACATCGCACCCAAACTCGCTCAGAAATTTATTTAACCGTTCCGACACCATGATGAATAAATTCATACTTTCAAACAGTGTGTGCATACTGCATTCGTAATAAAAACCCAAGATAAGAACATCGCACCCAAACTCGCTCAGAAATTTATTTAACCGTTCCGACACCATGATGAATAAATTCACATTTTCAAACTTTCAAAAAGGGAGATTTTTATGCTTATAAAGACGTTGCCGGTGGGGATGCTTAGTACGGATTGTTATGTTGTTACTGATGAAGTGACGAAGAGTTGTGCGATTATTGATCCGGGAGCTGAGGGGACGGTTGTTGTTGATTATATTGAGGAGAATAAGCTGACGCCGGTTGCGGTGTTTTTGACGCACGGGCATTGGGATCATCATATGGGGCTTGAGGCTGTTACGGATGAGTTTGATGTGCCTGTTTATATACATGAAGGTGATGTTGCTCTCGGCGGTCAGGGCGGGAGGCATTTGCTTGAGGATAACGGGAAGTTGTCTTTTTATTCTGAAGGTGATGTTATTAAAGTCGGTGATTTGGATGTTAAAGTCCTTGAAACACCGGGGCATTCGCGAGGGTCTGTTACTTTGATGTGCGGGGATGCTTTGTTTACCGGAGATACGTTATTCAGAGGTGATTGCGGAAGGACCGATCTTGAGGGCGGAAGTGAAGATGTTATGATGAAGTCGCTCAAGCGTTTGTATGAACTTGACGGTGATTTTGAAGTTTATCCGGGTCATGAAGAGTCGTCGACTTTAAGTTATGAGCGCAATTTTAATCGGTATTTGAGATATGCGGCAGGTGAGTCGGAGCCGTGATGATTCCTTGGGGGACACTGACAGGGATAAGACCGACCAAGGTTGCGGAGAAACTGTTGATTTCCGGTTCGGATGCAGGGTCTGTTGTTGATGTTTTGGTACGGGATTATTTTGTTTCGCCTGTAAGAGCGTCGTTGTGTGTTGAAGTTGCACAGGTTGCACTCAGGTTCAAGAGTTCTTTAAAGTCGCGGGATATTGCTCTGTATATCGGGGTACCGTTTTGTACGACGAGGTGTTCTTATTGCAGTTTTGTAAGTACGGATGTAACGAAATCATTTGATTTGATCAAGCCTTTTATTGATGTTTTGCTGAATGAGATTTCATGTGTCGGTAATATTGTAAATGATGCAGGTTTGCGCGTGACCTCTGTATATATGGGCGGAGGTACTCCGACTGCGCTTTGTACCGATGATCTTAATCTTATAATGTCATCGTTGAACAAGGCGTTTGATTTTTCCGCTTCGCGTGAGTATACTGTTGAAGCGGGACGTCCGGATACGATCACGCAGTGCAAGCTGGATGTTGCGGTTCGGTACGGTGCTGACAGATTTTGCATAAATCCTCAATCCATGTCCGCGGATGTTTTGAGCGCAATAGGACGCAAGCACAGTCCGGATGATGTAATCAGTGCCGCCGATATGATTCGCAGGACAGGGAAAGCGATGAATACGGATTTAATTGCGGGGTTACCGAGTGATACTGTTGACGGTTTTTGTGATTCACTTGATAAAGTTTTGGATTTAAAACCTGAAAACATTACGATTCATACTCTTTCGCTGAAAAAAGGTTCAAAGATCATGCTTGAAAATCCCGGTGTTTCGGCTCCGGAGTCTCCTTTTGAATCGCTGTACGGTGTCGATGTCGGTGTTATGCTTGATATTTCTTCAGAAAGGTTACGGGAAAACGGGTATTTACCGTATTATTTATACAGACAAAAATATATAACCGGCGGCTTTGAAAATGTCGGTTGGTGTTTGCCGGGATTTGAAGGAATTTATAATATCAGCATGATGGAAGAGTTTTGTACCGTTATCGCATTAGGCGGCGGCGGTGTAACGAAGCTTGTAACCGGTGACGGCAGGATCGAACGGGTTTTTAATGCAAAATATCCGCGTGAATATATTATGATGTCAGATAAAATGACAGAAAATTTGGGGAGAATAAAAGAGTATGCCGTATCCGTATAATATTGACACTATAAACAAACGTGCTTCGGATGACCCCAAGGGTTTTGCATCGGAGTGTGAAGCGATTTATAACAGAAAAGTTATGGAGGCTGCAGCAGGAATATCCGAAAGAGCCGAACTCAGTCGTGTTGTGTTTCTTTCCGGTCCGTCGGGGTCGGGGAAGACTACAACTGCTTTGAAAATTTGTGATGCGATAAAAAATCTCGGGATCTATGCTCATACGATTTCAATGGATATGTATTTTCTTGCAAGCGATCGTGAAGGTGCTCCGCGTACGGATGACGGTGAACATGATTTGGAATCACCGTATTGTTTGGATTTGGAATTGCTTAATAATCATTTCCATAATTTGGACAAAGGAGAAGAAGTTATTATTCCGCATTTTTGTTTCAGTATGCAGGATCGTGATTTGACCAAGGGTTCTCCTTTGAAACTGGGCAGTGATGAAATAGTTATTTTTGAGGGTATACATGCATTGAATGATATGCTTGCCGATGAACATCCCAATGCGTTTAAACTTTATATCAGTGCTCGTTCCGATATTGAAAAAAATCGTGAGATTTGTTTTAAACGGACCTGGACGAGACTTCTTCGTCGCGTTGTGCGTGATGAATTGTTTCGCGGTATGGGTGCATCCAGAACGATCAATATGTGGGCGAATGTACGAGACGGTGAGAAAAAGTATATTTCTCCGTTTAAATACAAAGCTGATTTGTTGTTTGATTCTTCGATGGCTTATGAAGTTCCGATAATGAAGCATCTTGCATATAAAGCGTTGAGTGAAGTACCTGACGGAACGGAAAGACTTGAAGAGTTGAGGTCTTTGTTGCCTGCACTGAGGGAGTTTAATGAAATCGATTCTGCTGTTGTGCCTCCCGAATCAATATTAAGAGAGTTCATTGGCGGCGGGATATATTCGTGATTTTGTCTTAACGGAGCAGTGAATGAAAAATTTTCTGTATAATTTTATGATGGGGAGATACGGACCCGATCATTTGGGGTTCGCTCTGATCATTTTTTCGTTTATTCTTTCCGTTATTTATGCGATCACGGGTTATATGCCGGTTTTATTGTTTTCTTATGTATCATTCGCCGTAACTTTGTTTCGTATGTTGTCGAGGAATTTGAAAAAACGCAGAGCGGAAAATGATAAATTTATTAAATTCTGGTGGCCTGTGAGAATGAAGATACATCATGCGGCAGGTGTGGTCAAAAACAGAATGAAACACAGATATTTTAAGTGCCCGTCATGTAAAACCAAGATGCGTGTTCCGCGGGGGATAGGGAAACTGAGAGTGACATGCAGCAAGTGCAGTGAAAAATTATTTATGAAATCTTGATTTAAGAGGAGTAATCGAATTGATATATAACAATATTCTTGATGCGATCGGGCACACACCTATGGTGCGAATCAACAGGATCAATCCGAATCCGAACGTTGAATTGTATGCCAAGCTGGAAGGTTTTAACCCGACAGGAAGCATAAAAGACAGAATTGCTTTAAAAATGATTGAACAGGCTGAGCTTGACGGTGTTCTGACAAAGGATAAAATCATTATTGAAGCTACGTCGGGAAATACGGGTATTGCTCTTGCTATGATCGGAATAGTTAAGGGTTACAGAGTGCAGATCGTCATGAGTTCTGCGGTTTCGGTCGAGCGGCAAAAAATGATAAAGGCATTCGGCGGTGAAATAATATTGACAGCTCCCGAATTAGGTACGGATGGGGCAATAATAAAAACGGAAGAATTGATAAAAACCGATCCGGATAAATATTTCAATCCGAATCAGTTTTCAAATGTTTATAATAAAATTGCTCATTATAAAACAACGGCAGAAGAAATATGGGAACAGACAAACGGGAAGTTGACGCATTTTGTTTCTTCCTTGGGTACTTCAGGGACTCTGATGGGTGTGGGTATGATGCTCAAAGAAAGGAATCCGAAAATTTGCATCGTGGAAGCACAACCGGTTCAGGGGCATTATATCCAAGGATTAAAAAGTATGGCGGAAGCGATCGTACCGGAAATTTACAATGCGGATGAAATTGATGAAAGTATTTTGATCGATACTGAAGAAGCATATGAAACTGCACGTCGCATCGTTCATGAAGAAGGTATTTTTGTAGGTATGTCCAGCGGAGCGGCAATGCTTGCGGCACTTAAAAAGATCGAAAAACTTGATTCCGGAGTCGTTGTGGTGATATTACCGGACAGAGGAGAAAAATATCTGAGCACGGATTTGTTCAGGGTTTGAGTTTTGTTTATTATTTTATGCCAGTTGAATTGTTTCGTCTTCAAACCCTTCGGCGGTGACGGTGAGTTTTGAAGTTTCGTCGGCTTTTACGATGACATAGGCGATTGCACGTCCTTTGTATACTCTTCTGTATGTTGCGGTATATTCGAGCAGGTCGCTGAGGTCGCCGTTTTCTGTTCCTGCGAGTTTTGCCGGTGTGTTGTAATGAAGAACTGATGCATTGTCTGCGCAGAGGTTTCCTTCTTTATCAAGGATATTTACTTCGACCTGGTACAGTTTATATGAACCGTGGATCGTCGGTGTTTTCCAGATATTGAGGGATATTTTTGAGGCTTTGCTGAAATCGGGAATCGGATTTTCGGTTGTTTTGCCTGTCCACATGGCTTTTCGTCTGTAAAAACCCGGTTTTTCATTACCTGCCGTGTCGAGGATCCCCGCTTGGGAGCCTCTGATCGGCCATCCTCTTGCTTCTCCGAGAAAGTCGATGCCTGTCCACAAGAATTGTCCGCAGATATAATCGTTGTCGCGAACTGCTGCCCATTGGTCGTCGCCATGACCGTTTTCGCTTCCGAAAATAGGAAGGTTTGGGAAGCGTGCATGGTCTTGTTCATATAAATGTTCTTTATAATTATATCCGATGATATCGAACGGATCGAAGAAGCCGATTTGCGATGATAATTCCGGGAATGCGGCTGCTGTCAGGACGGGGCGTGTCGTGTCGTGTTTGCGAACGATTTCCGCGAGGGTTTTTGCCACCGTACTCAGGCGATCCATGTTCGGTTTATCGGGGTTGTAAATACGCTCCTGTACCGGTTTGTTTGCATCATTATTGCCTGTCATTTCGTCAAAAAGCGGATGGGCATACGGATCGTTGGGGTAGTCGATCTCGTTTCCGACACTCCACATTATTATTGACGGGTGGTTTCTGTCCCTGATGACCATTGCGGCAAGGTCGCGTTCGTGCCATTCGGGGAAGTCTTCATAATATCCTTGGTGGACAGGCGGATAGACATTGTGACCTGTTGTCCATTTATTTTTACATCCTTCCCATTCGTCAAAAGCTTCGTCCATCATCAGGAAACCCATTTCGTCACACAGCTCATAAAGTTCAGGCATGTGAGGGTTGTGTGCCGTGCGGATCGCATTGCATCCTGCATCTTTGAGTTTTTCCAGTCGTCTTTGCCAAACATCCTTCCAAACAGCCGCTCCGAGACATCCTGCATCATGATGGATGCATACACCGTTCATTTTCATCGGTTGACCGTTGAGGTAAAAACCCGTATCGGCATCGAATTTGAATGTTCTGAGTCCGACATTTATCGGTTTACTCAGCAGCTTACTTTCAGTTTTGAATGTGAGATCATAAAGGTTTGGTTTATCGATCGACCACAGCTTCGGGTTTTCGATTTTTACTTTGATGTATATTTCGTTTTCGGTTTCGACTATCCATTCATGTTCACCCAATGAAACGGTTATCGGAGTTTTGACCGTACCTTTTGTGCATGCTTTGATATGAATGTCTTCACCGTCATATGAAAAAATCACACTGTCGTTCGGTATGTAAGGTCCGGTGTGGGTTTCTACGGTTACTTTGCGGTAGATGCCTGAACCTGTGAACCAACGGGAGTCTGCGATGTCGGTGTGGGTCACTTTGACCGACACTTTGTTTGGTTCAGTCGTTCTGACGAACGGTGTTATATCGTAGGTGAAACCTATGTATCCGTTCGGGCGTTTACCGAGGTAGTAACCGTTGATCCATACCTGAGCATTTTTATATACACCGTCGAATGTGATGAGAGCGGTTTGTGTATCGGGATCGATATTGAATTCGGTGCGATACCATCCTGTCCCGCCGGGCAGGTATCCGGTTCCGCTTGAATGTTCTTTTGAAAAGGGGAAACTGACTGCCCAATCGTGAGGGACAATTATATTTGTCCATGCGGTATCGTCGTATCCGCGATTAAATGCTTCGGGAATGTCTTTGCAAATGAACTTCCAGTCTTGTAATGAAACAGATTTCATAAATATCCCTCTTTACATTTATTTATTTTGACATTATAGTGTAGTTAACATTCAGGTTAACTATATGAAATGCATAATAAAATGTCAAGAGTAATTATGAAACCTGTTTCAAAATTGATTTTTACGGAGAGATGCTTATGTCAACGATCACGATTTATGATATTGCTAAAGAAGCATGTGTCAGTCCTGCCACCGTTTCACGTGTTTTGACAGGGAGTGCCAAGGTCAGGCCGGCGAAAGAGAGAGAGATTCGAAAGGTGATGGCAAAGCACAATTATTCACCCAATGCGATGGCGCAAAGCTTGATCGCGGGGCGGTCAAAGCTGATAGGTATGATCGTTGCCGATATTCGAAATCCGTATTATGCAGAGCTTTGCGTTGCTTGTGAAGTTGCTGCAAAGAATTTGGATTATCGTGTCGTTTTGTGTAATGTGTTTGATGATGTCGGTCTGCAGGAGGACAGTCTGAAAATATTTTCTGCTCAGAGAGTGGATGCAATCATACAACTCGGTTGTTTGACCGACAGGGTAAACGATGCTGTTGATTATATAAATAAAATAGACAGTTTATCTGTTCCTTTCATAAGTGCGGGTAAATTTGACATAGAAAATGCTTATACATACAGCGTCGATCATTCTGAGGGTTTACGGTTGGCTTTTGAATATTTGCATGAAATGGGGCACGAAAGGATCGCTTTGCTGGGTGGTCGTCTTGATGTACGTCCCACTTTCGAAAAATGGACAAAATACATTTATTTATTGGGTCTGTACGGCATCCCGCTCAGATCGGATTATGTCCAGGAGGGTTCGTATGACTACGCCGGCGGTTTTGATTGCATGAACAGATTGCTTGATTTAAGCGATCCGCCGACCGCTGTCATTTCGGTCAATGACTACGCTTCCGTAGGAGCTCTGTCTGCAATAAATGCAAGAGGTTTACGTTGTCCGGACGATATATCGATCGTCAGTCATGATAATACTCTTCTGACAAAAATAACCACCCCTGTCCTGGCTTCCGTAGATGCTTGTTACGAACAGTTGGGATCCGGTCTTGTTTCAACGGCGATCGGTCTGATAAACGGTGAAAAGTTTCCTAAAGAAACATATCTGACACCGCACCTGATTCCCGGTGCTTCATGTGCACCGCCGAAAGATACAACAATTTGCATAAATTGATGTGACATGTTGTTACAGTTCAAAGGTGACCGTGAATTCGTATTTTTGAAGCGTTTCAATATCACATGGTTGGCTTAAAGTTTTTACTATAACCTTTTCCCTACCCCGGGAAGCTTCTGCTGCCACCCTCTGTAATTATGAACCACTTCAAAAATACGAATTCACGGTCACCTTTGAACAATAACGACAATTTAACAAAAAATTAATTATTTTAGTTGTATGTATTGACATATTGTTGTAACGGCAGTATTATTGAAGCAGATGAAATGAAACCGATTTCAGTTCAAGGAGTTGTTTATGTTTTCCAAGGGTCGGGGTTTCAAAAATTTCATGAAAAGTCGAACTTTATTGCTGATGTGTTTACCGGCAATCGTCTTTTTTTTCATGTTCAGTTATATGCCTATGCCGGGCATTTATGTTGCGTTTACAGATTTTAATTATGCTGCGGGGATTTTCGGTTCAAGATTCATCGGTTTGAGGAATTTTGAATTTTTATTTGTTTCGGGACAATTAGCTTTACTTCTTCGCAATACTGTTTTATATAATCTGGTGTTTATCATTTTGGGCAATGTTATTCAAATGTCGGTTGCTATTTTGCTTAATGAAATACGATTAAAATATTTTCGTAAAATAACACAATCGTTGCTGTTTTTACCGTACTTTATATCGGATGTTTTGGTTGCTCTTCTTGTTTATAATCTCATTAATTTTGACTACGGGTTTATTTCCAATATCGTACGCGGGTTCGGATGGGAGATGCCGAAGCTTTATTCCACACCCGAGGCTTGGCCTTTCATTTTGACGGCTGTTCATGCATGGAGGTTTACGGGTTACGGGAGTATCGTTTATTTTGCGGCTATCATGGGTATTGATTCCGAGATCATGGAGGCTGCACGTGTTGACGGTGCAAACGGTTGGCAGAGGATCAGATTTATTACTTTACCGTGTTTAAAACCGACGTTCGTATTGTTGTTACTGTTTGCTTTGGGCGGTATCATTCGCGGTAATTTCGGTATGTTCTATAATCTTGTAGGACTTAATTCCATGTTATTCAATACGACGGATATTATTGAAACGTATGTTTACAGGTCAATGATGAATAATTTCAATTTCTCTCAATCCAGTGCCGTAGGGTTGTTCCAGTCGGTTGTCGGGTTTGGGATAGTTATGACCGTAAATTGGATCATCAGGCGGATTGAGCCTGAGTATGCATTGTTTTAAGAGAGGGGGAGAAGTGTGCAAAAATTGATTTCGACAGACCGGGTTTCGCGTAAAATAAGGATAGACGGTTCGGATTATCTGATTCGCGGATTTACATATTTTATTATGTCATTAGCGGCTTTGGGAGCACTTCTTCCGTTTTTGCTTTTACTCGGCTCTTCCTTCACAACGGAAGACAGTATAAGGACACATGGTTTTAATATAATCCCGAGGGTTTTTTCAACATTTGCATATGAAGTTATTTTTCGCTCTCCGACACAGTTGATAGGGTCATATATCGTTACGATCACAATGACTTTGGTCGGAACATCCGTTGGGCTCATGATCATAGCAATGACCGGTTATGCTCTTTCGAGACGCGATTTTCCGTACAGAAATATTATTTCGTTTTATATTTACTTTACTACGTTGTTTTCAGCCGGTTTGGTACCGTTTTTCCTGCTTATGGTTCAGACATATAACTTAAGAGACAGTTATCTGGCAGTTTTATTACCGCTTATGTTGTCACCGTGGTTGATAATACTGATGAAAAACTTTGCTAAAGCAATACCGTTTGAAATGACTGAATCCGGAAAAATCGACGGTGCTTCGGATTTCAGGATTTTTACGGGTTTGATTTTACCGATGCTTAAGCCGGCTCTTGCTGCCTGCGGATTGTTTTTGGCAATCGGATATTGGAATGAATGGTATTTTTCTTCATTGTTCCTTACATCGAACGTGACATACAGACCGTTGCAATTTCAACTTTATAATATAATTAACAGGATAGCGGCGCTGCGCGATTCTTATGCGGGTGCGTTTGTACAGATCGCAGATATGCCGAGTGAATCATTAAAAATGGCAACTGCCATGATTGCTACGGGTCCAATCATTTTTGCTTACGCATTTGTTCAAAAACACTTTATCGCAGGAATCACAATAGGAGCAGTGAAGGGCTAGGCAAGACAATGTTATTAAATCGCTGAAAGCGATTCAATATAAATTAAAAATAGGAGGAAACAGAATGAAGCGCAAAACAGCAGTTCTCCTGGTGTGTGCAATGATCGTTGTATTGATTGCAGCTTGCGGAGAAGGGGGCGGTTCGTCGGGCGGTTCGACTTCCGGGGGAAATCAATCGTTAGTGACTGTTAATTACATGGTAACAGGTGATGTGCCGATCAACAAAACAATGACGGACGGTCTTTCGGGGATCAACGAACTCCTGAAAGAAAGAGCAAATGCCGAATTGTCGATCAGATGGATCGAATGGACAGACTATTTATCGGTTTACAATCTTGCTCTGGCATCACAAAACGGTGATCTTGACCTTGTAGGTACGGCAACGACATGGCTGGATGCATGGCCGAATATCCAAAGAGGTGCATTTTTGGGAATGAGCGAAGAGTTTATCCAAACAAATGCTCCGCAAACTTGGGCACAGGTTCCTGCATCACATTGGGAAGAGTGTAAATTTGACGGAACGATATATTTATTCCCGGAAGATAATTATGCACAGTGGATCAATCACGGATGGATGTATCGCGGTGACTGGGCACGTGAAGCCGGTTTAAATAACGGTGTGCAAAGTTGGGATGATTTGGGCAGATACATGCAACACATCAAAGATACTATGCCGGGTGTCACTCCGTTTAATGCCAACGGAAGTGTTTCTCTTGCAAACAGTATGCTTTGGGGTTGGGTAACTTCTTATTCACCGCATATCGGAATCGACGGTTTGCGCGTACAGCTGTTCTACGGTGAAAGCAAAGATAATCCCTATAAAATTTCAAGATATTTTCTCGAAGGTAACGGTCTTGTAGAATTTGCAAGAAATCAAAAAGCATGGGATGAAGCAGGATACTGGATCGAAGACGTTCTCAACAATAGCTCGGCTGATATGAGAGCTGATATGAGAATCGGTATCAACGGTGTTGACCAACATCATACCAACACATTTATCGGTGAATCATTCCGTCTCGAAGAAGATCAACCGGGTTCCGACATGGGTTGGTACTGGTTCGGTCAGGAAAACAACAATCTTGTTGCCATGAATATCACTCACGGTGCAATGGGTATTGCGGCACAATCAAATCATCCCGATCGTGCAGCTCAGGTTTATGATCTTCTCAGAAACGATCGCGAAATCTATCACATTTTGAATTACGGTTTTGAAGGTCAGCAATATGTCCTCAGAGATGACGGCATCACATTTGACAGTCCGCCCGATTTCAATCAGGATACAGATTCTATCGGCTTTAACTGGTGGTGGGGACGCAATGATGATCTC
>Ga0123356_10004612_pt1 | contig 14193 bp, 16 predicted proteins | sample TergutEmb28metaG_2_FD_92546 | JGI IMG/M metagenome (GOLD analysis project Ga0123356, IMG submission 92546) | Embiratermes neotenicus P3 segment gut microbial communities from Petit-Saut dam, French Guiana - Emb289 P3 | ecosystem: Host-associated > Arthropoda: Insects > Digestive system > Gut ...
GGCGTCGTACGAGCCTCGTACGAGTTGTCGTCCATCGAGCCCCTCGCGGAAAAGCTGCACACAAGTCGGGCAGTTTCCGCTACGCTGGCACCGAGCCGCAATGTGCGACGGTTTGACGCTTACAAGAATTCAGCTGCGCCATACCGTTGTCGGTAGTTGGCCCATAGTTGCGTCCGCCCGTCGTTCTCCGCCGCTAGCCGCTCCGGGGGCGGATCAGGGTCGTGCATTAAGGACGGGGAGCCAATGCGGTAGTGCAGCGTCACCCGGTCGACAAAGCAAGCACCTGCGGTGCGCATCACACGGCAGAAGAAGTCAATGTCCTCTCCCAACCCGAGCCTGGGATCGAAGCCGCCGACCCGTGCCACGGCCTCCCGTCGCACCACGCCCGCGCTGGTAACCAGCAGGGGCGGTCCGAACAGCGTGCGTGCGACGAAGCCGAGCCGCTCACCGAGCCGCCCGCAGCGGCGACCATCCGTGCCAGCAGCGGCGAAAAACCGCCGCTCGTGCGCCAGTTGTGCGGGCGGGCAGGTTCCGAACGGCTCGATGCGGCCAAACACCAGGCCGACGCGCGGGTGTGCCGCGAACGTCGCTGCCACGGCGGCATAGTGGTCCGTCGGCACGACGTCGTCGTCGTCGAGGAAGTGGAGGTAGCGGCCCCGTGTGCGCGGCCAGGCGAGATTGCGCACCACAGCCGGATTGCCGCCCGTCGGCCGCGGGTTGCGCAAATAGGATACTCGCGCGTCTCCGCACGCCGTCACCACGGGCTCTGCCGACCCGTCGGGACAGTCGTCGACGACAAACACCTCGATGCTGACGCCCTCCTGCCGAAGCACGCTCGACAGCGTGAGTGGCAACAGCGTGGGTCGCTGGAAGGTGGGAATCACCACCGAGATATCGACGGGTAGCGCGGCCTCGATCATATACTCCTCCGGCGAGTCAGATGCCCGGACGCGATACTCGCGCCGCGCCCCGTGCCCCTGCTGGATAAAGCTAAACAAGTCGGCGCTAACTTGCTTCCGCCTGATCCGTCATGGCTAATCACGGTGATCTGCCGACCATCCATGTCGCATCCCTCATGCATCGAGCCGAGCATCTCGCTGGAACGACAATCCGCGGCGCGCATTTCCCTACCAGGGCGTCGCCTGCGCCCGGTGCAGCACGACAACGCCGGTAGAAAGCACGCTAACCGCGTGTTCGCTCGTCCATCGCACACGGGTGTGCGTGAGATGGCTGCCGACCATCAGATTTGTCGCCATGCCGCGTGCTTCGGCCAATACCTCGCGGGTTTTTCGCGCGCGAAATCCTACAAACTCAGTGCCGCCCCGTGACCGGCTCGGGCGGTCCCCAGCGCACCACATGTGGGCCGTCGCTGTCCGGGTTGGTGACGAGCGAGGTCGCTCGATAGGTTCCCTGCAGGGCAGGCGATACCCCGACCGGGGTGTCGCACGATGTCAGTATACCGGCAGCGGCAGTCAATAAGGCGCACGATGCCAACCAACCCCACGAAATCCGATAGCTGTGCAGTGAACCATCGACCGGGCCAGTCACGGTTCGCCTGTCAAAGGCATGTCCGCATCTCGCTTGCGTCTCCATCTTGTGCTTCGGCTGCCGGGCATAGGCGATCATATCAGACCGTCTCGGAGCGCGTCGGCAGCGTCCTCAGGGCTGCCGCGGCTGCTGCGGGGGTGGTCGCAAGCCTGTCTGAGTCCGGCCCGCGCGACACCGACAGGGGCTACCAGGGGGTGGTTGCATGTACTCCGGGAGCGGCCCCGCGAAATTTCCCGCATGCTCGGGCTCGGTCGCTTCGGGGCCGAGTACTTGCACGAAGCCATCGATCTCTGTGCCCACGGGCGGGCCGGTCGTTTGGTCCATGAAGCGCACGGCGCCTGCCACGCCAGGCCAGGCCGCAACCGCCAGAGCCAACAACATTGGTGCCAGGTATTGACGCATCTTTCTCCTCCATTCCGCCGCGTCGCAGCCGGCGACCGGCAGTCGGTTCGGGGACAATGACGCCTAGGGCGGCGTGAGGCCAGTGGCAAGGCGGCATCGGCTGGTGAAAGTCGCCGCACCTCAGACAACGACTGAGTCGCCCTAGCGGACTGGTCCATCGCGGAACGAGACGGCTGCAGGTCGTGAATTGTCGGTGTGAACAACGGCCAGATCGTTTACTCGATCAAGCGCGACGATATGGCCTGAAAACGAGGACGAAGATCGTATGATTATTTTGCTCGAACAGTCCTTGATCACGTGAGCGTTTGTAAGAAATTCATGAGCACCGATTGCTACACCGGAGCCGAAACTGACCATTGTTGTCGATGTTTCAGCCCGCGCTGCACCCGCCGTCCAGGCAACCGAGACGACAAACATCACCAGCCACAGACAGCGGCAACGTGAGCGTCGTGACCACCGTTGATGAGGCGAACGCGAGAACCGGCAAAACGAGGGTAAGCCGCACCGATACATGACGCAGCGGAAACGCTGGTTGGGTCATCTATTACCTTGTGGATTTCGACGCCCGTGCGGTCAGCCCGAGCCAGAATGGGCGCACATCGCCATGTTACCTACGCAGTCCTTACCAAGACATAGCGCCCGGCGAGTGCCACACCTGCCACAACAGCACGCCGAGGATCGCTCCGAGCAGTAAGTTGATAACGTCCAACAGATCCGCGGTCCTGTGAGCGCTCTTCGCGATGCCCTCTGCAGGACCGTCGTTGCGGCGCTCCTTCTCTTTGTCTTTAACGTAGAGCCACCGGACCAAGCTGGCAGCGAAGCTGCCAGACAAAGCGGCACTGGTCGGGTTGGTCCATCAAGGTGCGGCCCAATGGACGACCGCCTGCCAGAGTTGCGAGAGCTGCGGGCTGATGTTGGCGTCAGGCGTCGCTGCGGCGGCAATGGTCAGCAACCCGGTGGCGGCCACGATGGTCAGGGTCGGCAAAACAAGACGGAACAGCGCCCATGCGTGACGCCGCGCAAGCATTGGCTTGGTCATCTATTACCTTGCGGTTTTCAGCGTCTTGGCAGTCAGCCCGAGATGGATCAAGCGCCGTATTGCCTCGGCCCGTGTTGGCAAATCGGGCTGCTGGCGACGCCATCCGTCGATGGCGCGGAGTTCTGACGGCATCATCATCAGGTCCACGCGGACGGAGTGCTTTTCGTTCGTGTCATTCATGTCCCGGTTATGAAGCGCACTACCTGTAGTGGACCTTGGTGCGCAGGTGTATTTTGTGTAACTGCGTGAGGATGGGTTTTTTGTTCATACGCTTCCGGAACGGATCGCGCCGTCGCTCGGCGCATCCGGTTGTTTTAACAACATCGCATGGCGGCGAACGCGAACGCACACGGCCCGCGAAGACGGTCTGGGGCCCTGACGCGCGGTACTGCAACGTTTGAAGTCTTGTTGCCGCCCAGTTCCATCATATATGACTACAGTAGTCACCAACATTTGGAGGCCGCACGTTGCGGGAAATCCAGCTCCGGGAAGCGAAGGCAAGTCTGTCGGCCGTCCTGGATGAGGCCCTGCGGGGCGAGCCCGCGATCATCACCCGGCATGGCAAACGGGAAGCTGTTATTTTGAGCTTCAAGGAATGGCAGCGGCTGTCTCAAGTGCCGTCCTTCGGCCGGTTGTTGATGTCCGCCCCGATAGGTCCGGAAGAGCTGCCGGAGCGCGATCGCACGCCGCTGCACGTCGCCGAATTCTGACCGCCCGTGTATCTGGTCGATACCAACGTTGTCTGGGCCGGGGCGCCGTCCCGGCTCGCTCCGGCGGAGCTTGTCGCCTGGATGGACGCGCACTCGGCACTGTTGTTCCTCTCGGTGGTGACGGTGGCGGAAATCGAAGACAGTATCACCAAGCTGCGGCGCGACGGTGCGACACGGAAAAGCGATGATTTGGCGGCTTGGCTGGAAACCGTGCTGCATCTCTATGGTGACCGCATCATTGCCCTCGATGCGCCCACCGCGCGGATTGCCGGTGCCTTGTCGGACCAAGCGCGCGGCCAAGGTCAAGCGCCCGGGCTCGCCGATGTCATCGTTGCAGCAACGGCGCAGAAGCGCGGCCTGACGGTCCTGTCGCGCAACGTCCGCCATTTTGTAGCGCTCAGCGTACCGGTGCTCGATCCGTTCACTGCCTTGCCGTCGGCGTAAACTGTAATCAGCTATGTCGCAGTCTGAAGGGAGCGGGAAGCATTCTGCCCGACCCTCGGGCGATTGAAAAGATGGTAGCGGCGGGCGGATTTGAACCACCGATTCAGCGTCGCCGTCGCTGCCGGCCGTGCGCTCAGCGACGATGCAGCCGTGCCGGACGTCCGGAACGTTGTGCCACCCCAGACCAAGCGGCGAGGCACGTCGGCATCCACCCCGTGCCGCGCCGTCGGCCATAGTCACATAGCTCAACTTGCGTCCATCCTATCAAACATCACCATGCCGCTCACCGTGCCAGAGCAATGGCTCGTTGACGGTTCGAGATTTTGGTTCAGCGAAAATTGCGGTCGTCGGGTCTCGTCATAGGGAATTCTCATTGCCTGGTCCGTTACGGTCGTGCGCCTGCCTAAGGTCGCCAGTCGGCCCTCCATCGGCCCTCCTCAAGCCTGTTGTCAAATGAGAATGATCCGGCTAAGCTCGGGCAGGACGCGAGCGTGCGAATTAGGTAGTGCGTGGCCACGTTGTGCGCTCGCCCGTTGGTGACCGGCATCTCGACTGAGGGCGACACACTTGGACCGGATCACGAGTCGCATCGTTCCGATGCGTGAGCAGGTAGACTTCTGGGAAGACCTGGTGGCCAGCCAGCTGTTTCCTGTGCGCCTCGAGGCGGCCGGGCAGGTTCCTTTCCGCGGTGAAATCCAGACGCAACTGGTTTCAGGGTTAGCCGTCGTGATGATATCCGGCCAAGGAGTTCTTGGCTCGCACGGACGTGCCGAGATTGCGCGGATGGACAAGCACCTCCACCTGGCCTGCGTGCACCTGGACGGCGAAACACGGCTGGTTCAGTCCGGCAAAGAGGTGATCCTGCGGAGTGGCGACGTGTTCCTTATCGATTCCCGCCACCACTTCGCACTGGGCTTGGAGCAGCGGTGGAGACACCTTCTGGTCGCGTTCCCGACGCACTGGCTCGAAAGCCGTTTGGCGCAGCCCGACCTCACATCGGTCGTCGTCCCGCGCGATCAGCCACTCGCCCACCTGTGGGCTCGGCACCTGGCCGATGGCTTCAGACTAGCCGACGCGCTGTCACCCGAGGCCGAGACGCTTTTCGCGCAACACTCAGTCGAACTCTTGGTGCAAGCGCTCAACGAGCGGCGAGATACGCCGGCGACGCCGCCAGAGGCCGCGCGTGCGGCGCTGTTCCTACGGGCTTGTCGGCTGATTTCGCTGGAGTTCGGCGACCCAAGCCTCGCACCGCATCGGATCGCCTCGAAGCTGCGCGTGTCGACGCGAACGTTGGAACGGATATTTGCCGAACATAATGACGCGGTTATGCGGCATGTCTACGACGAACGGATCCGTCAGGCAGCGAAAGTTCTTGCGGATGCAGGGGCCGGCCATCGGTCGGTCACGGAAATCGCCTTCGTCTGCGGGTTCAACGACAGCTCGCACTTCGGTCGCGTCTTCGCCGAGCGCATGCACATAACGCCGTCCAAGTGGCGGAAGAAACTGGGAAGTGAAGGACAAGGCTAGGGGGATCGTACGTTACCTCCCGGTGGATTGGTCGCCAGCGGGTGAAACATCGATGGTGCGGAACCCAGATATTGCCAAACACATGGCCACAAGTCGGGTACCGACTTACTTGGTTCTGACGGACCGCGGTGTGGGGCCATGACTGAGCTGCGCCGAGAAAGCTCGTGACGATCACCGATCCTCTCCCGCGCGCCGCCGCCGAGTATTTGACCACCGCGTTCCATCGTGTCGGCGTTGCCACCGACGCGCGCGCGCGGCATGTGGACAATTATTACCCCCAACGGTCACGTCGCAGATCCTCCACCTATGACGGGGTGACGCCTGACGCACCCGCCTCTGTCATTCTGAAAAAAGTGGCGAATCCCGAGCGGCGGATGTCCCACTGGATCGGGCGACCAGTATGAGGTCGCGCTCTACCGCAACGTGGCGGTCGAGATGACCGCGACGGTTCGTGCCGCGCTGCTCCAATGCCCATTGCGATCCGCCCGTGGGCGATCAGAATCTGATCCTGAAGGATCTGACTGAGACCCACGCGACGTTGCCGTGATGGCCGCTGCCTCCGAGCGCCGAGGATGGTGCCCGTATCGTCACCGTGCTGGCGCCGTTCCACGCTGCGTGGTGCTGACGCTTTGGGTGGCTGGCGGCGCGTCCGTGTGCCCCGCTGGCTTGCCGGGCAGCGTTGGCATTCACTGCGGCGACGATTGCCCAAGCCGCAGCAGAGTGAGGACGCACTCGTCGCGAATTTGCGGCTCAGGCACGGTATGTCGTTTGGTGGCCCGCTACTGCTCGCGATCCTCCGCGCCTGTCGCCCACAATCAAGACGCGCGTCGCTTACAGGCGAGCGCAACGGACGGCGACGTGCTTTGACCAATTGCGACAGCAACACTTCGGCACCTTCCTACCCACCACCTAAAGTGCGCTGCCTCCCGAACTGCGCCTGCTTACCAGCCCCAGGGGACTCAGGGAAACTGAGTATACGAGCGACTGGCCCGAAATGCGCTTCCCACTCACAGGTGCGAGGGGCGTCCACGAATGGTCCTTCATTGTGAAGGTCCGCGACGGAACGGGCTCTCATAGAAAAGGAGCAACGCAATGAGCAGTCAGCTGCAGCTTGTCAGCATCATGGCGCCGGCAAACCAGGAATGGTGGTGGTACGTGGGTCTCACTTCCGAACAGGTGGGTCAATACCTGACGCAGAATAAGGCTATGCTGACAAGTATCAATGGGTATGTTGATACTGACAACACCGTGAAGTTCGCTGTTGTCATGGCACCTGCAAACGGGACATGGTGGTGGTACGCGGGCATTACTGCCGAACAGGTAGGCCAATACCTGACGCAGAATAGGGCTGAGCTCACCAACATTAGTGCATACATAGACACCAACCGCCAATTGAAATTCGCCGTTACCATGACACCTGGAACGGGGACGGGGTGGTACTACGGGTTCACGGGGGACCAAGTCGGACAACATCTAACACAAAGCAAATCGCGTCTTTCAACTATCAGCGCCTACGTCGGCACCGACAATACGGTGAAATTTGCTTTCGCCATGGTGCCCGCAAACGAGGAATGGTGGTGGTACTTCGGTGTTACCGCTGATCAGGTGGGCCAATACTTGACACAGAATAAGGCTATGCTCACCGACATTAGCCCCTATGTCGATACCGACAACATCTTAAAATTCGTTGTCGTCATGGCACCAGCAAACCAGGCATGGTGGTGGTACTTCGGCAGCCTGGCCTTTGTCGGACAGCAGCGCACCAACAACAAGGCTCGTTTCGTAACATTGTCCCCGTACCTGTCGAGCACCTCGGATAGCATTACGATCAATAAAAACCCCAACATCAGTGGCCTCAACGGGACTGCGAACCTTACAGTCCAAAAGAGTGGTGCCTACTCTTTCTCCGGCGGATGGACGCCGTCAAATGTCTTTACAGGAGTAGTAAGCCAAGAGGTCAGTTACGTCCTTTCCGTCCGTGACAATGTTCGGGGCAACCTATTTGTGTTCAACACATCCGGTAACGTGCCCGTTGAGGGAAGCTATAACTTCAATAACAACGGTACCAACGCTTCACTGGCAGAGGCCTGGCAGTTCCTTTCAGTGGGCTATACCCCCGACGACAGCTGCAGAGCTAGTTTGGACATTGCGACAACGATTCAGGATGTTGTGAATTGGTATCAGCAAAACCAGCAAACAATCAACGAAGTCGTTACGGTCGTCGGCACGGTTGCAGCGGCGCTATGAGTGTTCTTGCGTCCATCGATCCGAAAAGTCCCTGATTGCAACCCCCGCGAGCGTCCCCGCGGGGACGCAGAGAGACGGCTCTAGCCCCACTGCACGGGCTCTAGCGACATGTGGTAATGCGGGCGTCACTGCCGTTTGGGTTAGGACTCTAGAAACAGGCGGAACGATGATCGCGACATGGGGTAGTGATCTTAGTTCACAAGATCTACAACGTGCACCTGTCCTTCATGTTCTAGGTACTCTTACCGGACAACAAGCCCGGCAAAGGCGCGGCTTCCGTTGGTGAAAAGCGTGCCGGATTGGGCGTCGTGATGACGGTACTTGGCTAGAGCACATCGGCCTGGTAATTGCCCACCGAAGAGGAAGGTACGGAATGATCTCCGGTTCTCGTGTCATGATGTGGGCAAACTACCGTCAGAATGGAAACGGGCATTCAACGATTTCCGTCCCGGCTCCAGTCGACAAGAACACCCCTGATGCACTTTGGTGGTATGATTTTATCGCAATGCACGCCAATTTATGGGCGACATTGGGCTTTACGGATATTCTCTTTCCGAACCCACTGATCTGCCAGGGTGGCAATGGGCCCGGCGACGATGGGTACAATCCTTTTGACGACTACGACATTGGATCGAAAGGAACGCCGACCCGATTCGGCACGGCGGAGAAGCTGCGGCGTGCGGTCGCGATTTGCCGTGCAAACGGCATGAAGGTCTGGATCGATGTGGTCAATCACCAGCGCATGGGAGGTAGTGATGGAACCTACCGATACAGGTCCGCGACCGGAAATATGAACGGCCGCTTCGCAAAGCAGCCGTCATACTTCCGGGGCAACCCTCCACGTGTACCAGAAGACCCTGTGCCGGTACTAGCCGACGATTTTGCGTTTGGCGACGAGCTGTGCCCGATTAATTCGCTTCCAAAGGGCGCGGTTTGGAATGGACTCATCGCCGCGGGCAACTGGTTATTCCTTACCACGGGTACCCAGGGCGCGCGCCTGGATGATATGAAGGGAATGAACGTCGGCTTCGTTCATGCCTGGATGACCTCCGAGGCGATGGCGTCACGGGAGTTTTTCGGCGAGTACGATGATGGCAATCCCGGCAACGAGAATTGGTGGATTGCTCAGGTTCAACAACGCGCATCAGCGTTGGACTTCGCTTTCCAGGAAAACATGGCCTATCCGATGTGCATGAAGGCCGGTGGAACCGACGGTTGGCAAATGTCCTGGATGGGCACGAACGCGTTACTGTTTCAGAACCCCATGAAGGCTGTGACATTCGTCTCAAGCCTCGATAGTGAAACGGACGGCTGGGCTACCATTGTTAACAACAAGGCTCTCGGTCTTGCATTGATGCTCGGAATGATGGGCCTGCCCATAGTTTACATCAAAGACTGGCTGCCGAAATCCATGAACGGCTACGCACTGGACCAGGTGATCAGCAATCTCGTCTGGTGCTCGCGTAACCTTGCTAATGGCGGCGTCGATATAGTCTATAGCGACGCGCGAACTTACGTCTTTCAACGCACCGGTGCGCCAGGCGCGCTGATTGCGCTCAATAATGACATCTGGAACCCGCAGTGGACTACCATCACCTGCCGTACCCAGCACATGCCGGGCACGGTTATGCATGACTATACCGGCCGAAATGACGAGGACAGCATCATAGACGCGAACGGGAATATGACGTTTGGCATCCCGCCGGCCGCAAATGGGAATGGCTATGGCTTCTGGGCGCCGGCCGGCCTGGACGGCCGCATCAAATTCCCCAAGTTGCCTTGCACGCAAAGCTTGTTCGGCGCGGAGGATCTCGACATCGGGCCAGCAACGAACGGCGCCATGACAGTTGGACGCATGTGGATCGAACAGGATTCCCCGATCGAAGCCGAACTCACCATCGACGTCAGCAGCTGGACCGCTGGGACGAGCAGCGTCACGTTCCAAATTCGAGACCCAAATGGCAAAACGTACGATGGTGGTACCGTGACCCTTGCCGCCCCCAAAGCGCACGCAGCGAGCACGGCCACCGCGACAGGCTGGCACACCATACTCCTGAACTCGAGCGGCATGCCGCCCAAGGGAGCGCCGTTCGAATTCAAGATCGAGTACACCGCCCCTCAAACCATAGCACCGGAGCAGTACTGATGCACGTTAGGACGCTCAATGGCTCGTACGCCGTAAGGACAGCCTTGCCATATCTTTGGGGCTCCGCGGCAGCGGCGGCGCTGGACTACGTCGTTGATATCCGAACGCTGTTCCTATCTGTCATGGCGGGCGCGGTGGTGCTGAGCGCGGGTTCCGTGATCCTTTGGAACGCAGGACGATGACCACCAACGTGGTCACACGCAGTTTTGGCAACAGCCGGATGGGCTGTTTTGTCGATCCCACCTGGACGCTGACTTCGGAGCGAGTGCAACAGGCCGGCGTCCGCGTTTTGGGCCAACTTAAACTTGACGATCCCCGTGGCGCGGAGGGCCAGCTGCTCGCCGTGGCGGACCTGACCATGAGCGACGGCAAAGTTCACAACGTTCTGTTCGTCTGCGACATGTCGAACAATGTCTATGCATTCGACGCGGATAGCTTCACCTTACTATGGAAACGGAACGTCGGCAGACCCATCACGATTACCAAGCAGTGGGATATGTGGATGATCAACCCATTTTGGGGTATCCTCTCCACGCCCGTAATCAATCTCACCACGCGCGTACTGTACTGCGTCTCAACATCGAGCATGAACGGTACGATGGAAGACGCTGTCTATCAACTGCACGCTCTGCACCTGGCAGACGGTTCCGATCAGGCTCCGTCCCTGGTGCTGAACGGGGCCACGTATCAGCCGCCCAGCCACGCCCCCAGGCAGACTTTGGGGGCGATCCCACGGAAGCAGCGGCCAGCCCTGACGCTGGTCAGCGAAGGCGACCACGATACCCTTTTCATCCCGTTCGGATCGTTTCTTGAGTCTGCGCCCACTAATCTCGGGTGGGTTGTTGCAGTCGATGTCAGCAACCCGGCGCACCCTACGATCGCCGCAACCTGGTCAACCGGTTCGGGTTTCTATCCGGGCGCCGGCATCTGGCAGGCCGGCCAGGGCCTGTCGGTCGACGAGAATCAGAACCTGCACGGCTTGACGGGCAATGGCGGTTTCGATCCGCCAACGGGTAATTTCGGCAATTGTTTCTTTCGGCTGGCCTATTCGCCGTCCAGTAATTCTGCCCCGGCCAAGTTGCAATGCGTCGATTGGTGGTCGCCCTATTCCGACGCCGGACGAGCCGGCGATGACCCAACGCTTGCTACGCCCAGCAGCAGTCCGCCGGATGACATGGGCCCGGTGCCGACCAATGCCGTGAACAATACCAGCAACGCCCATATCGTGGGCGATGAAGATCTCGGGTCCGGTGGCGCGCTGCCTCTACCACGATCGCTGACCGGGTTCGACAAGGACATCATCGTGGGTGGCGGCAAGGACGGCATCTTCTACGTGCTTGATGGTGCAAACCTCGGCCAAACCCAGCGCACCGACTTTGCGGCAGCCAAGATCGCCGGTAACTGGGCCAAACTTCTGTCGCCGCCATGGGCCGCGACCTACAATGCGATCGGCTTGGACCTCGCACCGACACGGTTGGATACCTTACCATCGGCATTCGGCGGTTACACGAGGCACATCCACGGTAGCCCGGTTGGTTACAAGAGTCCTGATCTTGGCATGATGCTCTTCGTACAAGGCGAGAACGGCACCGTGCAGGCGGTTCGGCTCAACGCAGATTTTAGTTTGACGTGGATGGCTGCCGGACAGGAAGTCGCGTCGCAAGGAATGCCTCCGCCGGGTGGCATGCCTGGAGGGATGCTAGTGCTGACCGCCCGGGCCGATGGCGACAACACAGCGGTTCTTTGGGCGTTAATGCCGTGGTACGGTAACGCCAACACGACGATCACGCCAGGCCGGATGGTCGCATATGGTGCGAACTGGGTGAATGCAGCTGGGCCAAACTTGGTTAAACTATGGGACAGTGCGGACTGGGACATCAAATATATGCATGCTAAATTCAACATCCTGACGCCGTTCAACAATCGCCTCTTCGTGCCATCCTATGATGGACGAATTCTTGTGATGGGTTAGAGCTACTTTGATACCCATGTCGTCTAATGATTGGCGACCCTGTGCAGTCCGGCATAGGTAACGTTGAGGGCTTACGGAGAGCGGCTCGTACCCTGGACGGTCATTCGGCGGTAAGTCGACAGGACATCTTATCCGCGCGGCGCGTCAGCCCCGAGCAGGGTCGAGCGCGACAAACCACTCGAAGATATATCACACTGGCAATTTCGGCGATGCCCGCTCGGCACCGCCCAGAAAAAGCTAATCGATTCAACGTTTGATCAACACCGCCGTGCCGCAAATCGGCTGTAGTGTAGACTTGCCGCCTTTATGCAAGAAGGCGGCTGGCGTAGATTGCTTGGCATGTTCCTGCGCGCAATCGACGCCTCAAAAACGAGCAAAGAGCATCGCTATCGGCCGTTACTCGCATCGTCATGCGGACAGAACCACATACGCGCACCACGACCTCGCCCTTGTAGTGGAGACTTCCGGAGTACGGGCGTTGATTTCACCCATTTTTTCCTTCCAATCGACTAAGTGACTAAGTCGGGCTAGCTTGTCGATTATCCGCTGGCGCCACGTGTCCGGGTCGTTCCGAAATTGGGGATCGATGTGCGGGAATGCGTCTTCGACCGTCACCGCACACGGGCCAACTACGGATGACGAACCACTCGGGCGCCATCCTGCAATGCGTCTAGCATGTCCGCGAGGCGCTGCACCGCCGCTGTGCGCTCCGGAAGATTGCGGGAGCGGTTGTAGCGGGCGTCGATCGGATCGGCCGTGACGACGTGATTGAGCGCAGCCTTGATGACATGCGGTAGTTCACCGAGGTCGCCCAGCGCGGTCGACGCCGAGCGGCGCAGGTCGTGGCGGTGGAACGGTTCGCGGATCCCGGCCGCCTGGGTGATCGCCTTTGATTCGCGGTCCCAGTTGCCAGCCCGGGCCCCGGATCCGATCGCCGGAAACCCAACGCATCGGCGTCGCGCGGCCCGAGTGCGCGCAACAGCGCCACCGCCTGGTCTGACAAAGGCACGGTGTGAGGCTGGTCGTTCTTGGTGCGCGGGATCGTCCAGTGGCCGCGATCGAGGTCGATATTCGCCCAACGCGCGGCCGCGGCTTCGTCCCGCCGTGCCAGCGTCAGCAGCAGAAACAGCATGATCGCGGCGTGCGGCGTCGTGTGCGGGAACACCCGGGCCTTCGCTTCGCCGCGCGGCATCTGCCGCAGCAAGGCGAGCGCCGGGGGTGGCAGCGCGACGCGCATCGCCGGCTTGCCATGCCGCGCCGGGCGCGCCCAGTGGCCGCGATCCAGGTCGAGATGATGCCAGTGCAGCCGGATGTCGATGGCCGGCGCGAGCGCGGCAAATCGCCGTGCCGCCGTGTACCCTGCGGCACGCGTCTGCAGCACCGGCACCAGAGCCGCAAACTCGGCGGCTGACAGGTGACGGTCGCGCCGCTTCACCGCGACCGGCGCCCGCAGCATCAGGAAATCGCGCGGGACTAAGTTCCGTCCGGGATGCGTCGCCCACGTGAACACAGGGTGCAGCGTGCGCACGGCGAAGCCGGCCTCGCCGGGTGTGCGGTAGCCAGTTGCAGGTCTCCCAACGTGAGCGCTGCGAGCGGCCGGCTGAACAGGGCGCCGAACACCCGGGTGATGCGCGTGCGGCCGTGCGGCCAGGACCGCAGCGTGTGGCCCTTCTGGCGTTCATAGACGTCGAGCACGGTCGTGAGCGTATTGACCGGCACGGGCGCGGGGGTTTCCGCCGTCGGCGTGGGCGCGGCGCCCTTCGGCCGGCGCCTACGTTCCGGCAGCGTGCCGCCGGAACGCACTGCAACGCGGAATGCGTCCTGCGACTCGCGCGCCTCGGCAATGCCGAGGCTGGGATAATCACCATGGGTGGTCCAGCGCTGACGGCTGGGAAACAGCGAGCCGAAAACAACAGCGAACGAAAGCAGACGGTGGTGGACACCAATCAGGGCGGACTAGACCAATGATCGCGCGGTAAGCCGTTGTAAAGTCAGATTTAAGCGAACGACTGCAAACAGGAGCGGATGGTAGCGGCGGGCGGATTTGAACCACCGACCAAGGGATTATGATTCCCCTGCTCTACCGCTGAGCTACGCCGCCATCCAATCGGAGAGGCGGGGGAGATAGTCCGCTGACCGCGACGCGTCAACCAGTCGA
>Ga0123356_10004613_pt1 | contig 14192 bp, 15 predicted proteins | sample TergutEmb28metaG_2_FD_92546 | JGI IMG/M metagenome (GOLD analysis project Ga0123356, IMG submission 92546) | Embiratermes neotenicus P3 segment gut microbial communities from Petit-Saut dam, French Guiana - Emb289 P3 | ecosystem: Host-associated > Arthropoda: Insects > Digestive system > Gut ...
CACGTATTTATAAGCTCAAAGTAGCTGAGACCTGGGAGCTTTCTGAAATCCCCAAAAAGACAAGACAAATACTTGAAAAACTAGACCCACATATTACCAAAAACTTGCAGAGTTAGGGATTAACCGTTGGTCAGCTGGAATATATGGTGCATACAACAATAATACCATAACAGCCAACAAATTTACTGATAATGATCGCGCTATAGCATTGTATGCCACTAATTATGTCATAAGTAAAAACATCATACAGACAAGCACTAGTGGGATCTATATTAAAGATGTATTCACTCCCACAGGAGACACCAACCTCATAATCAACAACCAAATAAGCAACAACTTTTGGGCATTTAACATAATAGACAGCAATGGGACAACAATAACCCAAAACGACGTTATGGACAATGATGTAATACTAACCCTTGGTAGCCGCTCTGGAGTTGCGGGTTATCATTTGATTTATCTTAACAATTTTGTGAACAATCAACAAGCGCTCCATGTTCATCTCCCAGGCCCGTTTGTATCTGGGCTTCCCACGATTTTTCCTGCTGGAAACTGGGACAATGGTAAAATGGGCAATTATTGGCACGACTACACCACAAGATACTCCAATGTATCTGAGATAAGTAATTCAGGCATAGGCGATACAGCATATTTAATCGAATCCGAACCCATACCTTGGAGCCACGGTAATGGAGACGAAGGCATAGCCATTTTAGGCAAAGGAGTCGACCACTATCCACTTATCTCCGACTACAGCATAGCAACTTTACCAGATAATAACTCACCAAATAGTAGTAACTTACCCATTGAATATGTGGCTGCAGTGATACTTGCGGTTGCCCTTTTAATCACAGTGCTGATTACAATAATATACTGAAAAAAACACCGACAAAACTGATGCAAGCAGTCTCTGCTTATGTCTTTCATCTTACCTACATATACCCCTCTATAATTTTGTGGGGTAAGTCAAGTTTTAGATTAGATAATTTTTTATCCAATGGCACCACACTACTTTTGTGCTTGCAGAAAAAGATAAAAAATCCAGCAATCTTAGACTTGCCCGGATTTTGCTGTTCATATTTGCCATCGCATCAGTTATACTTCTTTTCTACTCCTCAACAATACTAAAGGTCATTTCAAACGACGTCTATCTTATCGGCGGCTTTGGTGTAGTGGTAGCCTCAGCAATAATCAACTATGTACTCATCCGCATTTATGGCAAAAGACCCCCCAAACAATTGCCTAACAACACAGATAGCCAATAGCGCGTAGTAGTCCCAACGGCTTTTATGTTTGGGTGCTGTTTAACATCACGTTTTGAGGGATATGATGCATACAAAACAAATTGGAAAAAACCTCTACCAAGTTGAACTCGACACTGGCGGTTTTAAACAACTCATCTGCAGCTATATCATTACCGGCTCAAAACCAATACTTATCGAGTCTGGCCCAACAAACTCAGTACCCAACCTCCTTAGCGCTTTAGAGGAACTAGGCATAGCCCCCCCAGCCATTGAGTATGTTGCAGTGACTCATATCCATCTTGATCATGGCGGCGGCGCAGGCACACTGCTAAAATCTCTGCCAAACGCCAAGGTTATTGTCCACCCGCGTGGCGCACCCCACCTAATCGACCCTGAACGCCTCTGGCCCTCAAGTCAAGCCGTTTTAGGTTATGTTAGCGAAGTCTTCGGTAAACCCGAACCCGTATCCAAAGACCGTGTGATCCCCATAACTGAGGGCGTTTTTGATTTAGGCAACGGCGCTAAACTCACTGTGCTTGAAACATTGGGCCATGCCTCACACAACCTCAGTTTCCAAGAAAACCTCAACAATGGCGTTTTTCCCGGTGATGCCGCAGGTACCTACCTGCCCAAATGCAACACCGTTGTTCCCACAACTCCCCCGCCGTTCTATCTCGAATCAGCATTGGCCTCACTTGACAAACTCATCGCCCTCAACCCCCAAGCACTCTACTTTAGTCACTTCGGACGAGCCGATGATGCAGTTAACCGACTTGAAGCCTACAAAACACAATTACGACTCTGGGCAGACATCGCACAAGCAGGCGTAGAAACAAACCAAAGTCTAGAAACCATTCGAGAAAACATCATCCAAGCAGACCCCGTTATGACCAAAATTATCAACTACATCCAAAACCATCCCATCTACAAAAAAACAGTGCTGGAAAACTGCATCATGGGATTTATCGAATACGCCAAGACCAAACAGCCCAAAACCCAACCATAAACGTTTTAATAATCTGCTTGGGTTTTTGTCATGTCGTGAAGTGTTTTGGGCGAAAATGAAAGCAGACCCGCTCCTGAACGGGTGCCTCTTGAGAAAGTTAACGATTACATGTGGCAAATTCCCAAGTACAAACCCCATATGAAAGTTCCCGCCATGATTTTTGCCAATAAAGCATTACTGGAAAAAATGCAAACTGACCGCACACTTTGGCAATGCGGCAACGTGGCACAACTCCCCGGTATTTACAAACACGCCATCACACTCCCCGATGGACATGAAGGCTACGGCTTCCCAATCGGCGGCGTCGCAGCAACCGACTACACCGACGGAGTCATAAGCCCAGGCGGCGTTGGATATGATATCAACTGCGGCGTTAGACTCCTAACAACCAACATAACCGACACAGAAGTCCGACCCAAACTAACCTCGCTCACCGACACAATCTTTCGCAACGTACCCTCCGGCTTAGGAAGCCGCAGAAGAGACTTTACAATCTCTAATCGCGACCTTGACACACTTGCCGTTGAGGGCGTACAGTGGCTCATTGATCGAGGCTTAGGCTGGAGCGAAGACGCCAAACACTGCGAAGAAAACGGCCATATGCCCAACGCTAACCCTGATAAAGTCAGTCAAACCGCTAAAAACCGCGGTTTAACCCAACTTGGCACCCTAGGTAGCGGCAACCACTTCTTAGAGATCCAAAAAGTAGATAAAATTTTCAACCCCAAAACCGCCAAAACCTTCGGCATCACCCACGAAGGCCAAGTTACCGTTATGATTCACTGCGGTAGCCGCGGATACGGCCACCAAGTCTGCTCCGATTACCTTCGTGTAATGGAACATGCAGTGCAAAAATACAAAATCAGCCTCCCTGACCGCGAACTAGCCTGCGCTCCTGGCAACAGCCAAGAAGCCAAAGACTACGTTGAAGCCATGGCCTGTGCCGTTAACTATGCCTTCTGCAACCGCCAAGCCATAATGCACTGGGTCAGACAGAGCTTCCAACAAGTCTATGGACAGGACCCCGAAAAAATCGGTCTCAAACTTGTCTATGATGTTGCGCACAACATTGCAAAAATGGAAACCCACGATGTTGGGGGCGGTGTACAAAAGAAGGTCTGGGTTCACCGCAAAGGCGCCACCCGCGCGTTCCCTCCAGGACATGAAGCAGTGCCTGAAGATTACCGAAGCGAGGGCCAACCAGTGCTTATCCCCGGAAGCATGGGCACCAGCTCTTGGGTACTTGTGGGCACACAAAAAGCCATGGAGTTAACCTTTGGTTCCACAGCCCATGGCGCCGGACGTACAATGAGCCGTTTTGCCGCCAAACGCCAATTCGGAGGCGCAGAAGTAAAAAGCCGCCTCGAAAAACGCGGCATCGCAGTCCGTGCCGCAAGCCCAACTGTACTTGCAGAAGAAGCAGACCCCGCCTACAAAGACGTAGACATGGTTGCAGAGGTCAGCCACCAAATCGGCATAGCCACCAAAGTTGCCCGCCTCACACCACTAGCAGTCGTTAAGGGCTAACCCCTTTTCTATATTTTTACTCCTAACTTCACTAGATAACTGTACTTCTCAAATTTTCCCCTAAAATTCCGCTTGGCAGGTGTGGAGATAACTAGTATCTGATTGTTTGTACTTCTAGTTTTGGTGATATCATGTGTGGCTAACTTGTTGCGCATAAGTAGTCAAATCGAAGACTTTTGTTAGTGAGCGTGGGGTTTATGAATGTAGATTCTTTGGGTTTGGCAAGTGTTGCCAAGATTCATCGGTGAACGATTGTGATCAATGTCTGATCACTTATCTCAAAATATAGTTACCTCCAAAAAACTAAAATGCGGTATCTTCGTTGCTTACCGATAATTGATAGATATGAACAGGAATTTGCTCTACATTGGTATTATTTTGATTGTTTCTATCTTGTGTGTAGCGGCGATGTTCCAGTTCACTGTTAAGCAAACTGTGGGAAAGCCCATCCGTGTCGCCTGTATCGGAGATAGTATAACCGAATATGGTGGATATCCCAATAAGCTTCAAGCGTTACTTGGTTCCAATTATATTGTTGAAAATTTTGGTGTTAGTGGTGCAACATTAACCACAAATTCAACACTACCATACATCTCTAGACCTCAATTTCAAGATGCTCTAAAGTATCAGCCAGATATTGTAATAATCATGCTGGGAACCAATGAAGCCAGCATAGAAAATATGGGAACTAACACAGATTTGGTGGACCAATATTCCTATTTGATTAACGCTTTTCAGAATCTTCAAGGTACTCAACTGATCTGGATTGCTAAACCGCCACCAATCATTACCAACCCAAACTTTGACTCAGATTACTTAGAGAATATAGTTATTCCCCAAATCTTGACCGTCTCAGACCAATTGAACCTGCCCCTTATCGATATTCCCTATGTTGTTGGTAGTGACATCTATTTCGCAGATGGTGTTCATCCCACCTATGAGGGTTCAACGTTAATAGCGGCAGTAGTGTACAATGCCATAACCCTGCCAGATGGCTCCCCCGACATCACCGCTTTTGGCGAAGGATATATCGGCTAATTATCCCATCCAAAACACGCTGATAATTTAGTAAAAAATAAATCTTAATACACTTATACACTGGTAAGTTGCGGGAACATCAAGCGCGTGAGGAGTCCACACTCCCTGTTGACCTGATTCGGACCGTTGCCCTATTCTTGATTATTCTACTCCATGCCTCTGTAGGCGCAAATGCTGCTATTGATTTTATGTCTCCGCGGGGTGTCGAACTCTGGTGGACTGCAAATGTCTATAATTCTCTCTCACTGGTAGCTGTTCCTTTATTTGTTATGTTGACGGGTGCACTGTTACTTTCACCAAGCAAAACAGATGAACCCCTACGCGTTTTCTTTAAGAAAAGATGGAACCGAATAGGCATACCTGTCATATTTTGGATGATAATTTACTTTCTTTGGCTTTTCTACAGTCAAAACCAGCCCCTGACAACCACCTCACTGTTACAGGGAGTTTTTGCTGGACCCTACAACCATTTCTGGTATATCTATCTGTTGCTTGGGTTATACCTTGCTACACCGTTTATTCGGGTGTTTACTGCTCATGCAAACTGGAAGACGGTGCGATATTTTTTAGTGCTCTGGGTTATCGGCACTTCCATCATATCGCTCTTAACACTATATTCCCCTATAAGCTCTGAGGTTACTTGGTTTAGAAGCACTGTTTTCTTGTTTAGCGGTATAATAGGCTATTATATTTTGGGCAGTTACCTAACCAAAATAAAAATCCGCACCGTTTTTCTCTATCTCGGTTTTGCTCTGAGCAGTGTTTTTACTATACTTGGAACTTACTTTTTGGTAGGCTCACTGGGTGAGGTGTATGGCCAGTTCTTCTATGACGCCTCAAGCATTAGCATCCTTGTTGCATCAGTAAGCTTGATGCTTATTTTTACAACAATACCTAGCCACCTCATCAAAACAAAACATCCAAAAATCAGCCAAGGGCTCAAAATCATAAGCCTCAACACTTTGCCAATCTATCTTTTTCACTACATAATTTTGGAAACCCTTCGCAACGGAATATTAGGCTACAGAATAGATGTAACAACCCTAAATCCAATCCTAGCAATTCCCCTTCTAGCCATTCTAACCCTGGGAATCTGCTTAGCCATCATCATCCCACTTAAAAAAATCCCCTATGTAAACCGCATCATAGGCTAAAACCAAAAATAAGCAAGTTTATGCCTCAGTACTTGCATGCTACGCTATAGCTTTCTTGTTATCATGACGTAAAATACGCTGACTTGACACAGTGTTGGACGACTCGCTAAAGGGAAACCATAGAGTTGGGTGACAAGGCTCTTTTTAGTCTGGGTGGTCCTTTTTGTTCTACTAACAACACGTTTGAACAGAAAGAACCGCCACCTTATATGTGTCCAGTCTTTCTGATTTGAGCTGTTGATTGATTTTGATTGTCTATTAAGAAGAAGGCGAACAAATTGTTGTTTGTTTAGCTGTTTTTCTTAGTTTAATACATTGGGCATACAGGTCAAAATTACAATCAACAAGTTCAAAGCCATATTCCAAAAAAACTTTTTCAATTTCTTTAGGTGTCCCAAAATGCCCTGCTATCTTATGTATACGTAGGGCTAAATTCAACGGTTTTCTAACGATCCATGGGAAACGTGGGTCTGCAATGTATAGATGTCCTCCTGGCTTTATGATTCTTGATGCTTCCTTTGCAAATCCTTGTTTATCTGCAAAATGATGATAAGACATGCAAGAAGTTACAATATCAAACTGATTATCTTCAAAAGGGGTTTTTATACAGTCTGAAACAAAGATATTCATTTCCGGACACTTTGTTTTTGCCTCCAGAATCATGTTCTCTTCAACATCAATTCCATACCCGTTTATGTCTGTAAGGGCGCTTAAATTTTTAAGAATTGTACCCGTCCCACAACCTACATCTAAAATAGTTGCACCTTGATGTGGATTAATTTGTTTCAGCAGTAACTTGTAAAACTTTTTTGATGCTTTACCCCCAAATCCTTCATCATAAGTTGAGGCCATTTTATCAAATTTGAAATCCTTATAGTCCTTCATGTTTCCAATACCCCATCTGCTGATGTGTTAATACAAACGTACCGTTACATATACATAAAATTTTATGTTTATTGCTTTTATGAAGGGCTGTAACAATGTTGCGTTATTGTTCATAAGCGTTTAACTATGCTGGGTACATACACATCGTGTATATTGGTTTTTTACTCGGTGACTTTGGATATTCTGTTCTTTTGTTTTGTTATGGCGATTTAGGCTCTGCTTTTTCCAAGCCGCAGTTAACGTTCTTAGTGTTTTATAGCTCTGGTGCCCTTTAGATTTCGTAGTGTGTCGATCTTGCGTTGTACAACCGGTTCCCAAAACGCTGTTCCGCACAATTATTAGTCGATTCCAACCCACACAAACACAAACCTAAACCAACATAGCCATTGCTAACCTTTACAATGAACTGGTTGTTATTGGGGTTTGGATTTGGGTTTGGTTGTTTTGGGGGTTGCTGTTTTTTTGTAGAGTGTCGTGCATAGGTTGCAGATATGGGGCGTAATGTTTTCTGGGTTGGTTTTTTTGTCGGCTATTTTTTTGGCGGTGTCTATGGCTAAGGTTCGGATTTGGGGTAGGAATTCTTCTATTTGTTTGGTGTTTTTATAGGCGCGTTTTGAGTTGAGGTATTGGCTGATGGCAGCTTGGGTGGTTCCGAGTTTTTTGGCGGTTTCAGTTTGAGAAAGGTGATGGGTTTGGACGAGTTCTTTTGCTAGCATGGAGCGGAAAATGGGCAGTATGTATTTGGCGATTATTTCGCATTGAGTGCTCATAAGTATCCCCTCAGTATAACCTGATTATATTTATTAGATGTTTTATTTCTTCTCTGTTTTGCCGCTCCGTAACTGTTTTAAGGTGTGAACGCTACCATTCCATACCAGCGTTATGTAGAGTGTGGAAAATGACCATAAACAATAACGTATTAGATCTAATAGGTAAAACTCCATTAGTACGCCTAAACAAACTCACCAAAGGTATAAACGCCACAGTCGTGGGTAAACTCGAATCCCGCAACCCTGGCGGCAGCATAAAAGACCGCATCTGCAAAAACATGATCGAAGCCGCTGAAATCCAAGGCCTAATCAGACCCGGCGCAACAATCATCGAACCAACCTCTGGCAACACCGGCATCGGCCTTGCTATGGTTGCCGCCGTCAAAGGCTACAAACTTATCCTAACCATGCCTGAGACCATGAGTCTAGAACGCCGCAATCTTCTCAAAGCATACGGTGCACAACTCGTACTCACCCCGGGATCCGCCGGTATGAGTGGAGCCATCAAAAAAGCTGAAGAACTAGCCGCCTCCACCCCTGGAAGCTTTATCCCCCAACAATTCAAAAACACCGCAAACTCTAATGCTCACTACCAAACAACCGGCCCCGAAATCTGGAAAGACACCGACGGAGACGTCGACATCGTCATCGCAGGTGTTGGCACAGGCGGAACCATAACCGGCATAGCACAATACCTCAAAGACAAAAAACCCACCCTCCAAGCCATAGCCGTGGAACCCGCTGCCTCACCCGTACTTAGCGGTGGAAAAGGCGGACCCCACAAAATCCAGGGTATAGGCGCAGGCTTTAAACCCGACATTCTCAAACTCGACTTAGTTGATGAAATCATCCAAGTAACCGATGACAACGCCCTAAAAACCGCTCGTGCATTAGCCCAACAAGAGGGTCTGCTAGTGGGGATCTCTTCAGGAGCTGCAACATGGGCCGCCCTCGAAGTTGCCAAACGCCCCCAAAACAAGGGCAAACTTGTACTAGTTATCCTGCCCGACACAGGTGAGCGCTACCTAAGCACCGCACTATTCCAACAATAATACCCAAACGCGTCTTTGCTTCTTTTTTAAGCAGACGCTTCTCTTATATTCCCCTCTCACCAATACAAAGCAAAGGGAAGAACACAGACATGTCTACAAATCCATCCCGATCCATAGACTGCAAGAAATGTCTAGAACAGAACAAAGATGTTGATTGCTGGAATCCCGATCGTATGATTGACACATTGATGCATACCAACCATACGGTGGAGCAGGACTGGGTCGCAAGGGGTCTGCCAAAACTGGTAGATGATTTGGCGGCTAGTTACGAAAAATTTGGCGGCATGGATCACCTTGAAGGACGCGATTTACCTAACAAAAAAATCGTTATCGAGGTTTTAGAAGATTTATTCTCCGTTCTCTTCCCTGGATATCTGGGTGATTCCGAACCCTCTAAAGCCAATGTAAACTATTATTTAGGCATAAAATTAACCTCCATTTATGCCCGAATTACTGATGAGATTGAGAAGAGCCTCAAATATATCTGCAGAAAAATCAGTCAATGTCCCCACGATCTCTGCCAGAAACGGGCCCATGTGGTCGCTCGAGAGTTACTTGAAAAGCTACCCGAAATTCGTGGTAAACTCAGCGGGGACATCCAGGCCGCATACAGCGGTGACCCAGCGGCTGTGAGCACCGATGAAGTCATCTTGAGTTACCCCTGTGTTTTAGCCATTACCACTTATCGCATAGCCCATGAACTATACCTAAGCGGGGTCCCCCTAATTCCCCGAATCATGAGCGAGCACATGCACAGCTTAACCGGGGTTGACATTCATCCCGGAGCAAAAATCGGCCGAAACTTTTTCATCGACCATGGTACCGGAGTTGTTATAGGCGAAACCGCCGAAATCGGCGACAATGTCAAACTCTATCAGGGTGTAACGCTTGGTGCTTTGAGTTTTCCCAAAGATGAGGCAGGTAACATAATCAAAGGCCGCAAACGCCATCCAACCATCGGCAACAACGTAATTATCTACAGCGGTGCAACCCTTCTGGGCGCAGAAACAGTGGTGGGCGACAACGTAGTCATCGGCGGCAACATATGGTTAACCGGTCCAGTAGCCTCCGGCATAAAAATAACCCTCGCTGCACCCGAGCAAAAATACCGAATAGAACCCCGCCACCCAGCAAAACCAAACCCCTAACCATCCGCAACCACGCTATACACGACCCTTGGCTCATGTGATGGCTATTGGTTTAACGGTAAAATATACTGTTAATTGTGGATAATAAAAAATGGCAAAAAAGAGAAGGTGTTAATCTTCTCTCCACTTGAACAGTTTTACTGCTAAGACAAAGATAACCAGTGTTATAATCCCTAGAATTGCTATGTCAAACATGGCTGCGGGAATGTTGTTGTAGACCATGACGTTGTTTAATCCCTCGGTAACGTAGAAGAGCGGTAGCACATGGGCGATGGTTTGCAGGTAGGAGGGCATGATGCTAAGCGGGAAAAAGGTGCCTGCTAGAAACATCATGGGGAACGTTATGATGTTACCGATAACTCCTGCAGTCTCGGGGCTCTTGGTTACAGAACCTACTAGCATACCCAGTGATGCAAAGAGTATAGGACCCAATACTAGGAAGGGTATGAGCCATAGCGAGAATGTGATGTGTGCATTAAAGATAAGGATGCCCACTCCGCTCATTAGCAGAAAACCGGCGGCGCTTAGCAGGATGTAGAAGAGTACTTTGGAGATAAGCCATTCCATTTTGGTTAGCGGGGTGAGTGAGAGTTGTTTGAAGAGTTTATTTTTTTTGTAGTCGCTAGATATGTTGACTAGTGAGAACATGGGGCTTGTGAGGATAGAGAAGCCGATTAAGCCGGGGATCAAAAAGTCCACATAGTTGGTTTGTTGGGTGTTGATGGTTGTTGTGGTTAGGCCTATGACGGTGGTGCCGTTGAAGCGTTGGAGGTTGAAGTGACTCACATATCCGCTGACTGTACCGCTAACTATACCACTTGTGCTTGAGGCTGGATTGCCATAGACTGTGATGTTGACTTGATTCCCTTCTATGTATTGTGCTGAGAAATCAGGCGGGATCAATATGCCATCTGATGCGGATTTAGCTGCTAAAAAGTCCGCAAAATTTTCTGAACTATCCACTGTTATGACTCTTATGGTACTGGATTGATTTAGGGCGCTAAGAAAACTGTTGCCTATGTTTTGCCCAAACACCCCGTTATCTTGGTTTTGAGCATAAACATCGACAGTTTCGGCTCCACCGCCAGCAAAGATGGCTCCGAAAATCAAAATCAATACTACAGGGAAAATTAAACCGAAAAATAATCCGAATTTATTTCTAAGGTATCCTACGCTAAATACTCTAAAGTCTGCGTAGATACGTCTTGCGCTTACCATATTTATCGTCTCTGTTTTTTGTCTGTTTGATTTTTTGGTGTTGTTTCTTGTTGTTCCTCGAGGGGTTCTTGGACGAGTTTAATGAACACATCATCGAGGCTGTCTTGGCGGGTTTGAATGTTACCCCACTCCATGCCTGATTGCTCAGCGGCAGCCAACGCTGCTAGTGCATCGATTTTCTTTTTGAGTAAAACTGTGATTATGCCTCTTGCTTGGTCATATTCTACCTGCATCTCTTCAGTGTTTGCTTTGATATAGTCTGCAAGTTTTTGGGTGCCCTGAATTTCTAAGCGTTCTCCTGAGCCATGTTGTTGGATGATTTCTTGGGTTGTGCCGATAGCAACGATGTGTCCGTGGTCCATGATAGCTACGTGGTCTGAGAGTTGTTGGGCTTCGTCGAGGTAGTGGGTTGTTAAGATGATAGTTTTGCCTTTTGCTTTTAGTCCTCGGATGACTTCCCAGATGGCTCGGCGTGCGTTGGGGTCTAGGCCTGTGGTGGGTTCGTCGAGAAAGAGCAGTTCTGGTTGGTTTACAAGTGAGAGGGCTAAGCCTGTTTTTTGTTTTTGGCCGCCGCTTAGGCTTTCAAAGGGATGTTTAGCCATATCTTCGAGGAGCACATCTTGTAGAATAGCGTCAGTATCTACTTTAACGTGGAAGAGATCGGCATAGTAGTTTATGGCTTCTTTGGGTGTGGTTTTCTCAAAGAAGGTAAAGTTTTGAGGGATGACGCCGATTTTTTTGTGTAGTTCATATCCATTTTTCCAGGGGTCGAGTCCTAAAATTTTGACGTCTCCGCTGTCTCTTTCGCGCAGGCCCTCCATGATTTCGATGCTGGTGGTTTTTCCTGCACCGTTTGGTCCCAGCAGTCCAAAAACTTCTCCTTCTTTGACTGTGAAGGAGATGCCGTCTACGGCTTTGAGGCTACCGTAGTATTTTTTTAGTCCGGATACTTCAATCGGTAACATTTAGCGATTCTTCCTAATTACTATGGTATAATTTTGTTGCTCACTGTTTCTCCATGGGGTAAAAAATATAGCTTTCGGCTAAAGAAACAAAAACGATGCATATGGCTTGCTTTAGTTTGTTGGGGTTGATTCTTTGAGGATTTTGCGCTTAGAGTTATTGTTGAGGTTATTTATAAAAAAATTTGTTAAATCTTGCGGTGAGAGATAACGGGGACCTCTTTCATGGTGGATTTGTAGTTCCAGTGTGTTTTTCCCAAATATTGCTCGCAACATATAGTAGTCAAATTTTAGTGCTTGCTGTTTTTCACCGTTGTTTTTATAGTAACGTATTGCGCAGAAGAAATCAAGCATCTGTACCTGAGTCTTTGAGATGTATTGAAGCGCTTTTTTTGTTTGCTCTTCATTGAGATAGGTAAATCCATCTGTTTCTGCTAATCCAATCTCAAAAATAACCACCCCGTTTGGTATTGTGGGAATGGTAACTTCTTCGAAATTAAATTGTTTATTGTTTGTTTTGCTAAAGAGTTGGATCAGTTGCTGTTGGAGTTGTCGGTTTGTAGTTGTGGTGAGGTAGTTTTGGGTGTGGTGAAGGTTTGGGGGGAAATTGTTGTAGAAACCAAGTGTCAAGTGGTGTTTATGCCTTCATTTTTTTGATTTTTTCAACGCTGTTTAGTAGTTCGTTTAGTGCTGTGGTGAGTTTTTGTAGTTCGTCTATGTCTTGGGTTGTTTCGATTTTGTTTTGTATGTCACTGATTTTGGTCATCAGGACGGTTTCGAGTTTGTCATAGGTATTGTTGTTTTGTGTTGATGGTGGTGTGGTTTGTTTGGGTGGTTCTTGGCCTTCTTTGACTATGATTACTTTTTTTTCGTCTTTTGCACACCAGAGTGTGTTGTCTTTTAGTCGAAAGAGTGGTGATGCGCAGGCGGGGCAGGAGAGATCGGTTAGGGTGGTGCCCTGGCGTAATAGTTCTGCCATGCGCTTGATTGGGTTGTCTTCTTTGTCTTGTTGCATGTTAAACCCCAAAGGTAAATACGTATAAATACATATATAGCTTGATTACTGCCAGATGCAGTTAAACGGGGAGGACCCTTTTATGGTGCGTAAGAAGAAAACAGAAGAATATGAAGCAAAGATTAAACAGGCGTTGATGGTGCTTGGTGAGGTTTCTGAAGATAGTACAACGCCGCGTAATATACGTCGAAGTGCCAAAGATGCTATGAATGCCTTACAAAGTAGCGAGTATACGCCGGCTGTTAAGGCTTCAAATGCTGTTGCCTTGTTGGATGAGATTCTTCAAGATCCTAACATGCCGCCCTACACAAGGGTTAAGCTCTGGAATGTTATGAGCTTTATTGAAGCTATCAAAGATTAGTACAGAGCTTAGGCTACTTTTTACTTTTCTTTTCTTAGTATTTGTTGTTGTTATTGTTATCTATGGGTATAATTGGTTTTGGGTGTGTTGTTTTAGTCGGTAGGTGTTGTTGAGTGTGATTTATGTTGTTGGTTGTTTTGTTGTTGTTTTTTGTATGCTTGGGCGCAGTGTGTGCAGCAGAATGTTTTTTCTGTGTTGTTGATGGTTTCTTGGTGGGTGGGTTTGTAGATTTTGGTGTTGCAGTGTGTGCATGTTTGGAGGCTGGTTTCAAAGGCGCTTGAGACTAGTTCTGTGAAGCGTTTGAAGAGGTTGTTGCATAGTTCTCTGCCTGTTTCGGTGAGTTCAAAGTTTTTGCGTCTTTTTTCGCCTACCATTTTGGCGGTGTGTTTGACGTAGCCTTGTTCTTCGAGGTTTTGGAGGAAGGGATAGACTAGGCTTGGGCTGATTTCTTTTTTGACTTGGGTTTTGAATTGGTTTATGATCCTGTAGCCGTGGGCGGGGCTTTGATAGAGTATTGTTAGTATGTAGAAGCGGTTGAAGTCGCTTATGAGTCCGTCTATGCCTTCGACGTCTTTATCTTTTGTCATAACTCTCCTGTCCTGATATACGGTTTAGATATAAAATGTTTATGCAAGACATATCGCAAAAACAGATATACCTTACCCCAGCTGTGGATCAGTTAATCCACGCCAAGATCAGCTAACAGTTATATGTCACCTGTTGTATCTACTTTTGGGTCCCAGAGGGAGAATTATCCTTTGAAATATGACGTAATCATCGTGGGCGCAGGCCCCGCAGGCATCTTCTCAGCA
>Ga0123356_10004614_pt1 | contig 14190 bp, 13 predicted proteins | sample TergutEmb28metaG_2_FD_92546 | JGI IMG/M metagenome (GOLD analysis project Ga0123356, IMG submission 92546) | Embiratermes neotenicus P3 segment gut microbial communities from Petit-Saut dam, French Guiana - Emb289 P3 | ecosystem: Host-associated > Arthropoda: Insects > Digestive system > Gut ...
CACGTTTCGAACCTTTGGTTCGCGACGTGGCTGCATCGCGATCCACGCCGAATGTCACCGGCAAAGCTGCACGCACTACGCATATGTAGTAATATTTCTGAGCATACATTTTGATAGTATGACAATTATGAACCGGTAGGGTTTTGCGTCCATACCTTACCGGTGTTATTGGGTATATATTCATTTCATGTATATACCTGATTAATAATGATGTTTAACTTTAGAAATGTATGTTTTGTTAATTAACTTGTGCAGGCGGAGCACGGGCTGACCTGAAAAACATTTTCTGGAGTTCTGAGCCGAAGAGACTCAACACCTATTATATAATTATTTTATATTCATACATATTTGGTTTTAAATAGGTGCTGAGGCTCGTAGGCGTATTCCTCCAGAGTTTTTCTGGGCAGCAGCGTGTTCCGCCTGCATGAATTTAATTAAGCATACATTTCTAATTTGAAATATAATTATGATAATTTATTACTGTTACAGCATTACGATTTTTTGCGCGATTACTTTTGCCAGATAGAAACGAGATTCCATATCAACAGAAGCGTTGTTACCAAGGAAAGTTTGAAACTCGGCGATAAAAGATTCAGGTAAAACAGACAGTTCGCAGGTTTGTTTGAAATATGCGCGGTGCGAAGGTTCAAAGCGTTTATTTATACAGAAAAGGGTAAGACATGCTGTTTTTATGAATCCGGCAGATGCAATCAGATAATGAAAATTGTCTCCCTGAAAACAGGAAGCTCCAAGGTCTGATAAAAAATGTTCCATTTTTGACTGTACAGCGCTTCGCATCTCAGTCCAGAATTGTTCGCCGATGCTTTCAAGCTTTTTTCTTACATCATGAATCCAGCTGGAGCGCGAAAATACAATATCGCAATTTGCAAGGCGGTAAAAACCATATGTTCCCGAATCTTTAATTAGCCACAAGGATTCATAATTGGAACAGGCAATGTTTACAAGTTCATCAATTTTGACCGTTTTTTTAAATTCGAGCCTAACCGGAATATCGCCAATCAAAAATCGATCTTTTTCGCTTTGACCGGAGCTTTCAAATGCAGCAACATCATCACCGTATAAACGAAAACGGCTTTCTGAATCGGGGATAGGAGCCGAATGGAAAACATCCAGAATCAATGCAAAATACGGATCAAGCGTATCCGAAAAAGCCGCTTCGTTCAATGTTATGCATTCAACACCTTTCCAGGATGAAAGGATTCCTGTAAACCGTTCTACCAGTATTCTGGTCTTATATTTCATAACCGTATCCTCTACAATCAGTGTATCACGGTTTATTTAATATGAAAACAAGATATGACGGGTATGTATTTTTGGTATTGGTGCCTCATCAGGATGTAAGGATAAAACTTCGGAAATATTGTGATTCATTGATTAAAACAGGGTTAAAAGGCTTGTACAATTTTCCTTTTGTAGTTCCGCTTGTCTCTTTAACAGAAAAGTTAAACAAGGATGAATTAAAAAAAACCGCAATACATTTAAGGAAAATTACAGAAGAAAAAAAAATTAATACGGTAAATATATCGAACATTCAATTTCCTGCAGGTACAGAAAATATGGAACTTCTGGGTCCCCGGCTGGATTTAAACATAGAAAATTTATTAACAAATGGAATTCAAAAATTAAAAAATAACTTTTCACCATTGATTATCGGTTCATTCCTAATCCCAGGTCCTTCTCAGTTTCTCAGTGATTCTGTAAGTAAAGATTTGGAAAAAATTCCTTTTGAACATTTATCATTCAGAGCTGCTGCCGTTGCCAATATGCACTGGCAGCCTGTACAAAAAAACGGAGAAACAATCTTTATCTGGAAAATCGGTAACCTTTGCTGGCTGCCGCGAAACCTTCTGGATTATTAGGTGTTTTTCTGTATAATAATATATAGGCAGGAAAATGAGTAAAAAAAGAGAAGGTATAAAAAAAGCCAGTACTTTTATTTTTGGAATATTAAGAATTCTGATTCCGATTATATATATAAAATACAGGTTCAGGTTTGATTATAAAACAGGCAAAGGAATAAAACGCCCTTGTTTAATCCTTTCCAATCACCAGACATCTTTTGATCAATTTGCCGTCGGAGTGGGTTTTAAATTCGGCATAAATTATATTGCAAGCGATTCAATTTTCCGTCATGGCTTTATAAGCTGGCTTATGATCATTTTATCCCGGCCCATTCCATTTTCCAAAGGCAGCGCAGATGCAAGCGCAATTTTTAAAATGTTTTCTGTTATTAAACAGGGCGGCTCTGTCGGAATGTTTGTATCCGGCAACCGCAGTTTTTTCGGCGAAGAATGTACAATAAAACCGGGTGTCGGCAAACTTGCAAAAAAAATCGGAGTACCCATCGTCCTGGTACAAATGCGCGGCGGATATAACACAAAACCGCGCTGGAAAAGCAAGCCAAATAAGGGAAAAATGAGCGCCAGCGTAACCAGGGTTATTTCCGAAGAAGAACTAAAAACCCTGTCTGCCGATCAACTGGAAAACATAATAAAAGACGAACTGTATTTTAATGAGTTTGAATGGAATGCCAAAGAAAAAATTGTATTCCGCGGAAAGCAGAAAGCTGAATTTCTGGAAAGGGTATTATTTTACTGCCCCGAATGTAAATCATTTAACTGTTTAGGTTCCAAAGGCAATGAATTTTTCTGTTTATTATGTAAAATGCGCGTACAAATAAACGAAACGGGCTTTTTTGAAAAAATTAACAATGCTGCAAACTGCCCGGATACAATACTGGAATGGAGCAGGATACAGCTTGAACATGTAAAATCTTTTAACTACAAAGAATACAGGGACAAGCCGTTGTTCGGTGACCGGGATGTCCGGTTATCATATGTAATTCGCAGTAAAAAAGATGAACCGATAGGAAAAGGAGAAATGGAACTATATGAAGATAAAATCCGGATATGCGGTAAAGATTTCGAAGTAATAAAAATCAAGGATATGTCTATACAAAGCTACAACCGGCTTATCATTTACAATGATGAAGGAGAGTTTACAGTAGATATGTCAGCACGCGGTAATGCAGTAAAATATATGATTTGCGGTTATCATTTAAGAAATATCGTATTAAATTTACAAAACAATCACTACGGTTATTAACAAATGCATAAATTTATGATATATTGTAAAAAAGACATAAAACAAGGAGATTCATGAATATTTATGGCTTTTGATGAATTTTTAACACCATTAACACTGGAAAATTACATTGTAAGACTTTGTAAAAACGAAGAAGAACTGCGTCAATACCAGGATTTAAGGTACAAGCATTTAATTCTCGAATTTGATCCGGAAAAAGCAAAAAACACTGATATAAACGCCACAGATGAAAATATGGGTTACGATAAAAATACTGTACAAATTTGCGCATTTCATCTGGATCCCGACTCAGGTAAAGAAGAACTGGTAGGCGGTTATATATTAATGCGTTACAAAAAAGAGGACGATTTTTGCAAAGCCACTTTAAAATATGATTTAACAAAATTATTAAAATATAAATTTAAAATTTGCGAAGTAACCCGCGGAGTTGTACATCCGGATCACCGCAACGGAGTAGTAACAAAATTATTATGGAAAGGCATAGAATCCTATGTGGTAAAAAATAAACTTAGGTATATTATCGGTACAATGAGTTTTCCGGGTTTGGATCCGCTAAAATATACGCAGGCTGCAAGTTATCTTCATCATTATTACCGTATGTCAGAAAAAATCATGGTATGTCCGGTTGAATCCAATGCATATTATCATACATATTTAAGCAAGAAGGAAGTTTGCCGCAAGACCGCCATAAGCCAGTTACCTCCGCTTTTAAAAGGTCTTTTGATGATGAGCGCCAAAACCGGCGATGGTTTTTACATTGATCACGATCTTGGAGTCGTAGAAACATTTGCAATAATCGACCAGAAGAAAAAATATAACTTTAACAATTTCGGAAAACGAAGAGGATTAAAGAAAGTAATGGGAAAAGAATAAAAAGCGCCCGAATCAGTAGCTTTTAATCTGGTATATCACGGCAAAAATAAATGAATACCTAATAATACAACTTAGGGCGCTTTATCAGAATAAACTCACAAGCCATGTGCTGAGCCAGGGTAAATATGTTACAAGCAATACAACCACCAGTCTTACAAACAGGAAAGGTATCACATAACTGCAAACCTGCATAAAAGGTCTGTTAAAGCGGTAACTTGCAAGGAAAAGATTAATCCCGACAGGAGGTGTAAGGAATCCTGCTTCAAGGTTAATTATAAAAATAACGCCAAGATGAAGCGGATCAATTCCATAAGCTATTCCAAGCGGCACTATAAGCGGAAGTACAACAAGAATTGCCGAAAATATATCCATTACACAGCCAAGCAACAGTAAAACCAGGTTTAAGATCAAAAGGAAAACAATTTTTGATTTAACAGTATTCTGCATCCAGAAAGCAAAATTTTCCGGTACGCCTGAATCAATAAAAGCATAGGAAAGCGCTTTTGCCATTGCCAATATTGCAAGAATGCCGCCGATTATCGGGACTGCTTTGAAAAACACATCTTTAACTTGTTTAAGCGGAATATCTTTTTTGACAAAGACTTCTACAATAAACACATAAATAACAGAAACTGCGCTGACTTCTACAAGAGTTAAAAATCCAGAAAAATAACCTGCTATCAAAATTACCGGCAGCAGGATTTCAAAAACAGAATCTTTAAGCGACTGCAGCGCTTCCCTGCCGTCGAATTTTTCTTTTTGAATTATAACTTTTCTGGAAAGAACAAAGCCTGCAACAACCATTGCAAGCACCAAAATTAAACCCGGGATAACTGCTCCGATAAAATAATCAATAATACTGTAATGAATAGCTTCATTCATATAATGCAGAATGGAATTGATGGAAGCAGCCGTTAATATAATAGGAAGGCTTGGCGGGAACATAATACCTATTCCACCGGCAGAGGTTAACATACCAATGGAAAAACGTTCGGAATATTTATTTTGATTTAAAATTGTAAAAAGTATTCCGCCAAGCGCCAAAATGGTTACTCCGGATGCGCCCGTAAACGAAGAGAAAAAAGCGCAGATAATAATTGTTGCAATAATTATTCCGCCGGGCATCCAGCCAAAAAATATTTTAAAAGTACGGACAAGCCTTTCTCCTGCTTTGCTTTCAGACAGAAAAAATCCTGTCAGCGTAAAAAGCGGAACTGCAATAATATCCAAATCGGTTAATGCAGAAAAAACAGGGTACGAAATCATTTCCGGTTCACGCCCTGCTGCCATCAGCATTATCATGGCAATTCCGCCGATAGCCAGAAAAATAGGCATTCCGGCAAGACCTGCAATTATCATTAACAATATAACAGGTATGTTTATAATCAGAGCAGCATCATAAAGATAATTAACCCAGGAAAAAAACGGTTCTGGCGGTTCAAAACCCCATATTATTTTTGCAATAGCCGGTAACGCCGCTATACATCCAAGCAGAACGGCAGCAAACGCAAGACACCTTTCGCGCCAGTTTGGAAGTTTCCAGATAAAACGCAGGGCAATCACGGCATAACCAAGCGGCATGGCAGCGGCAAAAATGCGATCCGGAATAAAAACTACAGGTTTTCCAATCAGGGCATATTTAATAAAAGATATACAGTTCCATGCAAGAATTGTTAATAAAAAAATTGAAATTAATGTAATACCCAGTTCAAGTATTTTTTTTAATTTTTCATTTTTAATATATTGAACAGCGGTAATCGAAATATGTTTGCCGTCTTTTGCTGTTAACATTGCGGCAAAAAAACCTACTACCAGAAAAAAGTGGGTCATTATCAGATTAAAATCTGTAATTGTTAATCTGAACTGGCGTAAAATAAGTTCAACAAAAGGTACCAGCGCAAGAAGCGAAAGGGAACCATAACAGATAATATTTTCCAGCAGGGATATTTTGGATGTAATTTTAACGTTCATCCGGTTATCTTCTTATTCTTGCCAACGTTTGATTAATCTGATTATAAATATCACGATCAAAAATCTCTCCGATAAGCTGTGGAATTGTACTTAACATCTGTTGCTGCCATAATTGATTCTGCGCCTGGTTAGGCCTGTTAATACTGAGTCCGTCCCTGCCCATTGCGGCAATGGCTGCTTCTTCGGTTCTTGCCGAAGCAGAATCAAACTCTGTAACCATATTTCTTGTTACCCTGAGCATTTCCCTCTGTTGATCTGCAGACAATTTATTCCAGGTAACACGGTTCATGACAATTGCTCCGATAACAGGAGCAATCGGAATATCCAGCATATGATTCAGGATTCTGTGAAGCTGCATGGGAGCGATAGCTGTCGGTACCAGATAAATTGTATTCACCATATTACTTGCAAGCCTTGTTCCGACACTGTTTACATCAACTTCCATTATGCTAAAACCCATTCTGGTAAATACAGTGTTCATATCTCTTAGTTCAGGGCTTGAAGCTATCCGCATTTGGCGGAGATCATCCGGTGTAAATACCGGTTCTTTTGAAAATAAATAAACCCAACCGCCTTTTGACCAGGCAATTACAACAAAATCATTTCTTACCCGGGAATCCAGTATTGGCATCATTTCCTGAAAAATTATGTCAAATTCATTTTGAGTCCTGATTAGGAAGGGAACACTTAAATTCATTACCGGAGGGCAAATTTCAAAAACACCGCTGGAAGTAAAAATTCCTACCTGAATAGCATCGCCGCTCAGTTTGCGGAGCATTTCCGATTCGGAACCTTCGCGTCCGTCATGGCTGACAATAGTGCGAACCTGGTTATTTGTTATTCTCTGCCATTCTGCCGCAAGCCTGTCCAGCATTCTGCCCCATTCGGAATTACGCGGTAACGGCGATGCAATACGAACATCTATAAAATTTGACTGTGCTGTGCCGCGCTGTGCAAAAATTAAATTATTTGAAAATAACAAAAAAAAGACAAGAAAAACAGTAATAATAATTTTCTTTTTCATAAGACACTCCTATAAAGTATAAATATTAAAAATAATCCGGAATTGGAAGAAACGAAAAAAACAACCATGCATTATCAAGAAGCCAGGCTGCTTTCTGCTGATTTATTAAAGTTACAAGACGGTTGGAAGGATCTGCATCCGGATCAATTGCAAGAGCCTTTTCAAGATAATCCCTGAAAGTATCATAATCCTGAGCTGGTTCGCTTATATTCTGTGCATAAGATACATATGCGCTTGCGGAATTCCAGCCGGTTTTTTCCATAGTCTGCATAAAATGATATTCTGCGCGTTCCTTGTCTCCGCCCAGAATTTCTGGCAGTGATGAATAAAATATAATGTAAAATTCATCCAAAGTTGCGCCGCCGTAATTGGGATCAAGTTCGTATGCCCTGTGGATCATAGCGCTCCAGTCGGTTATACGGGCGCTTAATTCAAAATCAAGCAGGTTGATGGAATAGGCGGAAAAACCTCCGGCGGCTATCCAGTACAATGCAGGGATATCTTCTTTTTTTGTCCTGGATAAAATTTCCGGCAGACGGCCGTTACTGGTAGCTGCAGAAAAACCCGGGTATTTTAAGTCCATTCCGCGGTAAAGTATGTCAATTCCCCTTAAATACAGGCTTTTGGCGCGATCAAGGGCTGCTTCGCGCTCTTCGTAATCATGATATGGAAGCATTTCTGCAGGTCCCTGGACAAAAGCGTTGGCATACATGACAAACATTGAACCGGTGGTGTTTATCAGCCCCTGATGATTGGGGTTCTGCGATAAAAGCGCTTCGTACATTTTGATGGCAAACGGAATGGCATCCCCTACAAGTTTAGGGTCCGGATCTGACGTAAAAACATCAGCGCCGCCTTCGCCGGTAAGCGCATCTGCTACCAAATTCATTACCATTTTGTTAATTGAACAAGAGGGAAGAACAAGGCAGAAAGCAGCTAAAACGCAAATTAAAAAAATATGTACTTTCATAAATGATATTATATCAACAAATCCATAAAAAAAAAGGGGGATACTGTTATAAAATAAATATAAAAATATTAATAAAAGCCTTTAATGTGTATTAATCCACCTTGCAAGATCATTCAATACCTGTAAATCTACATTCCCCGGGATCTCATATTCATCGATATAACCGGTTGTGGATGTTATGAACATATGATTAAGACCTTCGTATAATTTGAATGTTACATTATCGCGTCCTGCAAGAAGCTGCTGGTAATATTCAAAATCTTTATCAACTTTTACCTGGAAATCAGCCGATCCCTGCATCACAAGGAATGGAACATTGACTATCTGCAAATAAGCAGAAACAGGATGATGATACAGATCCTTAAAATAATACGCGCTTACTCCGGATTGTATGTAGATTGTCTGCGCAATTTCGTCAGGCAGATTTACAATGGCATTAACCTGTTCATCCCAGAATACAAGACTTGCAAGAGCAGCTTCTTTTTCCTCGCCTTCCATCATATTTTCTATATAATCAATATTCTGATCCAGGCTTATGTCCAGAAGAAAACGCGGAGATCCTGCAAGTAAAATTAATCCTGCAAAATCAGCGCCCATAACATGGATCCTTGGAGCCAGCATTGCGCCAAGACTGTGTCCTATTATAAAGACCCTGTTTTCGTTTATGCGCGGGTCTGTTTTTAGTAATTCTGCGGCAAGCAGAACATCTTCGATTGTTTCTTCATAAACCGAAAGAGCGCCTCCGAGTTCTTCAAGCATTTTTAAGCCATGAGTTAGAGTTCTTTTATCATAGCGCAGTACAGCTATACCATTGGAAGAAAGATAGTCAGCAATATCTAAATACATTTTATATGCAAATACTGTTCCGTCCATATCTCCAGGACCTGAACCATGTACAATTACCGCAGCAGGAAACCCGTTTTGCGGAACAACGCCGCCCGGTAATGTCAGTATCCCCGAAAGCTCGTACTCTGTTCCGGAGCCAATTACAACATGTTCGCTTTTATAGGTTCCAATTTCCGTTATTGTTTCAACACCAGCCTTATCTGAAGAAACACAACCTGCAATACTTAAACAGGCAAATAGAATCAGCAAACTCTTAACATAATTAAAAACAGATTTCTTCATAATTATTCCTCCTTAATCTCCTATAACTGCACGGATATCTTTATTGATGGAATTTAATTTTCCTGCAGCTTCAATTTTGGCAGCATAATCCCTGGCTCTTTCCATTATTTCCTGTTTCATTATATTCCTCTCCCCCTTTTTTCATTGTTCAATAAACATTGTATACTGCTAATTGCTGATTGTTAATTGTCTCTTTTTTGGCAGATAAATTTGCAATTTTTCGATGATTTCATCAAAATTCAGCGGTTTGCCGATATGATTGTCCATTCCGGATTCAAGGCACATTTCTATATCTTCGCGGAATACGTTAGCTGTCATGGCAACAATGCGGATTGTCTGCGCCTGCGGGACTTTAAGCGCCCTGATCCTGCGTGTCGCTTCATAGCCGTCCATCTCGGGCATCTGCACATCCATAAAAATTATATCGTATTTATAAGGTTCATCGCTGAATTTCTGAAGCGCTTCTTTTCCGTTTTCGGCGCAGTCAATTTCTATATGCGTTGGTTCAAGCAGGGCTTTTACAATTTCGCGGTTTATTTCAACATCTTCCACAAGCAGAATCCGCCTGCCTGCAAACATTCCGTTTAAATCTGTCTTTTTTTCATCTATTTTCTTTTGATCAACACCAATAGCTTCGTTTATGATGTCTGCAATGTGCGACGGGAAAAGCGGTTTGGCAAGGAACCTGTCAACACCGGCTTTTCTTGCTTCGGCTTCAACAGTTGTCCATTCTGCGGCAGTTATCATTATAACAATGGATTTGGCAAATTCATGGCGGGCTTTTAGTTCGGCTGTTAACTGAATGCCATCCATTCCCGGCATTCTCCAGTCAATAAAATAAATATGATAACTGCCGTTTTTTTCAACAAGTCTGATAGCTTCTTCGCCGCTGATTGCCGCATCGCACTGCACTTTAAACTCATGCGTAATTTCAATAAAGTAATCCAGTATATCCCTGTCATCATCAACAACAAGAATGCGTACATTATTCAAGTTAACATCGGGAGGCAGCAGTCCCTGAAAAGCCTGGATACCGCGTTTTAACTGAAGAACAAATGCAAATGTTGATCCCTTGTCAATATCAGATATAACCCAAATCCTTCCGCCCATCATTTCTACAATATTTCTGGAAATCGCAAGACCAAGACCGGTTCCGCCGTATTTCCGCGTTGTACTGGTTTCCGCCTGTTCAAAGGAACTGAATATCCGCTTCTGCTGTTCGGGTGTCATGCCTATACCGTTGTCTGTTACAGAAAACTGAATACTGCATATATCATCTTTTTCTTCCAAAAAGCGGGCATCAAGGCTTATGCTGCCGCCTTCGTGCGTAAATTTAATTGCATTCCCGAGCAGATTGGTTATAACCTGCACAATTCTTTGATCGTCTCCTATCAGAGTTTTCGGAATACGCTGATCGATATGCACCGAAAATTCATGGCGTTTTTCGTCCATGCGGAAATTTACAACATTCACAACACGCTGAAGCATTTTTTCAAAATTAAATTCCGCGCTGGAAAAATCAAATTTATTGGCTTCAATTTTGGACATATCCAGAATATCGTTGATAACACCTAACAAATGGTTTGATGCATCTTCTATTTTTAAAAAACAATGATCCTTGCGCTCAATATCGGCTGATGTTTTTCCTATTGCAGTCATGCCGATAATTGCATTCATCGGAGTACGGATTTCGTGACTCATATTTGCAAGGAATGCGCTTTTATGCCTGCTCTCCCTGTCGGACCTGTTTCTTGCCGAATCAATACGGATCAGAATTATGATTAGAATTGCAGCTAACATTGTGCCCAAAATTATAAGAGAGACTGCCATTGTTGTAAGATCTTCATAAAAAGGACCTTCCGGCGTTAAAAGTCCGATATACCATCCGTTTGGCATTTTTTTAAAAAAAGCAACTGTGTTTTCTCCCTTCCAGTTAACAAGGGGACGCTGTGAAATGTCTTTTCCTGCAAGAAAATCTTCGGAAAATAATGAGAGAGGTATATCGGAATCAGTAATATATCTTCCGATATAATCTTTGTTTACATGGGCGATAATTGTATAATCACTGCTGACCAACACTCCGTAACCGCCCTGATTCAGCGCAATATTAATGATGTTTGCGCCGATATCGTCAACATTGATATTCATTGCGATAACACCGGTATGATTGCCGTCAGCATCATGGATACAGCGTGCATATGATACAACTTTAATTCCGGTTATTGCATGTTCATAGGGAACTGTTTCGATTATTTCTCCGCAGTTCAGTAAAGCATCGCGGTACCAGGGTCTTTCCTGCAGGTTAATGGCATCCAATGGCACATTACTGTTATTGATAAAATACTGTTCGCCCGAAAGCTCCAGATATCCGTAAAGGGCGCTTGATTTAATTATTCTGCTGTTACTCAAATTAATATATTCAGTAAAATCACTCAGGTAGCTGCTGATAACATCAATTGTATCACCGCGCGCTATCATGCCGGTAACTGTATGCGAAAAACCTCTGATCACTGTTTTGGGTTCAATTAAATCAGATTCAAGCTGAGTTTGCGCAAAGGTAAAAACACTATCTGCATTCCGGGCAATATTTTTATGTACGATATCGCGCATAAACAAATAGCTAAGAAGAACCATTGTAACAAATGCAATTACAGTAAATGCCAATTGAGCAAAAAGCGAAGTTGCTGCTTTTCCTTTCATTAATATAGTTTTAATCTCCCTTTTAAGGTAAGTATATCATATTATTTTGCATTATTGTAGAATAACCAAGTATGCTGCTGAAACAGAATTTAACAGAATATTAAAGCTCTGCAGCAGCTTCTTAAATCTTTTTGTATTTTTGGAGGAAATATGTCTATATCATTATTCGGACGATCTTTGCTGACTTTACTTGATTATTCGCCTGAAGAAATCCGGTATTTACTGAATTTATCAAAGGAAGTTAAAGCCGATGCAAAAAACGGAAAAATTTCCCGCCGGTTTGAAGGAAAAACACTTGCATTGCTTTTTGAAAAACGTTCTACACGCACAAGATGCGCGTTTGAAACTGCCTTCGGCGAAGAAGGCGGCCATCCTGTATTTTTATCAACAGCTGATATTCAGCTTGGCGCAAAGGAGTCACTTGAAGATACTGCCCGTGTTTTGGGCAGAATGTTCAGCGCCATTCAATTCAGGGGTTTTAAACAGAAAACAGCCGAAATACTTTCAAAGTATTCGAAGGTTCCGGTTTATAACGGACTGACTGATCTGTACCATCCAACGCAGGCTTTGGCGGATATTTTAACACTGGAAGAAAATTTCGGAAATGCAAAAGGAAAAATTCTTTGTTATATCGGAGACGGACGCAACAATGTAGCGCGTTCCTTAATGGTAATCTGCGCAAAAATGGGAACGCATTTTACGGTGATAGCGCCGGACGAATTAATCCCGGATGATGAATTAATACAAAAGACTGCTCCGCTTGCCGCCGGTTCCGGTTCAGTAATTAAAATTACTTCTGATATAAATGCTGTAAAAAATGCAGATGCAATCTATACTGATGTATGGACATCAATGGGCGAAGAAGACAAGAAGGAAGAACGTATCAGACTTTTAAGCCCTTATCAGGTAAACCGGAAATTGATGGATATGACAGGCAAGAACGAAAGTATTTTCCTGCATTGTCTTCCTGCGGTAAAGGGCGAAGAAGTTACAGCAGATGTAATTGACGGCTTACAGAGCAAAGCCTGGGATCAGGCGGAGAACCGCAAGCATACTATTAAGGCTGTAATGCTTGCAACGCTGATAAAATAAAATTGCATTACATGATACACGGATTATGAGGTTTGAATGGGGATTTTTGACAGACTGGGAAATGTAATTAACTCCTATTTCAATGATTTTTCCAGAGAAACAAACAGCCGTTTCAAGTCCTCCGGTAATTACAGAAGCAATGACCCCGATCTTGATGCAGCTTTTGAAGAGCTCAATGAATATCTCAACGACAAAAAAACAAACTCAGGCGGAAAGCAGACAGAAAACAGATATTCATGGAGAGACAGCGAAGATGCAAAATCCGAAACAGCGCACAAAACAAAACCATCCGGACAGAATCTGCCGCCGCAGGAACTGCGTGCGGATTATGAACTTTTGGGTGTTCCTTTCGGCGCTGACGATGAAACATGCAAGGCTGCATATAAAAAACTTTTAAAAATTCATCACCCTGACCGCCATGCCGGACATGAAGGAAATTACAAAAAGGCAACTGAAAGGTCTGCAAAGATAAATGCAGCATGGGACAGAATTACAACATGGCAAGCTGCGCAGAATGAACGGAGAAAATAATGGAATCAGCATTCAGGATTTACACTGACGGCGGATGCTCAGGCAATCCCGGTCCCGGAGGCTGGGCCTATGTTATGGTCATGCAGACTTTTCAGGGCGATCAGATTATTGCAAAAGACAGCGGAAGAGAAAAAGAAACAACCAATAACAGGATGGAACTTACTGCCGTTATAAATGCGTTACGTGCCTTAAAAAAAATGAACAATGTTCCGCGTCAGGCTGTATTATTTACAGATTCCCAGTATGTGCAAAAAGGCATTACTGAATGGATATTGACATGGAAACGCAACTCATGGAAAACCAGCGATAAAAAACCTGTAAAAAACAGGGAACTCTGGACAGAGCTTGATTCACTTGCATGTGAATTTCCGTTAAAATGGGAATGGATAAAAGGCCATGCCGGAAATAAATACAATGAATTATGCGATATTATGACACAGGAAGCGATAAATCAGCAGATAAAAGGTGATTGAATTTTGATAAATGATAATGATAAAAAACACATACTCATTATCAGCAGGGAACCGCGTATACTGGCTGAAATAAAGTCAGAATTGATGGATCATTTTGACATAAGCATAGCTGCGACAAGTACGGCAGCGCTCTGTGTTATGGAAATGTATGAAATATCTGCAATTATAATTTATATCAGCGAAAACCGCGAAATGGGGTTTTCAGTATTTAATGATATATCTGATTTGGCAAAAAGAAAAAACATTCCTGTAATATTTTTATCGGAAAGAGGCAGTGATGATGACGAAAACACCGCATTTGC
>Ga0123356_10004615_pt1 | contig 14190 bp, 12 predicted proteins | sample TergutEmb28metaG_2_FD_92546 | JGI IMG/M metagenome (GOLD analysis project Ga0123356, IMG submission 92546) | Embiratermes neotenicus P3 segment gut microbial communities from Petit-Saut dam, French Guiana - Emb289 P3 | ecosystem: Host-associated > Arthropoda: Insects > Digestive system > Gut ...
GCAGTTTTGCTACGGGTGCGGGGCGAAACAGGACGAAGCTTCTTCCGCGCCAAAACAGACGGCAGTACAGCAGTATCAGCAACCCCCATACGCGCCCGCGCCCGCCTTTCCCGCAAAGAAAAGCAAACTCCCGATAATTTTGACAATTGCGGGGATTTTGGCGGTGCTGGTTGCTTTGGTTATTGTACTGCTCGCCTCGGGCATTTTGGTCGATAAAGGAAAGCAAGATTCTGTCGTCACAAGCGAAGCCGAAGAAATAATCCGTATCGCCAAGCCCACCGCCGAAGAAGAAACAACAAAAAAAGATGACGACGACGATATTGTGATATTGGCAATTGACAACAGCGAAACGGAAATCGGAATTATGACCCAGGAATACGTCGGCGACAATATCGCCGAAATACTGATGATAAAATACAACGGGAACCAGCCCGCTTTGGAACAATACAATTGGAAAAACCCCGAAATCGAAACGCTCAACAACACGATTAAAGCGGGCATACAAAAAGAATACAACGAATTTATGGCAAGTTCGGGGAATGATCCCTGGTGGATCGAAATCAAATCATATCCGTTTACAAGCGAGAAATACCTGCAGATCGTGACGACTTCGGTGGTAAACCCCGTACACGGCACAGACGGGGATATGCAAAGCTACAACTTCAGCAAAAAGGAAAACAGATATATAACGCTGGAGGAAGTCATGGCGGAGTGGGGGTTCACGGAGAAGATCCTCGAGGAAAACGTGAAAAAACTCTACGAACCGGATGATCCGGGAAGCTATATATCAAAAGTGGAACCGGCGGGATTTTTGTTTTGCGGGAATACCGAGCCGTACACCGTATTTTTGCTCGAGGTGACAATTGACAATCCCGACGCCGGGGATTGGAAGCACTTTTACGCGTATGAGCCAAACGCCAAAAACAAGCAGCTCGAAAAGTTTTATCGCTTGGACAGTTATAATTCCCTGTTCGACCCCTATGAAATGGACCAAATGGATCCGCCCCTCTATTACGGGCAGCTGGCGGCGGGAAGCAATTTGGTCGATGAACGGTTTGAGCTGATTGCGCTCATTTTCCGTTTGGCCGGACACGCCGAATACGCCGTTTCAGAATCGGATTATGCGGGCTGGGGCGATGATTACGAAAATTATCACCGCGAACTGAGCAAATTTGAAAAATTTAAAAGCCACCCCGCCGTCGCATACGCGGCCTCGCGCAATATCAGCGGCAGCGACGTGGTAAAATACGCGATTCACATCAAAGAGGACATGAGCGGCCTTGCCGATGATTCGGATGGTCTGACCGGGCCTTTTTCGGACGACTGGACGCTCCATACCGCCGCCGAATTCTGTTCGCTCGCGCTCGATTTCCGCGAGCAGACCAAATTTTCGGAGTTTTTTTCGTCAAATCTACCTTTTTACCGCGCATTGAGCGAACCGTTTCTAAACGATGACATCGTGTCCGGTATCGATATAGACTGGTGGTGGACGAAAGTCGCCCTGCGTTTTGCGGATTATACCGCAAGGCTGCACAATTACCGGTATATCGTCTCTCCCTCGATCCATATGGCGTGCATGAACGCCTGGAACAGCGATACCGTGTATGCGGCGATGGTGGCAATCGTCGGACGTTCCGCGGACCACCGGGGCATGAGCGCTTTGTTGGTCCACGAATACAACCACGGGTTTGGCACCGCCGCGGGTATCGACGCGTATATGACAAAAGAAAATTTCAAAAATTGGGTGGACGGGACAAAGCCGAATTACGCGTTTTATGACGATTGGCCGACCATCGCGACCGAATATATGGTCCGCGCCTACACCATTTTGTATTTTTACGACCACGGATACGACGACATAGCCGCTTTATGTATGGATAACGACAAACAATTCGAAAATTTCAAATACATAGAAGAAGTTTACGGTTTGGTTTTGGAGCTCGAAGGCAGAAAGAGCGCGGAGCCTATTGCCGAATCAAAAACCCTCGGGACGCCGCTCGACCCCGATTTCGTCAAAAAGGGAACGCACTGCTATTTCAACGGAAACGATTTCCCCCAAAGTTATTATACCTGGGCCGAATACGAAAACGGCGGCGGCAAATACTGCCTGATGGTGCTCGTAGATGCGGAGGATGACGGGGGCGCGCTCGACGCGTTGTATCTGCCGGGGTACGGTTTGCCGAAAATAGGGAGAAACAGATATGATATTTATCTCCAATGGACAAATCTCGCAAACCAAAACGAAACTGTCGAGCTCATGTTTGAACTGGAAAGCAATAAAATGAAAATTTTCGCCAACGCGACAAAAGGCTTTAAAGCGGGCCAAAACCAACCGCAAATTATCGACATGCCCGTCAGTGTTTATAAGGACGATTCGGAGTATGACAGATATTATATACCGCTCTACGCCGTATTGAACGAAATAGGCGGCGGAGCGATTGAAAATCCGTTTAGCACAGGTGAAACATATATATTTTCAGGCACATATAAGCAAAGTTACACGGGTTTTTGGGAGACTTCCGACCGCGGCGAATACCGGACCGAAGTTTTAATCAACGGAAAAACGCACTCGATATCTTCGTACTGGAGAGGCCTGGAAATTCGTCCGGACGGAAAATTTACCGAATCAAGCCGTATCTATCAGGATGAAGGAGATTGGATTCTGACCGAAACAACGGGGCGCTATATGTTTTGGGGGCGTATGCTTTTGCTTTTGTACGAAAGAGAATCCTGCTGGCGGGGGCCCGAATATACCGCGCTTGTTCCGATTGAAATCGATGAACCGGCCGGCGGTTATGTCCGTGGCGGATATATCGAAAGTTGGGATGAGGATTATTTGGATATCCGAAACAATATGGAACCCCTGTATGCGAACCTGGCAGACTTTGGCTACGACGCTTCAAAGCCGGGAAAAGCTCAGTGATTGATGTTCAGTGCCCTACACGATTATCGTCCGATATATCGCGTTATTTCGTATTTTTCCCATCGAACTCAAATTAATGTATTTATTCAAGGAGGATTTAATATGGCTAAGGAAATTATTGTGCCTATTCTCAGAGGAGTATTTAATAACTTTGAAGTAACGGAAAACATGGTAACAGCAGAACAAATAAGTGGCGAAATATTAGTTCATTTTGAAAAATCGGACAGTAAACCGTCGGCGGTTAAATTTGAGTCAAGTTCAAATAAAGGCGACTTGTATATATCAATTCAATATCTAAAAAACGGCAAACAGGATAATCACCCTGATAATATGGAAACCCGAGAAGAATCGGCAACCGGAAAGGGCGTGTTTGATTTAAAAAAATTAAAGAACGGCTATTATATTTTAAGAGTATTCACGAAAAATGCCGAAAACATCTCGTTCGTATATGAATTTTTAAATTAAACACAAACTTATACCGCCTATTCCATAGATTTTTTGATTGCCAGTATTTTTGTTCTGCTTAATTTTGATGTTTTCACTATAATTGGCATTTTTACATTTTCTTTTAACAGCGTTTTTGCGATTTCAATTCTTTCTTCATTTACTGCTTCATTTATAGCTTTGATTTTTTCTTCCTCGTACAATTGAGCGACTTTTGTCATAGTTAACATCCCCTTTACTATTTCTGCATAACTTCTATCAATAAATTTGTCCGCCGCAGATATTATGCCCGCGATTATGAATATCTTTTCTTCTTCGTTTTCGATCGTAAATGCAAGATCCACCGTTTTTTCAATAAATTTTTGCCTGTCGGTTTTCGCCGTTAGCGGTAAAATGATGAACTTCATAACGTCCTCGTCGGTCAGTCGCTCTTTCGCGTACACTTTCTGCTCAAGTTTTGTGTACATCGCTTCGCCGTCGAATTTACGTAGGAATACCTGCCGGATTTGCAGCTGTATACTGCCAAGATCAAGCGAATCCGTCGCAGATTCTACATTGCCCGTATAGATTACTACTATCATCACTTTTTTAAGCTTGCCGTCGTCGTAATACGTTTCGATCATGCGGAACGCATAGTGACCGTACTTAAACAAGCTCTTGATATCGCCGTTCGATTCATACTCCAGTATGAGGATCGTGTCGTTTTCCAGCGTAAAAATATTATCCGCACGTTTTTCGTCCAATTGAATGGCGGGTAGGTTTGTTGGCAAGATTTCTTTTATCGGCGGTAAATCCGTTAGCCCGTACACGGCGAGCGATTTATTTTTGTATTTTTCACTTAGGATTTTCGAAATAATATCTTTGTTTTGGTGGGCTATTCCGTCAGCCATATGCGATCACCTCTTTTTGTATATAATATTTTATCACAAAACACAAGATAATGCAACACTAAGAAAGCAATAATAACAGAGCATCTTTCAGCTTCGGGTGCTTTTCAATCGCATAATCTATTAGCCCTTTTTTATCCTGTGCGTTTTGAAGAAAAAATTTAGTTGATTCGATTAAGTCGGAATCATCAGCCGGTATATAACCGGGTCTGTTCGGATATCTATATAAGATTACTTCTTTGTTCGCTTCCATTTCGCATAGCTTCATATAGGTATCTTCGATAATTTCACATTTTATAACCCGTTCGCTTTTTTTTGAAACAACTTCTGCTGTAAATGATGTTTGCCCTTCTAAAAAGTTCGCAGAATCAAGGTAATATAAATAACTTTTTTTCCCTTTATAGATTTCTTCAAAAGCATTAGGAAGCCTTTCCGTCAATTCAAGTTGTCTTTCGCTATGAAATGATTCGTTAAAAATATAGTCGTTCCATTTTTGAGAATGTATTATGGCTATCGCCTTATTTTTTGTCGCATATACCCAACTTTTTCCGTGAGTTGATTTTCTTGGTTCAAGAAAAGTTAATTCCTCGACAGGGCTGCCATGATATACATAATCCATTTTATTTTTCCTCTCTCGAGTTTACATACTTTACATTGCGTATGTTTATGATAAACTCTCGCTCATCAGGAGTGAGTGCAACTATTTTATCATTGAATTCTTCATCGGAAATATCAAAAGGATTCATCAATTTAATCTCGCCTCTTTTTACTTTTTCACGAAGAGGGTGCCCTCTGCGTTTTAAAGCGCTAATATCATATTCTGACTTCATATTATTATTTATCACCCATAATTTGCCTAATATAAAAGTTCAATAATTGTATTTGCCGTATGTTTTGGCGGTTTCGATCAGAGCGAAAAGATTTTCAAAGGGGGTATCCCTGCCGCACTGATCGCCGGTGGACAATATAAAACGACCGTCCTGCGCCGCGTCGTCGATGGCTTTTTTTGCCGCGTCTGTGACATTTTGCACGGAACCGTGCAGCATCACCTTTGTGGTGTGCAGATTGCCTTTTAAAACCAATTTATGCCCGTACAGTTTTTTCAATTCTTTTAAGTCGCAGTCGCCCATAGGCGGTATTTCGAGCGGGTCGATAACCGTCAGGTCCGTTTCCTCTGCACAGATTCTGACAAGTTCCGCTTCAGGCCCGCATGAATGTATGTGGGAGAAAAAACCGTGCCGTTTCGCCAAAGCGGTCATTTTTTTTACAATAGGCAGGGCAAGTTCCCTAAATGTCTGCGGCGTCTGGTTTATCAGGGTTCCGGAAGCCCCGGTTGAAATAAAGTCGGGCCTGCACTCAAACGACAAAACTTTCATAAAAACTTTTTCATAATAATCCAAAAGCCGGTCGCGCAGCTCATAATATTTTTCCGGATTTTCTGAAAAATCGTAGATTGCCTTCTCGCCTCCGATTAAACTCGAAGTTCCGCAGGTCACGCCCAAAAGGCCCCGATCTCCCAGCTCGGATTTCAAAATCTTTAACAATTCCTCGCCTTTTGGATGCTGCCGAACATTTTCCACAAGCTCGAATTTATCCGGTTCATCGGGCAGGCGTACCGCATGGGGGGCGACTCCGTGATTTGGGGGATTGTCCCTGTAGTACACATCGACGCTCCCGTGCCAGCGCCGCTTGCCGCCGATATTTTCGAATTTCTGCGTTATGAGCCTGTCTTCGCTTTTGTACACGATTGCGGTTTTTATTCCGGGATCGGGCATGTTTGAATCCAAGGGTATGGATACATGGTAGGCGTCCCAGAGGGAATCGAAACCGAAATATTTCACGCAGTCTATATACGCCCGCCAGAGCGGCGGGTCCTGATACAGATATATGTCCCAAAACGGCCTGCCCGTCATTTTCGCGGGGACCATATTCGACAAATCGGGCATAACCGGCACATGATCCGGTATTTCCCCTTTTAATACAGCGAGCAACCTTTCGCGCGAAGTCATAAAATACCCTCCTCTATTCTCTTATCTGGTCTTCGGGAATCAAAGCATAATCATACATGACTTCCGAATGATTGTCCAAAATAAGCTCTTTTTTTAATAAATCGCCTGTTACGTTGTCAAAGGTTTCTTTATAAATCCTGGAAATTCTGTAATATTTGTTTTTTTCTTTTCTAAAATGATGATTTTCTTCGGCAAGCTTGTAACTATACGGAAAACCTCTTTCGCTTCTCAGTTCCGCGTATAAAATTTCGCCTTCGCACCATAAACACAGTTGAACATCCCGGTCGGTATTGTTTTTGAACCTGTAATCGATATAATTATAACCGACAGATGTTCCCGTGGAAAAAGGTTCTCTTTTTCCTTCATCCGGAACCAACGCGTCGGAATGATTATGAAATTCGGTTATGTGAAGCGGGCTGTGCAAAATCAATAAATGTATGGTATTCGCCAAATTACAAAGACCTCCGCCAATTCCGGTTGTCAGTCCTTTTTTTCTTGATATTACACGGCCTTCCTTAAAACCTTTTTTCTTTGTCGATCTTCCCACTATTTTCCAAAAAGAAAATACTTCCCCCGGATGAATTATCACTCCATTGAGTTTATTGCAGGATAACATTATATTGACTACTTTGTTTTCCTGGCTCTTTAAATCAACGCCTTGCGCCCTTTTAATCATATTTGAATTATGGCTGAAAACAACGTCGGGCAGTTTTTCTCTGTTTATGGTTCCGGCAAAATTTTCTTTGCTTGAAAAATTTTTTAAGTGCCGCTTAAAAATTTCCTTTTGCACGGAGATAGCATAACAAATAGGGTGAATATCACAAAAAAGTTTATTTTTATTCCACCACATTTTTGACAACGTCCTCCTTTTTATGAATATCTCCCAATCTGTTCTGACAGGATTTGTTGAGTTTATAGAACAAAAGAACTATCTTTTCCAAATTTCTTCTTATGCCTATTTTTGTTTCATCGCTGTAACGCATATACTTGACTAAAATATTATCTATTCCGCTTCTGTTAGCTCCGTAAATATCTTTAAATATTTGATCGCCTATGAATAATGCTTCTTCTTTTCTTATATTCATCATTTCAACGGCCTTCAGATAATTAGATACATTTGGTTTTTTTGCGTCGTATATATACAAAGAATCAATATTTTTGAGAAATCTCTTGGTTCTTTCTTCACTGTTATCGGTTAATAAGAGGGTCTTTAATCCTATATTGTGGATGATTTTAAACAACTCGTCTATTTCTTCGGTGGAATCTTCGCCATGATGTACCAAAGTATTGTCTATATCAAATATAATACCCCTATATCCCTTATTATATACTTTGTTGTAATCGACCAAAAAAACACTCTCTACATATTCATAAGGATAAAACGCTTTAAGCATTCAGTAATTCCCCTCTTTTTACCGCGATATATTCACATACTTTGTTGATTTGCTCGCTGTAAGTCCCGTCAAATTTGTTTTCCAAAAAAGCTCCGCCGATAGTAAACGTCCATGGGGCAATCATTTTTATTTCATCCAGCTTTCTGTAACTGTTTATACCGCCGGCAATACAGACCGGAGCATTCACCTGCGATACAAATTTTTCAATTAGGGCTGCGGCGTTTCCCGTATATCTGTATCCCAGCAGATCGATCCCATAAACGCCTTTTTCAAGATATTTATTGGCTTCATCCACCATTCCTTCGATGGTACCCTCCAGAATAGACGGATATTTTGCGACTTTTCCGACAAACGGCATATATTTAAGATTGTTTTCTTTGCGGAATTCATTGACGGAATCAAAAAATACCGTACCCATAAGAATATCGCATCCGCATTCCATTGCCATTTTTGCGCCTGACATACATTCCTCTTCCGTATACGCCACCACTTCCAGGACAGTTGTTTTACCGCATTCCTTCATGTAATGATATAAATTTTTCATTTGCTTTAAGGGAAGGCCCTTGTCCTTCAATCCCCAGAATTTCGCATCGGAATTTTTGCATTGTTCGAAAATATTGCAGGCATTTTCTATGGTGCGGTCATTATATGTCAACATCACAATCAATTCCGGATTATTATAATTCTTCATCAAACTACAACCTCAAATATATTCTTACCGTTAATATCGACCCACTCTGCCTTCGGCTGCTTGTTTTTTTCTTTGCGGAAATCAAATGTCAACAAATATCCGGATTCAGCTTTTTTACTTTCCATATACCCCAAAAGCTGTATGTATGATTTTTGTTCGGCTTCATCGCCTTTCCACAATTTTAATTCAATAATAAACTGGTCGCGTCCAAAATCCACTACTATATCCATACGGCGAAGGTCAGTAAATTGGCTTTCAATATGATAGAACCCCTGTCCGTTTATAAGCGGACGCAAGTATGACAGGAATATAAGGCGTCCATGGCGTTCTAAAAATTTTTTGTCATTCTTGTTGAATATTTCGGCATAGTGGTCAGCAAACTTACGCAGGCATAATTCCATATCAAATCTTCCGTCTTTTACTAAATCGCGCTGCAAGGTAGTATCCGATTGTTTTCTTTTGCGGCTGTCTTTGGAAATAAAATAATTTGATATGCGTGTTTCAAATATTTTGTTTGCTATGATTACCCTGTCATCAACTTTTTTCAAAAAGCCGTACATAAGACCTATGTTTATAATAGGGTCGTCTATAACAAAATTTCCCGTTTCGCCCACTATCAATAAACTATAGATAAAGTCATGCAGTTCTTTGTTATTTTCTAAATTTTTAAACACGTCGTCAAACAGAGTGTTTGCCTCTGAAAGTATTATCTTCACAGCTTCAAGAACTCCGGCGGCTGTCCAGTTTTTTCCAACTTTCCCATCTACATGTTGACAAATTCTCGACACTAAGAACGGATATCCGCTTGTATAGTTATAAATTTCTTCGGCTATCATGGGTATATCCATATCGGTATTATGTTCGGCTTCATACTCTTTCAGCATTGTCGATATTTCCGATGGACTAAACGACATATCAATATCAAAATCCACGGCTATATTCCATGGCGAATTATATGTGTTATTTTCCGTTGCTGCCGGAATATATTGCCCTTCGTTCATGAGTTTTAGTTTTATATTTTTTATATCGTACACTCCCGCGAGTATCACGCTATGAAAAGTATAATCCATACCTTCGCGCCGGAGAAGAAATTTTTCGCGCAACATACCTAAGAAACCTAAGAATATATGGTTATGACCGGTTCTGTCCGCCTCGTCTATGATAAGAACTACTTTTTTTCCTTTGCACATATTTGTTATGTGGCGGCTTAATTTTTTGAAATCTGTTATATTTTCATCCAACCATTTTTCTCTGTATTCTTCTTCTGCCGATGAAAATTGGAGCATTTTATATACGAGTTCAATAAATGTCGGACAGAAACTTTCTTGCGAACTGAAAGTTTCATCGCTTAATCCCTCGAAACTTATCCGCGCGCAAATATATTCAGCCGGAAGCGTATTGTGAATCCTGCTGAGTGTCGTTGTCTTGCTGTACTGCCTTGCGCGATTTATTGTAAAATAACAGCCGTCGTCTATTAATTTCATTATCTTTTCAAGTTTGCCGCTTATATCAACCATATAATTTTCTGCCGGAATACAAGTGCCTGTTACGTTAAATTTTTTCATTTTTATTGCTGGCCTTCTTTACTGAAATGAACGGTATATCGGCTTTTGATTTTATTATAAACGATTTTTGTTTTTTTGTCAAGAAATATTTTCGGCATGGCAATCTGCTTGCACCGTTTGCGGATTTATGATATAATATTGTATAAATGTAAATTATTTTTCGGAGCGTTGGCATGGAAATCAAAACAGCAGTCTGCGAAGACGAACATCAGCAGGCGGAATATATAAAATCGCTCGTTGGCAAATGGGCGAGGGATAATAATATAAAAATAACGATTGATATGTTCGAGAGCGCGGAAAATTTCAAGTTTGCGCAAAGGGGAGGCAAATCGTATGATATACTGTTGCTTGATATAGAGATGGGCGGGCAGAACGGCATTGACCTCGCAAAAGAAATCAGGCGCCGGGACGCGAAAATTCCGATAATCTTTGTTACGGGTTTTGCCGATTATATATCGGAGGGCTACGATGTATCGGCTTTGCATTATCTCATCAAGCCCGTCAACGAAAAAAAACTCTTCGAAGTGCTCGGCAAAGCCGTAAAAAATTTATCGCCGGAACCGGAAATTCTCACACTCACGATAAACCGAAAAGATATATTTATACCGCTGTGCGATATTATTTATATTGAATCGGCTTTGAACTATTTGATTATATACACAATAAAAGAGCAGTATAAAACAAAAATGTCGCTTACGGAAATCGAGGATAGGCTCGGCGGCGGATTTTTCAAATGCACCCGTTCGTTTATCGTCGGGCTGCGGTATGTTCGCATGATAACCAAAAAAGAAATCATACTGACTACCGGAGTTGCCGTCCCTCTCGGGCGCGGTTTGTATGATGATATAAATGATGCGTTTATAAAATATTTTTAGGAGAAGTTATGTTATTTCAAAACAAAATAAGTCAAAAAATGGCGGCGTTTCAGGCTGAGCTGATAGATAAGCACTACGCCGAAGTTGAAAACATGTATAGGCAGGTCCGCGGCTGGCGGCACGATTACAAAAATCATATTCAGACGCTCAAAGCGTATATGTCAAGCGGCGAATACGACAAAGCAAACGCGTATCTCGACCTCCTTGACGAAGATTTGACAAGCGTTTATACGATAGTCAAAACGGGGAGCATAATAATAGACGCCATTTTAAACAGCAAAATTTCTCTCGCCGATTCCAAAAAAATAAGCGTGAACGCAAAAGCGACCGTTCCCGAAAGTTTGAGTATATCCGAAATAGATTTATGCGTTGTCATCGGCAACCTGCTTGACAACGCAATTGAGGCTTGCGAAAAAATAGCAAACGGCGAAAAGTTCATCAGGATTTTCATGGGCATAAAAAACACGCAGCTATATATCTATATCGCCAATACGGCGCCGGGCGGCAAACAGACAAAAGTGAACGGCAGCTTCTCCACCCGCAAAAGCGGGTATCACGGCTATGGGCTTATGCGCATTGACAAAACTGTCGGAAAATACAGAGGCTATGTCAGGCGCAGCAGCGAGGACGGCGCATTCACGACCGAAATTTTATTGCCGATATAAACAAAAAAACAAACCAAACGTGCATTTCGTATACGGAAACGTGCTTTTCATATACGAATTGTTTTATTTTTTTTGTTTGTATGTTATAATCTCTGCCATAAGGAGTTGATAAAAATTTATGAATAAAAAAGAAAAAAGCAAATACAGCATATTTCAAAACGTCGGCTATATGTTCGGCAATATGTGGAAATGGCGCAAATCAATGCTCGTAACTACTTTTTCGACTATACCGCTGAATCTGACTGCAACGTTTATCGGGATTTATCTGCCGAAAATTATACTTGACAGCCTCGAAATTTATGACGCGTTTTCATATATCGCGCTTGTCATTGTATCTGTTTTTTCGGCGCAAACGCTTTTGACTTTTATAAAAGACACCGTAAATAAAAACAATGACCATTGGAATGTATCCGTCAATATTGTCAGCAATAAATATATAAAGGATTTCAACGATAAAGTTCTCGATATGGACTATGAAATGCTCGAAAACCCGGATATACAAAATCTTTCGGAAAGAGCGAACCGGATTGTTTCAACTTCGCCTTCCCCTGTCTTGAGCCTTCATACAATCATCGCTTCGTTTGCAGTAAATATATCGGCTTTTTTGATTTTCGGCGGGATTTTGTCTATGCTCAATCCTCTTATGGTAATTATATTGATTATGACGTCATACGCTAATTATTTCCCGCAGAAATATATGAGAAATTACGAGCACAGAGAAAGGTTGCAAAGAGAGGCGGTAAACAGAAAATTTTATTATCTGGAGAATATGTCGAGTGATTTTTCTTACGCCAAAGATATGAGAATATATAATTTGGGCGAACACGTAAAAAGTTTGTTTTTTAAAATTTTAAAAGAATATACGAAACTCACAAAAAAACTCGAAAACAAAAGATTTGTAAGCTCGCTCGCGGATATTTTCGCTGTTTTTTTGCGCGACGGGGCGGCGTATATCTATTTGATTTACAGAGCGGCGAATGGCGATATAAACGCGGGGGATTTTGTCATGTATTTTGCGGTGATCGGAAGTTTCGCGGATTGGTTTTCGGGGATTTTCAACACATGGTCAGAAATTGCGCGCGCTTCTTTGGCGATGGGGGATTATCGCGAATTTATCGAACTGAAAGGAAAATTCAATCAGGACAAAGGTATAAAACTGCCGCCGAAAGATACGCCTGTTTCAATAGAGCTCAAAAATGTTTCGTATTCTTACCCCAAAAGCGAAACTCCCACATTAAAAAATATCAATTTGAAAATACAAGCAGGGGAAAAAGTCGCCGTCGTGGGGCTTAACGGAGCGGGAAAAACAACTCTCGTGAAATTGATCTGCGGTATGTATTCTCCGACCAAGGGCGAAATTTTCGTAAACGGGCATGAAATAAACGAATATAACCGCGAAGAATATTATACGCTTATTTCCGCCGTTTTTCAGAGGTATAAATTCCTGCCTGTTTCGATTTCCGAAAATATATCCGTAAATGAAACCCACTGCGAAAAAATTCAAAAGTGCATAGAATATTCGGGATTGGAGGAAAAAATAAATAAATTGCCGGATGGCATAAATACGCCTTTGGTAAAAGAAATAAATAAAAACGGAACGGAGCTGTCAGGCGGCGAATCGCAGAAATTATTATTGGCGCGTGCGATATATAAACCCTCTGCCATACTCGTGCTTGACGAACCCACAGCCGCCCTTGACCCGATTGCCGAAAGCGAGCTATACGAAAAATACGGGGATTTGGCCTCGGGCAGAACTTCGCTTTTTATATCGCACAGACTTGCCTCAACCCGTTTCTGCGACAGAATAGTGTATATAGAAAACGGAGAAATCGCGGAAACCGGCTCTCACGCGGACTTATTGGACGCAGGCGGTAAATATGCCGAGCTCTTTGATGTTCAAAGCCACTATTATCAAAAAAACGCAGGAGGTGAAAATCTTGAATAACAATGAAACAAAAAGAACTTTTAAAGACGAAATTCGGCTTATAGCGAGAGGATTCAAGACTTTGCATTCGATAGACAAATCATATTTTATAATAATTATCATACGAGAATTGGCGGAAAATATTCTGCCGTTTGTAAATCTGTATATGTCCGCATTGATTATTTCCGCGATTGCAAATTCCGAAGATTTTCAGAAATTGCTGACATACGCGCTTTTGACGGTTTTTTTGAATATGTTCGTGAAAATAATACAGAACTTAATAGCAAAACAATATAATATTCACGACAGAGTTTTATGGCACCGCGTGATTGCATTTTACAATGATGTCAACAATAATTTGCAATATGAGCACCTTGAAAATCCCGACGTTTATGTTCACCGGCACCGAATACAGCAACGGCAATGGGTGGGCGGACGCGGCATAGTGGCGATTACTTATAAAATCGAAAATCTTATAGGCAGCACTTTTTCGCTTATATTCGCTGTTATGCTCACTTTTAATATGTTTATCATGAAAGCGGAAGGCAATTTTACGGGTATTTTCGCATTTGTCAATTCTCCGGTTTCCGTCGTCGCAGTTATATTCGTCATTATCTTGCATACATCGTTTGATATTGCGCGCGAAAAAAGAAGCGCGCGCGAAGAATTTGAGATGAACAAAATATGGGACGAAGAAAATCAAATTTATTGGTATTTGTCGGATTTGATAACCGACGGAGGAAAATACACTTACGGCATGGACATACGGCTTTTCAATCAAAAAAACATCATAAAAAAAGCAAACGAAAAAAC
>Ga0123356_10004616_pt1 | contig 14188 bp, 12 predicted proteins | sample TergutEmb28metaG_2_FD_92546 | JGI IMG/M metagenome (GOLD analysis project Ga0123356, IMG submission 92546) | Embiratermes neotenicus P3 segment gut microbial communities from Petit-Saut dam, French Guiana - Emb289 P3 | ecosystem: Host-associated > Arthropoda: Insects > Digestive system > Gut ...
GCAGCGACACTTATGTTACAAAACGGTGATGATTATAAAACACTTCAGGATACCCTCGGTCATCACTCTGCAGGATTCACTCTTGATACATACGGTCATGTTACCGCTCAAATGAAAAAAGACTCCGCCGACCGCATGGAAGCTTATATTCAGAGCATACAAATGCAGGCATAAATCTTAAGGGGTAAATTAAGGGGTATTTCTTAAAAACCCACCCATTTCAGCCAAATAAAAACGCAAAAGAAAAGCTCTGTACCCGTTACAAGTACAGAGTTTTTCACTTGGCTGGGCTGGCTGGATTTGAACCAACGAATGCCAGAGTCAAAGTCTGGTGCCTTACCGCTTGGCGACAGCCCAGTATAATGCCTCGTTCTCCTCGTTGGGATTGTTCCCCCTCGCAGGGATTATTAACGAGGCTTTTGGGGTGGATAATGGGATTCGAACCCACGACCCCTGGAACCACAATCCAGTGCTCTAACCAGCTGAGCTATACCCACCATATAATGCCTAGGGATTGTAACACACCGCGTTTGTTTTTTCAATACTTTTAAAGAAATTGCCTTCCATACGATCCAATTAACTTTATTTATCGTGTCTGCTTGTGATATACTTACTAATATTCTATACCCAACCGAGCGCCGACACCCTCATCATATGGATGCTTTCGTTTTACCATTTCTGTCACGTAATCCGCACGTTCCAGCAGCTTTTCATCGGGTTTGTGTCCTGTTATTACCAGCTCAAGCGAGTCCGGTTTATGAAAGATCAGGTTGTTTAACATCGAAACGTCAAGAACCCCAAGCCTGTGTGCATCAATGACTTCATCCAATACAAGTACATCACATTGTCCTTTTTTTACCAGATCGATCGCATTTTTTAAACTTTTATCTTGTGATATTTTTGTATTTTGCTTTTCAGCAACGCTCATTTCGTGAACGAACTTTCCTCCTGCAGGTTTCCCCAGAAACAATGTAATGTTGGTCAATTCTTCAATAGAGTTGTGTTCTCCGCAAGACCAGTTTTTAAGGAATTGAACAACAACGACACTTTTCCCGCAACCGGCTGCTCTCACAGCAAGACCAAGAGCGGCTGTGGTTTTTCCTTTGCCGTCACCATGATAAACATGTATCAAACCTTTTTCGCTCACCGGCAATCCCGCCTCTCTCTCTAAGCATTATATCATTTTAATATCCGGAGGTAAATATTTCATATGCTGACATTTGAAGATATCAAAAATAATGAGGATATCAATACTTACATAACGAAGGCCGATGAATCCCTGTGTGCTCTCGGATATACCGAACACAGTTTTGCACATGTTACAAGAGCAGCAGAGGATGCAGGTTATATCCTCAAAACTCTTGGTTATCCCGGGCGTGATATAGAGTTGGCTCAGATTTCGGGATATTTGCATGACATAGGTAATCTTGTAAACAGAGAAAACCACGCACAGTCCGGCGCGGTGATGGCTTTTCGTATTCTGGATCACCTTGGTTTTTCCGCAGCAGAAATAGCAACAATAACTACTGCGATAGGTAATCATGACGAGGGTACCGGAGTTCCGGTCAATCATGTATGTGCAGCATTGATCCTTGCTGATAAATCGGATGTCCGCCGTACACGTGTCAGAAATGTTGATATTCCCAGCTTTGACATACATGACAGAGTAAATTACTCCGTAAAGAAATCGGTATTGAAAATCAATGAGGAACATACTCTGATCAAGCTGAAACTGACAGTTGATATAAAATACGGTTCGGTTATGGACTATTTCGAAATCTTCCTCGGACGTATGATAATGTGCAGAAAAGCCGCCGAAAAACTTGGGTTGGAATTTAAGCTTATCGTAAATGAGCAGCAGTTGATATAAAGAGGTTGCTGTAAAATAGAAAACCTACGTCATCGCGAGGAGCAAAGCGACGTGGCGATCCAAATACTAAACTATAATACCTCTTAAAAACACATTTTTTCGACTGGATTGCTTAGTACCTCGCAATGACATGGGTTATTAATGTATTCAAAAAAGAGACTGTTGCATCGTTTTACAACAGTCTCTTTTACATATTATGGTTTACGCCTGCTTCAGTGCGTTGATTTTTACTCCCGGACCCATTGTGGATGCTGTTACACAGCTTCTGATGTATTGTCCTTTTGCGGCGGCGGGTTTTGCTTTGACCACCGCGTCAAGTAATGTCTGGTAGTTATCGACAAGCTTTTCTGTTCCGAATGAAATCTTTCCTATGGGGCAGTGTATGATATTTGTTTTATCAAGGCGGTACTCGATTTTACCTGCTTTGATTTCTTCGATCGCCTGCGCGATATTTGGTGTGACCGTTCCCGCTTTTGGTGTCGGCATGAGTCCTTTGGGACCGAGTACTTTACCAAGACGACCGACGACACTCATCATGTCCGGTGTTGCAACAACAACATCGTAATCGAAAAAGTTCTCTTTTTGGATGCGGTCTACCAGATCCTGTCCGCCTGCGAAATCCGCACCTGCGTCAAGAGCTTCCTGCACACGTTCTTCTTTGCAGAAAACAAGTACTCTGCGTGCTTTACCGGTACCGTGCGGCAGTACGATAGCTCCGCGTACCTGCTGATCGGCGTGGCGTGAATCGACGCCAAGTTTTATATGCAGTTCTACGGTTTCATCGAACTTCGCTTTTGATGCTTTGATAACAAGGTCAAACGCATCTGCGGGGTCATATAATAATGATCTGTCTACGAGCTTTGCGCTCTCTTTATAATTCTTTCCTCTAAACATATCCTAACCCTCCGATACCGTAATGCCCATACTGCGCGCTGTTCCTTCGACCATGCTTATAGCGGTATCGATATTGGCTGCATTGAGGTCGGGCATTTTTAGTTCGGCAATCTTACGGACTTCGTCCCTGGATATCGTGGCAACCTTTTCCATATTCGGCTGACCGGACGCTTTTTCAAGATTGCATGCTTTTTTAAGCAGGACTGCCGCCGGCGGTGTTTTTGTAATAAAAGAGAAGCTGCGGTCTGCATAGACTGTTATGACAACGGGAATTATCAGTCCCTCATCGTTTTTTGTACGTTCATTAAAATCTTTTGTGAATTGCCCTATATTGACACCGTGCTGACCGAGTGCCGGCCCGACGGGTGGTGCCGGTGTTGCTTTACCGGCAGGAATTTGAAGTTTTATTATTCCTATTACTTTCTGTGCCACTTGCGTGCACCTCCTAATAAAATGTGGTGATTGTGTCGGAACATTTAATTACGCTCCTCCCACTTTAAATGCCGTGATTATTCTACCGGTTCTATCTGATCGAAATCCAGGTCGACGGGGGTTTCCCGCCCGAACATGGATACTATGACGCGGACTCTGCTCTTGTCAAAATCGATTTCCTCGACATTTCCGATAAATCCTTCCAGCGGACCTTCAACGACCTTAACTGAGCTTCCTACTTCGAATCCTACAACGATTTCGTGACGCTCTATTCCAAGGTTGATGATTTCTTCTTCACTCAGCGGGATCGCTTTGTTTGCCGAGCCGACGAATCCTGTAACCCCGCGCACATTACGCACAAGGTGCCAGCTTACATCATTCATGATCATTTTTATCAGGACATAACCGGGGAATGTCTTGCGTTCAACTTTTTTTGTTTGAGATTCATGAATTTCCGTAACAATTTCGGTCGGTATTTTTACCTCAATGACCTGATCTTGCATTTTTCGGTTTTCCGCTGCTTTTTCAATTGTTGCCTTAACGGCGTTTTCGTAACCGGAGTAGGTATGTACTACATACCATCTTGCTTCATCAGACATCGCCTTACCATCCTTGAATCAATCTGGGGATATACGTGATAATCGCAACGAAAATCTCTCCGGCGACTAAATCCAATGCCCAAATAACCACCGCTGCACAAGCCATAACGGTAAGTGCAACAAATGTATTGTTGACGATCTGCTTTGGTGTCGGCCACACTACTTTTCTTAATTCGCTTCGCATTTCGCGAAACCATCTTAAAAAGCGGTTGCTGCCTTTTACCCTGCGTTTTTTTGTGGTTGATGAAGTTTTTGTATCAGCGGGAGTGGGGGTATCGAGTTTTTCTATTTTCTCATCCGACATTTATTCTCTCCTCCCGTCTACTTCGTTTCGGTGTGGACGGTGTGCTTGCGGCAGAACCGGCAATATTTGTTCATTTCAAGCCGGTCGGGGGTATTCTTTTTGTTTTTTGTCGTGTTGTAATTTCGCTGCTTGCACTCGTTACACCTGAGGGTTACTTTAATTCTCATCGCGGCACCTCCTTTAGTTGTAAGTGATAGAATATCACTTTGCCTCCCTGTTTGGATTGACAGACTCCGGGTTTTTGTTTTTACTCTCGAAAAATGAACCCGTCTGCCGACAGGTAAAACGGATTATAACACAGTGACTGTATGGTGGTCAACAGTTTTGAATATATTTCCTCTGTTTTTTTTATACATAGTTTGATACAATGTATGAGTATATGAAGAAAACATGTTTTGGAGGACACAAATGAGTAATAGATATGACGCCTTAAGAACAGGTGACGATCTTGATCTCGAGTTATTCGAATCGTTAGTGCTGGAGACGATTAAAAACCATGTAGGCTCCGACAATGTTCTATTGGCTTTATCCGGCGGTGTTGATTCATCTGTTTGTGCAGCACTCCTTGCAAAAGCACTACCCGGTAAGGTGCACTGCCTCTTTGTAGATCACGGTTTTATGAGAAAAAATGAAGGTGATCTGGTTGAAGCAACCTTCGGCGATCATGACCTAAAGTTTGTACGTATAAATGCACAAGACCGTTTTCTTAACCGTCTTGCTGGCGTGACTGACCCAGAAATCAAACGTAAGTATATCGGCGAAGAGTTCATTCGTGTTTTTGAAGAAGGTGTAAAGAACCTACCGGGTGAATATTATCTGGCTCAAGGTACGATCTACGCAGATGTTGTAGAATCTGGCACAAAGGATTCTGCAATCATCAAAAGCCATCACAATGTCGGCGGATTACCCGATACAATGGACTTTAAAGGTCTTGTCGAGCCACTGCGTGCATTAAAGAAAAATGAAGTGCGTACCTTAGGCTGGCAATTGGGCCTACCCGCAGCATTTACAGAACGCCAGCCATTCCCAGGTCCGGGGCTTGCAGTACGTTGTATTGGTGAGATCACAAAAGAAAAGCTTGATATTCTAAGAGAAGCCGATGCCATCTTCCGTGATGAAATTGAAGCATCAAATATTCGCCCCGATCAATATTTAGCGGCAATAACGGACATGCGTTCTGTTGGGATTACAAATAACACCCGCACATACGGTTATATTATTGCACTGCGTGCTGTTGCAACAGAGGATTTTATGACCGCAGAATTTATCCCATTACCATATGATCTTCTAGCAAAAATTTCAGAGAGGATCACAAGCGAAGTCCCCGGCGTAAGCAGAGTAGTCTACGACATAACCAACAAACCTCCAGCAACGGTGGAGTTTGAGTGATACTACAGAGGTAACATTCCATGCAAAATGATAGTGCCGGAAAAAAGAAAAGGCTCCACTTTGGGGTTTTGATGACATCTACAGATGATCCCAGCCAGAGTATGATTTTGGATGGGATTAATGAGTTTGCAAAAAAGAATGATATCAATATCACAATATATCTCGGCACTTATCAACAGGTTGATAATGCTTACACATCACATTACGAAACCTGTCTCAATGCAATAAAAAACAGCAGTTCGTTGGATGGGTTGCTGTTTCTTTCCGGTTATGTTGTAAATGACATAGGGTTGGACGTACTTGCTGAAAAACTTACATCATTACATAAGAAGACTCCAATGATCTCAATATCATTTACTATCCCTGGAATTCCAACAGTACAGACTGATAATGTTGAAGGGATATTTACTTCTGTTGACCACCTTATCAAAGTCCATCAAAAGCGACAGATCGCGTTTGTTATGGGTCCTCACGGACACCCAGAAGCTATGGAGCGCCTAGAGGGATATAAAAAGGCACTTGCCATAAACAACATTGAATATGATGTACGTTATATATTACCCGGTGATTTTACTATGGAGGGTGGCAGTGAAGCGGTCAAAGAACTGATCGATGTACGCAAGCTCTACTTTGATGCGATTGCCGTAAGTGATGATTATGCAACAGCCGGTGTAATTAATGAGCTTAGACGAAGAGACATCCTTGTACCGTCTGCAGTTCCCGTTACAGGTTTTGATGACGATAGAATATCTGGTTCATTTATCCCTTCAATAAGTACTGTAAAACAAAACTATTCAACAATAGGGATGGTCAGTGCAGAAAAGCTTCTTCATCAGGTCAACGGTATTTCGATAGAAGATATAACAAATATCCCTCCGGTGTTTATTGCACGACAATCTTGCGGTTGTCTACAAAACAAACAATTGATCGAAAATCGCAGATATAAAGACGCACCGGATAATGCAGAGTCTCTTTTTTCATTTATTTACCCCCGTTTTATATCGATATTCGAACATACCACTCCACCAGAAGAGATTCAAGGATGGGTAACTACCCTTGTCGGTAAGGCTATCGCAAAACCCTTTGACGACGATGCTTTTCTTAGATTATTCGACGAGATAATAATAAGTTATAACCATTATTCCGATGATTATTTTCCCTGGCACAGGGCCATGAGTCTTCTGACAATGGGTGTAGAGCTTTATAATGAAGAGGTCGATCATACACATACTGTACTGTCGACACTAACTCTTGCCACCACTCTGATTCACGATGTATGCTTAAGGAATCAAAAAAACATCGAGCTCGCCGTTAATGATTTCCGGATTTTACTCAGAAGGGTTGCAAGCATCTTTATTTCCATGTTTGATATGGATTCTCTTGCAAATGAACTGCATAAATCTCTTCCATTGCTTTCATTGAATATGGCATTAGCCGGCTTATTTCATGATCAAGCAAAAGCAAATGACCCTGCTCAACATAGGACTATTGATACATTGATAGGCTTTGACGAAGATCAAATAATAAATATGAAAAATGTCGACAAAAGCTCAATACTGTATTCTGACTTTTCTGATATAGATCATTTCAATTTTGAACGTGTGCGGCGTACATTGCTTTTTTTCCCGTTGTTTTTTGAAGATGAAGAAATCGGTGTACTCCTTCTGCCTTACGATGAACATAACCGAATGGAGACATATGAGCCTCTACGAATCAATATTTCTGCAGCAGCAAAAGGTGCACAGCTTCTTTCAAGAATCCGGGCGTTGTCTGTGACCGATGAGCTTACTGGGCTCTTTAACAGACGGGGTTTCTTCCAGTTTGCTTTATCACGGTTAGATTTTTTATCAAGAAATACTGATATGCTCGCTAGTATTCTTCTTATGGACATGGACGGCCTTAAACAAATTAATGATACATACGGACACACAGAGGGAGATATTGCAATTTCAGCATTTGCGGAGGTTCTTAAAATGAATCTTCGAAAAGAAGATATTATCGGTAGGCTTGGCGGAGATGAATTTGTGATTCTTTCTTCGGTAAAGTCTGATAAATCTAATTTGATCGGTAATAGTGATGATTTCTTAATAAAACGTATACTGGAAAGCATTGATATGTACAATGAAAAAGGCCTCCACCCGTTTAAGCTCTCAACCAGTATAGGTAGTGTTATACTTGCCGAGCCAACAGAAGAATGCCTTGATGCTGCTATACAAAGTGCAGACAGTATCTTATACGAAGAAAAAGCAAGAAAAAAGCAAAATCGCACTAATCCATAAACATCTGTGTCCAGTAGAGTCTTCCGTTTTCATCAATCGCTACACCTACACCAATACGTCCAAACTCAACCGCTAACATATTTTCACGGTGTCCGGTGGTAGAATCCATCCATGACCGTACTGCTTCCGCCGGTGTTCTTTGCCCGGCGGCTAAGTTTTCTCCAGCAACACGATATTCAACACCGGTATCTGTAAATGCGGTATAAAACTCTCTGCCATCGGGTCTTGTGTGCAGGAAAGAGATTATTGTTTCCCGTGCACGTAATATTGCAACCTGATCTAGTGGTGAATACCGTGCCAGCTCCGGTACTCCGGCATTTACTCTTTCAATGTTTGTCAATCTGAAAACTTCATCGGCAAGTGCAAAAAGATCATGAACCAGAATCGTGATCTCTATAGGTCTAGAATTTTCTGTGGAGAAGGTAATTTTTACCTCTCCAGCAGCATTAACAGTAAATGAATTTTCTCCAGTTGGTGTAACCGAAGCACCGCTGTAGCTCACAGAAACATCAGCATTGGTTGCATCTGGCGGATCTATTATGATCGAAAATTCTGCCCGGTCTCCGACAACAAATACCCTGCGGGGCATTTCGACATTTATGCTTCTGACAGGTATAATTACCGTGATTTCAATCTCTGCACTGATACCTCCGCTTGATGCAGAAATAGTAGTTTTTCCAGCATTTACAGCGGTGATCATGCCATTTTCGGAAACAGTGGCAACACTCTCATCGTCTGATGTATAGATTATCGTCAAATATTTTCCGGCTTCTTCGGGAGTAAAAATCGGTACCAGTGAGATTTCATCACCGGGCGATAATGTAAATTCGTTTCTACTGAAAACCAGGGCTTCCAACTCGGGCGGTAAGACTGTTACTGAAATGCTTCCTGTTACTCCGTTTGAAGCTGTGACAATAAGATTTGTCGTACCTACCTCTGCCGCTATCCAATAACCACCGATAAACCTGAGGATTCTTTCATCATCTGAGTGGATTTCATAAAACTTGTCAGTTGCGTTTGTCGGTTGTATAATAACTTCAGGCCAAAATCTGGTACCTATCAGCATTTCATAATTTTCAAGTATGATGCTGATTTGTTCCACTTCAATTATCCCTGGTGATTGCTCCGGAGATTCTTCCGGTTCATACCCCGGCACCTCCGGAGGAGGTGCAGCTTGCCTGCAAAATGCAAGAGAAACGACAAGAACAAGCAGTGCAATTATCAAAGATAAAACAATTATTAAAGTCTTTATTACTTTATTACTCATATATTTATTTTAGTTTGAATAAGGCAATTTGTAAAGCAAGAGGTGCATTTTTATGAAATATAGTTTTAAGAACGATTACAGCGAAATGGCTCATCCCGAAATATTAAACGCTTTATCTGCAGTCGGAAACAAGCAGTTTGAAGGGTACGGGCTTGATGAATATTCCAAAAAAGCTGAACAACTCATTCAAAAGAGATTAAATGCACCAAATGCCGATGTACATTTTATCTCCGGTGGCACACACGCAAATCTAACAGTGATATCATCAATACTACGTCCGCACGAAGCGGTAATCGCACCAAAAAGCGGCCACATTTTTATGCATGAAGCAGGTGCGATCGAAGCAACAGGTCATAAAATCTGTGTCCGTGACGGACAAAATGGTAAATTGAATGTAAGCGATATAGAATCTGTTATTATCGATCATGCAGATGATGAGCATATGGTAAAACCCAGACTTGTTTATATTTCTTTACCGACCGAATGCGGAACTATTTATACAAAATCCGAGCTTGTTGCTATTTCCAGTTTTTGTCGTTCAAATGGTTTTTACCTATATATCGATGGAGCGAGGCTCGGTGCAGCCGTTAACAGCCAGGCGTGCGACTTGGATTATAGCGACATTGCCGGTATGGCGGATGCTTTCTTTATTGGCGGCACAAAAAACGGTGCTCTTTTTGGAGAGGCAATAGTCATTTGCAATAAGCTCTTAAAAGAGGATTTTCGTTATTTATTAAAACAACGTGGTGCATTGATGTCAAAAGGTGCTGCTATCGGTGTACAGTTTTTAGCACTTTTTACAGACAACTTATATGACAGACTAGCTATACGTTCAAACACACTTGCAGAAAAGCTAACAAACGGTATAAAAGCACTAGGGTACAATTTTTTGTTTCCTACAGAAGCAAATATACTGATTCCGGTGTTCCCTGTAGAGGTGGCAGAAAAACTTCACCAGTCATATGGTTTTTACGACTGGTTGAACCTAGGTGATAAAATTGCTGTACGGTTATTGACCTCCTGGGCAACACCGGAAAGCAAAATCGATGAATTCATTGCCGATTTGGCGGACATTCAATCTTAAACTTGCTGTTTATAAAATTGAAAACCTTTTATATGTACCTTTTGTCTGAACACAAAATAAAACTCCGTTATACCACTAAGGCGACGGGGTAGTTTATACGTTACATCTGTGTATGTATTCCAAATCGAACCTTTGTTATAATAAGCATCTAATAAATGTGTCCCGTTTTGAGGAGTCCCTTCCCATATCTCAAACATAAAAGGTTCTTTGCTTAGCGGAAACAAACCAATTGTCATTTTATCGGATCCGAAATCACCAAAATCCAAATTTGAAAAGCAAACTATACTATCTCCGTCTTGAGATGTTGCAACGCCTCTTTCATTTCCATTTGTCAACGGAATATTACTGCTGCTATAAAGCCCTCCCGAAATAAACTCGTAAGGGTTTAAATAACCAATCCCAAATCCGGATATGTTTTTTACGATATGTGTATAAAACGACAAATGCTCTCGTCCGTTCCGGGCTCCGCAGCGAATATAAATATCTCCGTCTGCAATAGGTGTTACTTTTGCTGATAATAAATCGGGAGAAACTTCCAGTTTTCCCAAACTGCTGTCTATGCCGCCAACATCAGTAAGCCGCCATTGTATGTCGCGGTATGTTGCATTTTCGGGAAAGATTGTTGCAAATATGTCAAGCCCTTCTGATTTAAGCTCGATTTTTCGAATTGGAATATCATCGTTGCTTAATGTTGCAGAAACACTCGTTAATTTTTCTGGAAACGTTTTGATGATCGCAAGTAATTTTCCGTTAAAAAGCCGCCTGTTATCAACTCCTTGATACTGTTCAAAATCTGTGGAATCACCATTGTCGAGTCCTATTAAAACCCCGTCCTTAACAGTTATATATACCCTGTTATTAGCGTTTTCTACAATATTTCCATCCCGGTCCAGAGCAGATACAGTAACAAAAAGAAGATCATCAATCCGGTCACTTTCACATATAACTTTATGAACATCACCAAACGATTTTCTTGTCATTTCTGTCATCACGTTATCATCTTTATCATACGCAACAGCACGAAGCACACCGGGTTCATAACTTACGTGCCAATCAGCGATCAGATTTTCATTTAAATCCTTTAAGCCTAATGATCTTCCATTTAAAAACAACTCGACTTTTTGCATATTTGAACATACCCGGACATCTATCATTTGACCGGGTGAAAAATCCCAATATGGAAACAAATATACCATTGGTTCATCTGTCCACGCTGCTTTAATAATATAATATGAGTCTTTTGGAAAACCTGCTGTGTCGATATGTCCGAGATAGCTATTTTTTGTATGATACGGTGTCGGCTCTCCCAAATAATCCTGACCTGCCCAAATGAACTGCCCCATTGAAAATGTATTGTTTTTGTCTGCCAAAAGGCACTTTTCAATATTATCTGTGCCCCAGCTTGTTGTACAATTTCCTAGAGCTGAGCATTGTTTGTCATCATCTGCCAATACCGGTTTTGATAGTGGGAAGTGATATACTCCCCTGCTTTGTGTTGTAGAAAAAGTTTCAGATCCAAAAATTACCCAGTCCGGATAAACAATATGATGATCCTCATATAAATATTCCGTATAGTTGTATCCCACCAGTTTTATAACATCCATACATTTTTGAGTATTTTCCCAGGGCATGTAATTAGAACAAAGTGTAACCGGAGCATGGTTGTTGGGGTCATGTTTCCGGACCATGTCTGTCAGTCTTTTCAGTAAAGCCTCCCCGCATATTGCATCTGCGTGAGTATCATATATTTCGTTCCCAACGCTCCACATTATTATAGAGGGACAATTTCGATCACGTCTTATCCAAGATGCTATATCTCGTTCTATCCATTCATCAAAAAAGCGGGCATAATCATATTCATTTTTTGATTGCTGCCATATGTCTAATATTTCGGAAAGTACAAGAAACCCCATCTCGTCACAAAGCTCCATAAAGATCTTTGCCGGAGGATTATGTGCAGTACGGATGGCATTTACACCCATTTCACGTAAAAGTAATAGCTGCCGTTTTATAGCAGTTTTATTAGCAGCAGCACCCAGAGCACCAAGGTCATGGTGTAAGCAGACACCTTTTAGTTTTAGATTTTGGGCATTCAGAAAAAACCCTTCATCTGGTTTAAATTCTATTTCACGAAGCCCAAATCGGGTAATAACTGTGTCTGTAACAACACCGTTTATAATCAGTTCCGATTTCAAATTGTAAAGGTTGGGTGTATCTATATCCCACAAGGATGCATTTGAAATCGTCATACATCCAGTTTCAATTACTTGATGGCTGACTTCATAATCAAAACCGTTTGCTTCAACCTCTGCTATCACATCAACGCACCAAGTCTCGTTTTTTTGTTTTTGCGAGGTTATATATATCCCGTCAGACACAAAAAAAGCGGTGTTTTTTTCAGAAATATATACATCTCTGAAGATACCCGCTCCCGTATACCATCTTGAACATGGAGATTGATAATTCACTTTTAAAAGAAGTGTGTTTTCACTCTTTGCAATAAGATAGTCCGTTATATTAAATTCAAAAGCGGTGTATCCATACTTCCATTCACCCGCTTTCAAATCGTTTACAAATAGCTCACAATCCATCATGACTCCGTCAAACTTGATAAAAATACGTTTTTTATCAAGTGAAGAATCTAAATGAAACTGCTTTTTATAAAACCCTATTCCGGTTTCATATAGATTATTAGTATCACCGATAAGCCAATCATGAGGAATCTCTACAGGTTGGAAGTTCTCCAACGAGTTTTTTGCAAATGACCATCCGGTATTAAACAGTTGCATATATTACCTCATTATGTTATCGCTGCAAAAACCAGTATTCGTTCATCATTGTTGGCATTTCTTGTACATGTTGAAAGGAGCAGAAAGCGGTTTGCGTTTTCAGGTGCATTGGGAAACACCTCTGTTGCACTTGATCCTCCCGATACTCCTACAGAATACGCTGTGTCCCAGGCATCTGTGAGTTTTGCCGCAAACACTCTGTAAGTTAATGATTTTCCATCTCGTGTCGTTATAACAATGTTAGGGTTTCGACTACGAAAATCCGGGTTTAAGTAGTTGGCGATCGGCGAAAACATCGATCCGTCTCTTGTATTATGGCCATATAAAATACTGACCTGTTCATCAAAATCCAGAACATTCCGGTAATCCATAAAAATAGTGCCTGCTGTATTACGGTTCCCAAGAAAAGTCGTATTGATGTATTTGGTATTATCACTACCTCGTACAACAGGATAATCAATATAATTACTTACGTGTATCCATCCGATAAAGTCTCGGTTTAGTGCGGCAAGCTCGTCAAATGAAAGCAGCCGCATATCAAAGTACTCTTCTTCTGCAATATCATCATCGTCTTGTTCAATTTCTTCATCTCTTTCACCATAATTTTCGTCAGATGTGTTTTCTGGAAATACCGGTGAGGAGCTGGTCGGGGAATAAGCTCTTAGATTTTCGTATTCTGAACGTGCCGCAGCATCCTCATTAAGACCTTTGATGATTGACTGCAGTGCGATTGTAATAAGAGCCACACCAAGTATTATCATTGCCCCATAGATATAATGCCTATATGTCAGCGACCGTATCAGCCGGTTGCTCCTCCTGCGGGGACGAGCAAACTTTTCCGGGCTAGACAATACCTTACTAGGCCGGGGTTCCTTTTTTTTATATTTTCGTGAATCCCCTGTCTGACGTTTTCTTTTTGACTTACTGCTGAACAGCTTCATCTCTTGCGATTACCTCGAAAACATGATTTTTTCACTGTTAAACATCTTGGCCAGTACAAATCCTCCTATACCCGCATATGCAATACTGCTGATACACGATATAAGAATGTTTAATACAGTGTAATCCCGGGAGAATATCCCACTCATACTTTGTACACTACCATATAACGGTATCAAATAATATAACGGATCTGTTGGTGTGCCTCCGCCAAACATCCCCGAGACCCCTATCAGCATGATGATTACCATAAGCGGCATTGCTGCTTGACCTGCTTCTTTTATCGTCTTAGAAAATGCCGATACTATAGAAATCATCGCAACCATAACAAGTAAGGTTGAA
>Ga0123356_10004617_pt1 | contig 14187 bp, 10 predicted proteins | sample TergutEmb28metaG_2_FD_92546 | JGI IMG/M metagenome (GOLD analysis project Ga0123356, IMG submission 92546) | Embiratermes neotenicus P3 segment gut microbial communities from Petit-Saut dam, French Guiana - Emb289 P3 | ecosystem: Host-associated > Arthropoda: Insects > Digestive system > Gut ...
GCTTTGACAGGTGTGCCTAAGACTTTGACGTTGTATTTTTGGAGAATGCCGCTTTTTTCAAGTTCTAAGCCACAGTTAAGGGCGGTTTGGCCGCCAAAGCCTAGAAGGATGCCGTCTGGGCGTTCTTTTGCAATGACTTTTTCGACGTAGTGGGGTGTGACGGGGAGGAGATAGACATTGCCACTTAGGCGGGGGTCGGTTTGGATGGTGGCAATGTTGGGATTTATGAGGACAGTTTGGATACCTTCTTCTTGCAGGGCTTTTATGCATTGGCTACCGCTGTAATCGAATTCTGCGGCTTCGCCGATTTTGATAGCGCCGCTGCCTAGGACCATAACTTTTTTTATCCAGTCGAACTTTGGCATTTAGGGTTTCTCCAGAGTTTTTGCGAATTTATCAAATAAAAATTCAGTTTCATAGGGACCTGGTGAGGCTTCGGGGTGCCACTGTACTGCAGATACGGGTTTGGTTTTGTGGCATATGCCCTCGATGGTTTTGTCGTTTGGGTTGATAAACCAGGGTTCGAGGGGTGTGTTTTTGAGTGAGCCGGGGTTTATGGCATAGCCGTGGTTTTGGGTGGTGATGTAGCATCGACTGTTGGTTTGGTCGCGTACAGGTTGGTTTTGGGCACGGTGGCCGAATTTGAGTTTGTAGGTATCAGCACCTAGAGCCAAGCCTAGGATTTGTGCACCAAGACAGATACCCATAATGGGAGTTTTTTCGCTGAGTTCTTCAACTGTTTTGATGGTTTGGGTGCATTTTTTGGGGTCGCCTGGACCGTTGCTTATGAATACGCCATCAGGGTTGTAGCTTAAGATTTGTTCTGCTGGGGTATCGTAGGGAACACGTACTACGGTTATGCCGCGGTTGAGTAGACATCTTATGATGCTGTATTTGACTCCACAGTCGATAAGTACCACGGTTTTTGTACCCTCAACAGAGTAGGTAATGGGTTCTTTGACTGAAACCTCTTTGACGAGGTTTGTTAGGTTGGGGTCAGTTATGTTTTGGTTGTTTATTTTAAAGTTGTCTAGGTCAGGTTCTTCGCCTGGTTCAAACACCTGTACAATACCCAGCATTACCCCGTGGTTGCGTAGTTTTTTGGTGAGGCGTCTTGTATCTATGCCATAGATACCCGGTACACCCTCGTCTGCGAGCCATTTATCAAGGGTGCGGGTGGATGCCCAGTGGAAGGGTTCTTGGCAGAGTTCATGAATGACCACACCTTGGGTTTGAATGCGATCAGATTCGAAATAGAGTGGCAATCCCATATCGATTTTTTTGTCAGGAACACCATAGTTGCCGACCATGGGATATGTAAAAGTTAAGATTTGCCCCTTATAGGACGGATCCGTTAAAGCTTCAGGGTACCCTACCATCTGGGTAGAGAAAACCACTTCGCCTGAGGCTTTTGTTGTTGAACCAAATCCTTTCCCGGTGAATAACGTACCGTCTTCGAGAAGCAGAACCGCTTTTTTATTTTTTATATTGTTGTTGAGCGTACTATATTGAGGAACCAAAGCCCTATTTCACCATTCAGTTTAAATTTTTAAGTCTTACGGTTTATTGAGAGTAAAGAGAGCAGCCCATGATGGCACTGTTTAGCGTGATCTCAACGGCTGCTAAGCGTCTTTGAGTTTTCGATGGCTTTGGTTTCAGCGCATGCTTTGAGTCTCTTGCATCGAGTGCTCTTTTGACTTCCGCGGGGGAAGGCCCATCTTGCACTTTATATGTTTCGATTAATTTGTGTAAATTTGTGCATGCAACTAGGTATAGGCTTTAACCATCAGTTCAAATCCACCGCATCTATGGAGGCTACTTTCAATAATAATTGTTGAAGCAACATCCATAGCACTTGTTTATTCAATTAACACCTCATAAACAGCGGTAATCTTGCAGAGATACAAAAAACACATCAAGTATACACCCTATCAGAGATAGTTGTGATGATAAAACCTAAAACTGCTTTTGGTCAACATCGGTTGGTACACTTGATACAGAATCAAAAAAGAGTTGTATAGCACCGGGCAAATCAGATTATTTGGAAGGAAAAGTTGGTTCACAGGTCACATAAACCGGTATGTTTGTACCGGTCTTGTGAAGTGTGGTTGAGTTTAGCCTTTGATTTTTTTTATAAAGTTGGCTAAGACGTCTTCCATGTTTGGGTTGCCGATTTCTTGGAGGTTGTATGTTACGCGTGTGTTGGGTTTGTTGATTTTGATGATTCTTGCCAAGTCGATTGGTGTGGCAATGACTACGGAGTCGCATTCGGTTCGCTCGATGGTAGCTGCTAGGTCATTCATTTGTTGTTCGCCATAGCCCATAGCAGGGAGTAATTTGCCGATGTTGGGGTAGATGCGATAGGTTTCAGCTAGTCTGCCCACTGCATATGGTCGGGGATCGATGATTTCAGCGGCACCAAAGCGGCGAGCGGCTACAATACCTGCACCGATTTTCATCTCACCATGGGTTAGAGTTGGGCCGTCTTCGATCACAAGCACTCGTTTGCCTTTGATAACTTCAGGTTTATCGACACTTATGGTGGATGCAGCATCGACTACGGTGGCTTTGGGGTTCACACGCTCAATATTGCTTCGAACGGAGAGTATACTATCAAAATCAGCACTATCAATTTTGTTAATCACTACGACATCAGCTAAGCGCAGAGTCACTTCGCCGGGATAGTAGGACAGTTCATGTCCGGGCCGGAGGGGGTCGACTACTGCGACCATCAGGTCAGGGCGGAAGAAGGGAAAGTCGTTGTTGCCGCCATCCCAGAGAATAACATCACAGCCATTTGGGTCGTTTTCTGCGGCTCGTAAAATTGCCTCATAATCCACACCTGCATAAATCACATTGCCTCGGGAGATGTGGGGTTCGTATTCTTCCATCTCTTCAATGGTGCAGTTGTGTTTTTTTAGATCCGCAATGCTAGCAAAGCGCTGTACTTTTTGTGCAACCAAATCACCATACGGCATGGGGTGGCGAACAGCGATTACTTTTAAGCCATGGGCCATCAGTACCTCGGTTATGCGTCGGGAAGTTTGGCTTTTGCCACAACCTGTGCGAACTGCACCTACTGCGATGACAGGTTTGGTACTTTTAATCATGGTATGTTTAGGACCCATCATAGAAAAATCTGCACCTGCAGCATTAACTTGAGCGCCGATACTCATGACCACAGAGTAGGGAACATCACTGTATGAAAATACGCATTCATCAGCATCAAGATCTTTGATAAGTCTCTGAAGGTCTTCTTGAGCATAGATAGGGATACCTTCAGGGTAGAGACTCCCAGCGAGTTCTGCAGGATATTTACGATTTGCTATGTCTGGGATTTGCGCGGCAGTAAACGCGACTACCTTATAATCAGAATTATTCCGAAAAAAGGTGTTAAAATTATGAAAATCTCGTCCAGCCGCACCGATTATAATAATTTTTTGTTGTGCCATATTAATTTCCCTTCGATAAAAATTTTTACGGCCGTATTAATAGTTTTGCACAAGAAAAATAGGTAATTTCGGAAAATATGGCCAGAATCACTCAACTCTTCACGCTAAATGACCATAAATTTATAGCATAGCCTTACAAATGGCTAAAAAGAGACTGCGCAACTTTCAAACCGTCTAAATTGGAATCTCCATCGGTAGTACTGTTGATATTTTACACGCCAATATTTGACCCTGATATGATAGACAACACTCTTGGGAAGTGTTTTGTGTTGTGTAAAATCGGGAAGCAACTATCAGTTGTGAAATGGACATTGTTTAGTGCAGTTAGGCCAGATTTACTGTTTAGCACACATTTGGAACCCCATATTTAGAAAAAATTTAAAAATCGTTCACTCATACCCAATTCTATATTATAATAAAGGAAATAAGAAATATGGCAACAGAAACAAAGTTTAAGAAAATAAAAATTGGGTTGATAACAACTATACTACTGTTAGTTCTTGCTATCCCAATGTTCGCTTTACCAGCTCAGTCGCATACACCTGCCTGGGAAATCCCAACGTTTGCCTACATCCACGTCTCACCCAACCCCATAGGCGTCGGACAAACAGTTAACGTCCTTATGTTTCTAGACAAACTGTTTGATGGCGCAGCGCTTGTAAACAATTACCGGTTTCACAACTACAATCTAACCATCATAAAACCAGACAATACAACTGAAACAAAAATTTTTGACATAATTAACGATTCAACATCAGCACAAGGTTACCAATATACCCCACAAGAAACAGGCGAGTACACGTTCATATTCACTTTCCCTGGACAAGCAGTAAACCAATACCCCGGCCAATACAATCCCAATTCTGCCTTTGTCAATGACACCTATAATCCAAGCTCTGCACGAACCACACTTGTCGTTCAACAAGAACCAATACCAGGTATGGTTGGTAGTTATCCCCTTCCAACTGAATACTGGACACGACCCATCTATGGCGAAAACCCCTTTTGGTGGACAATATCATCAAATTGGTTAGGTATGGGCTCAGCCATTGGTGCTTGGGTTGGATCGGGCACTCTTAGCGGTGTTTCAACCACCAATTTCCAAAGATATCCCGGTGATGCGATAGGCCCACAAACGTCGCATATAATGTGGACTAAACCATTCCAAAGCGGGGGTATTGTTGGTGGAAACAACTATGAAGTTGAAGGCGAATCATTCTTTGATGGCTCAGCATACATCCAAAGACTCTCCAATCCAATAGTCGTAAATGGAAAACTCTACTACACCGAACCTCTATCCATAAACTCTAAAGATAGTTTTGCCAGCTCATTGAGTCCCATAGGACCAACAAAATGTGTAGATATAAGAACCGGTGAGGTTATCTGGTCAAGATCTGATGTACCCGCAATATCCTTTGCCTACCTCTATGACTTACGCAACCCACAACAATACGGCGTTTATCCACCAATTCTCTTTGCAAGCGACGCATCTAGTAGATGGCAAGCATACGACGCAGATACAGGTAATTGGTTATTTAACGTCACAAACATCCCCTCAGGAACAATAGTTGCTGGACCACAAGGTGAACAACTCAGACTAGTATTGACAAACTTGGGAACTGCCGCGAATCCAAATTGGTACCTAGCTCAATGGAACTCATCGAAATTATGGACTGGAAACGGGTTTTCAACAGACTTTCCAGCGGGATCAGCCGTACAATGGGTACCAACCGCAGTAGGAACTATTGACGCAAGCATATCCACAGGTGCAACAAACCGCTATGACTGGAACGTCTCAGTAGCCCAACTAAACAACCAAATTTCTGGAACCGTAGCATCAGTTGTGGCACTTAGAGATGACATAATTATCTTTAGAAGTGGATCATTACCCACATATTCCTCACAAGCGCCATATACGTACTTCGCTCTCAGTCTTAAACAAGATACAGTTGGTAATCTTTTATGGAAAAAGACCTATAATCCTCCCGCTGGCAACGTTACAGTCAATCAAGGACCCGTAGAATCAACTAATCGAGTATTTGTTGAAGCACATAAGGAAACCAGACAATTTGTTGGATACAGCATGAATACAGGTGAAAAGCTATGGGGTCCAACCGCTTCGCAAGCCGCTCTGGACTATTATGGTAACGCAGGTACAGCAAACATCGGTGCTCAAGGAGCATATGGCAAAATCTACAGCATTGGCTACAGCGGAGTACTCTATTGCTATGACTCCAAAAATGGTACGTTGCTTTGGACCTATGGTAATGGTGGAGTAGGCAACAGTACAAATGCAGGCTTCGAAGTGGGACAAGGTTCCTATCCAGGAGTCATAGGTGCAGTTGGCGACGACACAGTCTATATCTATACAACTGAGCATACAGTGCAGACTCCTATCTACAAAGGCGCGCAAACAAGAGCAATTAATGCAACTAATGGAAAAGAAATCTGGACTCTATCGTCATATGTCAATACCTTTACGTCTCAGAGTTTTGCAATTGCAGATGGCTTTGCAGTATTTCCCAACAGCTATGATAACCAAGTATATAGTGTGGGACGCGGGCCTAGTGCAACTACTGTTGATGCACCAATGGTCAACATTGCATTAGGATCAGGTTTAGTCATAAGGGGTACTGTTACCGACATTTCAGCAGGCACCAAACAAAACGAACAAGCGGTTCGCTTCCCCAATGGTGTTCCAGTAGCATCCGATGCAAGTATGAGTGAGTGGATGGGCTACATCTATCAGCAAAAACCGCTACCGAAAAACTTTGCAGGCGTTGATGTAACTATCAGTGTAATCGATGAGAACAATAATTATCGAACAATCGGCACTACCCAAACAGGCGAAAATGGTGCGTACAGTTTCCAGTGGACACCCGACATTCCAGGTAAATACGCAGTTATTGCAACATTTGCAGGCACAAACGGATATTGGCCATCACATGCAGAAACAAGCTTTGCAGTAGATCAGCCCCCAACAGCAACAACACCACAACCAACACCTGAGACAGGTATAGCTGATCTATACTTCCTGCCAGCATTTGCAGGTCTCTTTGTTGCAATCATAATATGCATTGCACTGGTAGTCTTAGTGCTAAGAAAACATCATCCATAGAGATTGAAAAATCTCTCCCTTTTTTTTAAAAAAAAACTTGGCCAGACGGCACAACAACATAGTTCTAAGAGACAATACCCTCAACAGACGCCGCCAAACCATACGCACAAGTAACCAGCAATGTTAGGCTTCACGCTCAGACGACACCTCATAAACATTCAAAGTTGATCTGCAACTAAGAAGCATAAATGCACCTGAAATGGGAGACACATCACAGGTATACAGAGAAAACTTGAGTTCAGTGCCTAATTTTTGTTGACGACATTTCTCGTCAACAAAACTAAAATGAGACAGCATTTGATATAACGTCTTATGAGTGATGGAATCGGATCCTTGAACAAGATTCTCAAGGACGAAACAAGAAGAAAAATCATCCTGGCCTTGACTGATAGAGAAAGGTTGAGTTATACCGAGCTTATGGAAACTCTTCAGATCGGCAGTACTGGAACGTTTAATTATCATCTAAAGGTTTTAGGCGACCTTTTAGAAAAAACTGATTCGGGGCAGTATATCCTCTCTGAAAAAGGAAAACTCGCCTCTCAGTTCTTAACAGAGTTTCCAGAACGTAACGATGCCTTGGAAACTAAGAAGGTTTGGTGGCGCCGATTCTGGATTGTAGCCGTTCTGCTTCCAACTTTATTGCTATTGATAGTTCTGTATTTGTATTTTTCAGATTATTTAGACACATACCGAGTTATGCAAACGACAGTTGGATTTATTTCCGCAATGATATTCACTTATTTTTTCTATCGAATGATTCGACCAAATAGCAAAAAACAAAAAATACAAAGCCAAAAAGAACAAGATCGAACAATCAAAGATGTTTTTGTTTCAGGAAGACGAGCAGAGGAAGTAAAAGAAGAGATTCAGAACTGGGTAAGAGAAGAAGGCATAATCATAGAAGTTGAAAGAGAGGGATTCATAAGGGGGCGTCTTGGGATTCCTAGTGGATTGGGTTTGACTGCGCCAAAATACTTTGAGGTGTCATTAAAGTCCGATCAGAATGGTGTAATGGTTCATACTGAGGGCTGGATTAGTTTATATGATGTAAGTGAGAAAAGCTTTTCAGACGAGATATTAGCCGTTGGTAACATACCACGGAAAAAAGGCTGGAAAGTAATCAATCATCTCTGGCAAAAGCTAAGAGCACTTTCAAAATAGAGATAGCCCTGCTAATCTGAGTGAACTACAGCCCTGCATCAGAAAAATGTACCAAGTATACCAGTTGTTAAGGTGGCTATCAACATAAGAGTTCAAGTCAGTTACCAAATAAGCTTTAAATGTTCCATTTGGTACAGCAGTGAGCAATGACAACTGCCCAAGAAGTCCGAAATCATCTGCGCAATAAACCCTACTTACTTGAAGCCCTCGAAAAGGGCATTGTAAACCTAAGTGAACTCTCACGCCAGCTACAGAAAGATCTTAAAACCAGTGACACCAGCGCCATAAAAGCAGCCCTGCGCCGCTATAGTGAGGACCTGCAAAAACATAGGCAGAAAAGAGAAGAAAAAGTCCTCCAGCTCCTCAAACGCAGCGGCATAGCAGTTTTTGACTGCAAATCAGTCATCATAACCTCCAAAGAACTCAGCTCTGAACCGGGCATGAAAGTAGACTTACTGGATAAATTTGTTTATCTGCTGGATCGAAGTGACCTACCGGAACGCATAAACGCCTTGGTTAAACATGAAAACTGTACAATGATTGTGGTACACTCACCTGAAGAACTAGAAGCAACACCAGGAGTTGTCGCGTTTTTAGCAACTTTGCTTGCAGAACAAAACGTCAACATCGTAGAATTCATTTCCTGCTGGACCGAGACTATTTTGGTGGTTGAGAAAAAAGACAGCCTCAAGACCTATGAGGTTTTATCAAACTTGATAGGTTAAGAAACCATCAAAGCACCAAAATTATTAATATGCTAGCCGCCTAATTTTTACTTCAAGAAAGCTAAGAAGATAGAAAGATATGGCCCATCAGGAATGCATAAACTGCAAAACCATCTACGGTACAGAAGAAGTGGTCTATTTCTGCAAAAAATGCGGAGATATCCTCGAAATCAAATTTGACCCAAACGAATTAGAAGAAAACGCAAAAACCACCGAGTGGAAAACTAGACCCCTCTCAGTGTGGCGTTACCGTCCCTTTATGCCCATTCATGAATCCACCCGACTAATCACACTAGGCGAGGGCGGCACAGGTCTGCACCGATCAGAACGGTTAGGTGCCGAATTAGGCATCCAAAACCTCTACATTAAAAACGAAGGCGAAAACCCCACCGGCAGCTTCAAAGACCGCGGCATGACCGTGGGCGTAACCAAAGCCGTTGAGCTGGGCGCACGCCATGTAATTTGCGCCTCCACAGGCAACACCTCAGCAAGCCTAGCCGCATACGCAGCCCGCGCAGGCATCAAATGCACCGTACTTATACCCTCAGGTAAAATCGCATATGGCAAACTCAGCCAAGCCATGATTCATGGCGCAAAAGTGCTTCAAGTCAAAGGAAACTTTGATGAAGCCCTAGAATTTGTCTTCAAACTCGCAGAAAAACACAAAGACATCTACCTGCTCAACTCCATCAACCCCTTCCGCGTGGAGGGACAAAAATCCCTGGGATATGAAATCTGTGATCAACTAAACTATGAAGCCCCCGATCGCATCGTCATCCCAGTGGGTAATGCAGGCAACATAAGCGCCGTCTGGAAAGGACTCACAGAATTCTACCAACTCGGCCTAATTAAAAAACTACCCAAAATGACAGGCATCCAAGCTCAAGGATCTGCACCAATCGCACAAGCCATCCAAACAGGCAGCAACCAAATCATCCCTGTTGAAAACCCCGAAACCATAGCAACCGCCATCCGTATCGGCGCACCAGTAAGCTGGAAAAAAGCAGTCAATGCCATCCGCGAATCCCACGGCACCGCTGAAACCGTCACCGACGACGAAATTCTTGATGCCCAAAAAACACTAGCACGCATCGAGGGCATCTTTGTGGAACCCGCATCAGCCTCCTCCATCGCCGGACTTAAAAAACTAATCAAAAAAGGCATCGTAACAAAAGACGAAAAAGTAGTCTGCATAACCACCGGACATGGCCTAAAAGATCCCGATACCGCTATCAAACAAAGCGAAAAACCCATCGAAGTTGAAGCAGATATAGCCGCTATAGAGGCAACATTGGGCTTAAAAAAAGCAATTCTAGCAAGGTGATATAAAAAATGAGAATTATCCTAGTTGGCTATGGCGTCGTCGGTAAAGGCGTAACGACAATTCTGGCACAAAAATACGCGGAAAAAGTAAAAGACTACGGATTTAACCCAAAAATCGTAGCCATCTCAGACATTGATGGAGCAGTCATAAATCCCCGAGGCCTAAGCCCTGAAAAACTCGAAGCCATTAAACAAAGGGGCTATCCCATATCAGCAGACCCCGAATTTGGCAACCCCGGCATAAACGCACTCGAAGTTATCGAATCCGTTGAAGCTGAAGTTGTCGTAGAAGTCACCCCCGTAAACATTCAAACCGCCGAACCCGCAATCTCACATATCACAAAAGCATTCAAAACAGGCAAACATGTTGTCACCACCAACAAAGGACCCCTGGCCTTAGCGATGCCAGCACTCACCGAACTTGCCGAATACAATAATGTGTACTTGCGCTTCAGCGGTACCGTAGGCGGCGGAACTCCCATGTTGGAATTTGCCAAACGCTGTTTGGCTGGTGATAAAATCAAAGCCATACGAGGCATCTTTAATGGTACAACAAACTATATACTAACTGAAATGAGCCAAAACCAAGTAGGCTTCCAAGATGCCCTATCAAGTGCCCAGAAGCTGGGTTATGCCGAACGCGAGCCCTCAATGGATATTGATGGGTTTGACACCGCCTGCAAGGTGGTTATTCTCTCAAACTGGATCATGGGCAAAAAAATCACACTAAAAGATGTGGACCGAACAGGCATCCGTGACATAACACTCCAAACACTAACCGAAGCCGCGGAACGGGGTAACACCATCAAACTTATTGGCTCCATAGATGACAACAAACCTACCGTTAAACCCACTGAAATCGCTAAAACTCACCCGCTCTGTGTCAGCGGAGTACTCAACGCAGTAACCTTCTCAACCGAATACGCCGGCGAACAAACCCTGGTGGGCAGAGGAGCAGGCAGTATCGAGACTGCAGGAGCAGTTTTAAGAGACCTCCTAGACATAAAACATAAGTTAGCTAATCGGATGCTAAATAGCAATTTGGAGTCCTACAAATGAAGCTAGTCATGAAGTTCGGCGGTACAAGCGTCGGCTCAGGTGTAAACATTCGCCATGTAGCCGGATTAGTCACAAAGTACGCCAAAGAAAATAACAAAATAGCTGTGGTTGTCTCAGCGTTAGCAGGCGTCACTAACAGCCTTATTGAAACAAGCTTCCGCGCACAAAAAAGTGATGAAAAATACATCCAAGCATTCACCAAAACCCTGCTATCAAAACACACAGACGCCATAAAAGAAGCCATTACAAGTGAGATAATCCAAAAAGAAGTCATAGAAATCACCGAGAAAAACATAGCAGAACTCGAAAAAATCCTAATCGGCATCTGCTACATCGGAGAATTGACACAAAAATCTAAAGACTACGTTATGTCATTTGGAGAACGATTATCAGCACCAATTGTTTGGGGAGCCATAAAAGATCACAATACCCAAACACAGTGGTTCACAGGTAAAGATGCAGGTATAGTCACTGACAGCAACTTTGGCGACGCAGATCCACTTATGAACTATACAACTCATCTTGTCCGAGAACGACTCGAACCTCTGCTTGAGAAAAACATAATCCCAATCGTCACCGGGTTTATTGCCGCCAATCAAGACGGCATAGTCACCACTGTAGGACGCGGAGGCTCAGACTACACCTCAACCATACTAGGCGTCGCCCTACAAGCAGACGAAGTTTGGATATGGACCGATGTCGATGGTATAATGACCACAGATCCCAAAATTGTCCCAACGGCCCAGATGCTATCCCAGCTTAGCTACAAAGAAGCAACCGAGATGGCAATTTTTGGTGCCAAAGCCATGCACCCCCGAGCGTTGGGGCCGGTAAGCAAAGCAAACGTACCGGTGAGAATCCGTAACACTAACAATCCCGAAAACTCAGGTACTCTTATCACCAAAGAACCACAAGCAGACGCAAAAGAAGCCGCCAAAGCAGTCGCCATGTTAAAAGATGTGGCCATGCTAAACGTATATGGAGCCGCCATGGTGGGAGCACCGGGCAGCTATGCCAAGGTCTTTGATGTATTAGGTAAAAACGGTATCAATGTTATGATGATATCAGCAGCCGCTTCAGAAGCCAACATATCAATGATAATAAAACGAGACCTGCTGGGCAGAGCCATAAGCAACCTCGAAATAGCACTACAAGAACACGGAGGCATAATCAGCGAAGTCACCGCAGAAGACGACGTGGCAGTCATCGCAACCATAGGCGCTAACATGAAAGGGACACTTGGAGTGGCTTCAAAAATTTTCAGTGCCGTCGCAAAAAAAGGCATAAACATTCGCATGATAGCCCAGGGCAGCTCAGAGCTAAACATCAGCTTTGTCGTTAAAGAAAAAGACGGAATCGCAGTCGTACAAACAATCCACGAAGAATTTAATCTCGGCAAACAATAACACTCTTAACTACCTTTCCTTTTTAATATCGCCGTGTTTTTAGCTCAACAAAAGAGCAACCTCTTTTCTGAAGATATAAACAAAAGTTTATGTGAGCTAGATACATTTGTTTGATGAGCGTTCTATATTGACCGATCCCGAAATAGAAACCCAAGAGGCTCAAGCACCAGAACAAGCAAAAGAGAAACGCATTGCCATACAGTTCCCTCTAATTATCATCCGAACAAAACGTTTCTCAAAAATTTTCGACCGATTAGGGGCAATGCGGGCTTCACACTACATTTCGTGGATTTTGCTGGTGCTGGTACCATTTGTAGCCGGTGTAGCGCTCTATCTTATAGTTAACAGCCTTATTGCTCTGATAAACAACCCTGCACTCGGCGAAATTTCACGCGAGATGGGACCTCAAGCAATTTTGATGTTGCCAGGGATTAACCCTATGCTACCTATTGTTTATGGCTGGATTGCTATAGTTGTTGCTGTTGTGATTCATGAAGGCGGCCATGGCATCATTGCCCGTAACGTAGGCTTCGATGTTAAATCAAGCGGGCTTTTGTTCTTCTTGTTTGTTCCCATTGGCGCATTTGTTGATGTTGATGAGGAACAGGTAAAGAAAGCCAGAGCTAGACCTTCACTCAAAGTAATGGCGGCTGGAGTGGGCGGAAACATTATTTTTGGTGCAACCTGTCTGTTGCTACTCTTGGTTTTAGTGAGCGGCGTAAGTCCAGCAGTCAATGGAGTATATGTCAACAGTGTTGTGGATGGGATGCCGGCACAGGAAGCAGGACTTATGCCAAAAGACGTCTTTACCGCAATCGACAACATACCAATTAATAACGCCACCGATCTGCAGACCATAATAAACAGCAAAACAGCAGGTGATACGGTATGGGTAGAGGTGATTCGGGGGGATAACTGGCAACAACAGTACGCAACCAACATTACCCTCACAATCTCAGAAGATAACCGTACGATCATGGGGATAACTACCTATGATTTACAAACCGAGTTACGACTGGAAAATTACCAGACATTTTCCATAGAGAGACTCTCAATGTATATGGTGCCCCCTACGCTTGCTTCGGGGTTGGTGCCGTACTCTGATTTTCTGGCACCCTTCTACACCCATAGTCTGGGACCGGTATGGGTAATTCTTGCAAATACGTTGTTTTGGCTGTGGTTTGTAAACCTCAACCTAGCGATATTTAATGCGCTACCCATCTATCCCATGGATGGCGGAAGAATTGTAGATATACTGCTCAAACGCTTTGCCGGCAACAAATTAAGCGGGAAAGCAATCCAGGGGATAACTTTGAGCCTCACAGCTATCTGCGCAACCCTAATCATTGCAACCATAGTATTACCCTTCATACTCTAAACCCCTTTGAGAAAGCAAAAAGCAACTACAGCGCCAGCATAGGGTATAGCAAAAAAAGGGTCCATAGCTTATCTTAACGGATTTTTGTGAGTTTGAAGTGAAAATTCAGCTTGATGAAGGACAGGTGTAGAAGAATCATTAATTAAATAGGTTTTATCTTCTTTGGTGCCGATGAAGAATCTAAAAAGCTGATTGATGATGCACTCTAGGGTATCTGAGGCAAAAATTGGGGTTAGGTTATGATTTTTTTGCGGATAAGATAGATCAGCATGACTAAGCCCACGACGAATAGAGCGGCACCAATACCTATGGATGCAAAATAGTCTATGTTTAGCACATCAGACATTAGGTAGGGTATGTAGGTTGGTCCGACGAAGATTAACAACATTGAAAGGATAATTAAGGCTACTTTGTTGAATTTTGATTCCATACCGCTAACTTTAATTTCTTCTCTACGTTCAGACATGCACTGCACCCAACTTATGACTCTTCAATTTGATTGTTCTCAGCTAAACCTTCTTTTATCTCTTTTCCTAAAGCTTTCATTAAAAACTTGAAAACTGAA
>Ga0123356_10004618_pt1 | contig 14183 bp, 8 predicted proteins | sample TergutEmb28metaG_2_FD_92546 | JGI IMG/M metagenome (GOLD analysis project Ga0123356, IMG submission 92546) | Embiratermes neotenicus P3 segment gut microbial communities from Petit-Saut dam, French Guiana - Emb289 P3 | ecosystem: Host-associated > Arthropoda: Insects > Digestive system > Gut ...
ACCTCCATGGTGCCCCGATCCCAGTTGCAGGGTGACATGGCCGAGTCGCAGGAGGACGTGAACGGAGGGCCAACAAGACCCTGCGCCGCAGGACAGCCGCCACCAAGAGCGACCGCCAGTGCCGCGACACCGACAAGCAGCCCCGTGACGGTCGTGGACGGGTTTCGTTTCATTGGGTTTCCCCCCTCGGATTGAAGCAGGTAGCTGCTACGTGCCGCGCGACACGAAGGAGCTGATAGCGCTGCCAAGGGTAGCACCGGGCGAGGTGCGCCGGTCCCGCCCCGCGCGCCCACGCGCGTACAGTTGCCCCGTGATGCCCAGTGGATGAACCTCGCCTGGACCTGCGCCGGTTGATCCCCGGGGTGTATGCGCCGTGCTTGATCTACGAGATTGGGGTGGGGGCGCTGGCGCCGGTGCTTCCGCTGTTCGCGGGGCGAATTGGGGGTGGCCCGGGCATCGGGGCGGCGATCGTCGCGATTCTGGGGGTCGGCACGGTGGTGGGCGACATTCCGGCGGGCAAACTCGCGGCGCGGTTCGGGGATCGGCGGGCGATGATCGTCGCCGCGACAGCCTCGGTTGGCGCCGTCTCGGCATGCGCCGCCGCGACGCATTGGGTGTCTCTGGCGCTCGGAGTCTTCGCACTCGGGGCGTTGCACGCGGTCTTCCTCCTCGCACGACAGGCCTACCTCGCCGAGCACATTCCGCCCCTCAAACGCGCCCGCGCCATGTCCTCGCTAGGCGGCGTGGGCCGAATCGGTCTGCTCATCGGGCCTTTCCTGGGCTCGGCGGTCATCGGGACGTGGGGCATCCGGGCGGTGTTCTGGGTGGCGGCGGGACTCAGCGCGCTCGTCGCCCTCGTGGTGTTCGCGGTGCCGGACATCGCTGGACCCGGGGCCGAGGCGAGCGAGGAGCGGGTCTCAGCTCGCGCCATCGTGCGCGATCATGCGCGACTGTTCCGGACGCTCGGGGCGACGATCCTCATCCTCGGCGGGGTGCGTGCCGTCCGCGCGACCGCACTGCCGCTATGGGGCGAGGCGATCGGGCTCTCCGACGCGCGCGTCTCGCTCATCTTTGGGCTATCCGGGCTGATGGACGCGCTTTTCTTCTACCCGAGCGGGCGCGCGATGGACCGTCACGGCCGCATGTGGGTCGCCATCCCATCGGTGGGGACGATGGCGGTCTGCCTGCTCGCCCTGCCCGTCACCTCCACGGAACTCGCCTACGTTGCGGTGTCGCTGGCGATCGGCCTGGGGAACTCCATGGGGGCGGGGATTGTCATGACCCTGGGGGCGGATCTCGCGCCCGCTCGGATTCGGGCGCAATTCCTCGGGGTGTGGCGGCTGTTGAACGACGCGGGCGGGGCGGCGTTTCCGCTCGTGGTCTCGGCGGGGGCGGCGCTTGGGTCGCTGGGGTTGGGGATTGGGCTCGTGGGGGTGTCGGGGCTGCTGGCGGCGGGCGGGTTTGCCGTGTGGCTGCCGCAGTTCACGGTCCACGCCAACCACACGACCCGGCGGGCTGCGGGGATTGAGGCGCCACGGGACGGACCTGGGTGAACCTCAGGCGGGCACTAGGGCGGGGACTTTCGCGGGGGGAAAGTGGTCGGGGGTGCGTTGGGTCGTCATCGTCCACTCTTGGAGGTCGTGGTCGGCGCGAACGCCGCTGATGCTCGCTCCGCTAAGGCACACGCGGGAGAGGTCGGCTTCGAGGAGAGTCGCCCCCATGAGGATCGCTCCCGTGAGGTCCGAGTCATAGATGACGGCTCGGGATAGGTCCGCGTCGTAGAGGGTCACGCGGGTCAGGTCCGCGAAGGTGAGGTTCGCCTCGGTGAGACTCGCCTCGGCCAGGAACGCCCCGACTAGGCTCGCCTCGCTGAGGTTGGCTTCGCGGAGGTCGGCCCCGAAGAGGTCGGCGTTTTGGAGGTTCGCTGCGGAGAGCTGCGCACCCGCAAGCCGCGCACCCCGAAGGTTCGCGCCTTCGAAGTTGGTGCCGACCAGCAGGAATCCCGCCAACCGGAGACCGGCAAGGTGGAGGCCCGCCAGGTTCGCCCGGCGAAGATCGACCTCGACGTAGGGGCGCCTACGTTTGATGCGATCAAGCGCCTCGACCGCCACGACCACCTCCAGGGGTTCTTGGTGAACCTTGCCCTCCTCGCGTCGCGGCGACCGCACGTGGGCAGTCAGGGCGTTGACCACGGCCTGCGCATCGTCCCTGTCCACGTTGTCGGCTAGCAGGCGCTCGAGGGCGTAGACCCCGCCGAGCTGGACCTTCGTTGACTCGCTCCCCAGCTGGTCAATCGCCTGGCGATAGCGATCAGAGAACAGCGCGTCCTTTGACAGCTGGGCCTGATCCTCCTGGATCTTTTGCCGCCGCAGCGCGACCGCCGCTCCCGCCCCTCCGGCCATCACGCCGATCGAGGTCACTGCAGCCTTGGCGACTTCCGCGAGGTTGTCGGCGCTCGCAAAGGTCTTGCCGTTGAAGAACCAATAGACGATGGCGAAGAGCGTTGCCGTTGCCAGCAAGGCAAAGAGGGTCCACAGAGCCAACGGAATCCAGCGCGCAAGGGCAAGTCTCGCGCGAGTCAGACGTCCGTTGTCATCCGTCACGCAAGAAGGCTACAGGAGATCTCGGCCGCCCACTTACACCCGATAGTCTCGGACCATGACTTCGACCATCACCGACGTAATGCGGGCCAGGCACGCAGTACGCAGCTACACGGGCGAGCCTCTCACAGACGTGCAAGCCTCCTCTATTGAGGACTTCATTGCCGCGACCGCCCCGCCGTTCGGTGCCCGTGCGCAGATCACCCTTGTCAAAGACGCCGCCACCCCACTTGGCACCATGGGCTCTGTCAAAGGGGCCGTCAGCTTCATGGGACTCGTGTTCCCGCGCCCGGGCCCGCCACTCGCCGAAGAGGGGGCCGCCTACTGGTTCGAGCAGGTCATCCTCCATTGCACCAAGCTCGGCCTCGGTACGGTGTGGCTTGCTGGGTTCTCGCGTTCGTCATTCGATGGTCATGTGACGTTGGACGATGGCGAAGTCCTGGCTTACGCCTGCCCGGTTGGGCTCGAAGGAGGTGCTCAACCGCTCATCGACCGCCTTCGCCTGCGGAAACCCCACGAGGCTCATGGGAACAAGAAGCCCTTCGAGGCACTGTTCCTGAACCCCGACGGATCAGCCCTCGCTCAGGCGAACGCGGGACCTTACGGCGACGCCCTGGAGATGGTCCGGATCGCCCCCTCGGCGCGCAACCTTCAGCCGGTCCGAGTCATCAAGGACGAAGGCACCTGCCACTTTGCCGTCGTTCCGGAGAAGCGCGCCCATACAGATGCCGGGATCGCCCTGTGCCACTTCGAGTTGACCTGCAAGGAACAAGGCATCCCGGGCAGCTTCGAGCCTCTCGCGGACACCCCCACCCCGCCCCACTGGCAGTACATCACGTCGTGGGTTCCCACTCCCCGCCCGCGGTAATGCCGGCTCGCAAACCCATGAGCAAAAGTCACAAACCCATGAGCAAAAGTCGCAAACCCAGGTTTTTGCTCCCGCGGCAAGTCCGGGCACTCCTGTGACCAGGGCAAACGTCGGACGTCCGGGACGGCGGTTGCGTCGAAACCTGGGTTTGTGACTTTTGCCCTCTGTGTGGGGGCAGCCCTGTGTGGGGGCGGTTGCGTCGAAACCTGGGTTTGTGACTTTTGCCCTCTGTGTGGGGGCAGCCCTTTGTGGGGGCGGCGGCGGCGAGGACGGGCGCAGCGGGCTGACACCGGCGGGTTCCAGCGCGCCTCGACGTGCCGTCATCGTGCGAAACCCCTAGACTTCGCTAGGACAGGTATCCGAGCCCACACCAACAGGAGTAGCCCGCCCCAGAGGAGGTCGCGATGCGCTTAGTCTCGCTGCAACGCCAGCGCCGAGCCGACACCCCCCCGACTCCTCTGGAACCCGAGGCCCACGAAGGCCACAGCGGGCGGCATCGCTCCAAACCTGTGAACCAGCCGATGAACGTGACCTTCTACGACCAGGGTCACTCGGTCGGTGAGCTGGAGATCGCCGTTGAGGACTACACGGCGGACCAGGCACCTGAGGGCGCAATGGCGTGGATCGACATTGAGGCGCCGTCCATGGAACAGATGGAGCACCTCGCCGAGGCCTTCAACCTCCACGAACTTGTGATCGAGGACGCGGTCCAGGGCCACCAGCGCCCCAAGCTGGAGCGCTACGGGCAGTCCCTCTTCGCCGTGGTCCACTCCGCCCGCTACCGGGAGGCGGCTGAGGAGGTCGAGTTCGGCGAACTCCAGCTCATCCTCGGCGACGAATACGTCACGACGATCTCCCACAAGAACGCGCCCGACCTCAAGTGGGTGCGAGCGCGACTCGAACGCAACGCCGACCTCCTGGCCCTGGGACCTGAGGCGGTGCTCTACGGTGTCATCGACGCGGTGGTTGACGACTACATTCCCGTGGTCCGCGGCCTTGAGCAGGACATTGACGAGATCGAGGTCGCCGTCTTCTCCCGCGTCGGCGAGGTCAGCCGACGCATCTACGAGCTCTCCCGCGAGGTCGCCGACTTCCAGCGCGCCGCCCGCGCCCTCTACGCAATGCTCGGCGATCTCACCGCCGGCTTCGCCAAATACGGCGTAACAACCGAGCTCCAGGAGTACCTGCGCGACGTCACCGACCACCTCACCGAGGTCCGCAACCGGCTCGACGACATCCACGCCTCACTCCGCGACATCCTCACCGTCAACGCCACGCTCGTCGCCCAGGAGCAAAACGAAGAGATGCGGGCGATGACGGAGGCCACCAACGCTGAAAACATCCAGACCAAGAAGATCACCGGCTGGGCTGCCATCATCTTTGCCCCGACCGTCATCGCGGGTATGTACGGCATGAATTTCGACTACATGCCCGAGACGCACTGGTACTTCGGCTACCCCATGGCGGTCGGCATGATGATCGGCTCAGCCGCGGTCCTCTACGCGTGGTTCAAGAGATCAAACTGGCTGTAGCCCGACGGCGCACGCCACCTAAGAGAAGGGTCCGTACCATGACCGCACGTCCGTCTGACCTGCTGTTTTCCAATCGGACGATGGCGGGGGCTCGCGCCCTCCTCCTGGCCGCCGGAGTCGAAGCCCAAGACTTTGGCAAGCCGATCATCGCGATCGCGAACTCGTTCACCGAGTTTGTCCCGGGGCACACGCACCTCGCCGAGGTCGGCCGAGTGGTCTCCGACGCTGTCGTCCAGGCGGGCGGCATCCCCCGGGAGTTCAACACGATCGCCATCGACGACGGCATCGCCATGGGCCACGCTGGCATGCTCTACTCGCTCCCCTCCCGCGACCTCATCGCCGACTCCGTGGAGTACATGGTCGCCGCCCACCGCGCCGACGCCCTTGTCTGCATCACCAACTGCGACAAGATCACGCCCGGCATGCTCATGGCGGCGCTCCGGCTCAACATCCCCGCGATCGTCGTGACCGGTGGCCCCATGGAGGGCGGCGCGGCCGCCATGCCTGACGGCTCGACGCGTGGCCCGCTCGACCTCATCACCGCCATCTCGGAAGCAGCAAACCCCCAGGTCAGCGACGCGGAACTGGCGGCAATCGAGGCGGGCGCCTGCCCCACCTGCGGCTCCTGCGCCGGCATGTTCACGGCCAACTCGATGAACTGCCTGACCGAGGCGCTGGGCCTGACCCTCCCCGGCATGGCCACGCTCGTCGCGACCCACACCGCGCGCCGCGACCTCTATGTGAACGCCGGTCGCCAGATCATCGCCCTCACTCAGCGCTATTACGCGAACGATGACGTCACGATCCTCCCGAAATCCCTCGCCTCACGCTCCGCTTTCCTCAACGCCATGTCGCTAGACCTCGCGATGGGCGGGTCGACGAACACCGTTCTTCACCTGCTGGCGCTGGCCCAGGAGGCCGGGGTTGACTTCACGATGGAAGACATCGATGCCCTCTCGCGGACGGTTCCGTGCCTGGCGAAGATCGCCCCCAACGGCCCCCACCTGGTCCAAGACGTCCACAGGGCCGGCGGGGTTCCGGCGCTCCTGGGCGAGCTGAGGCGGGCCGGCCTCCTTGATGAGAGCGTCAAGTCCGTCGCCTACGACTCGCTCGCCGAGTGGCTCGACGACTGGGATGTCCGCGGTGGCAGCCCCTCCCCCGAAGCACAAGCCCTATTCCACGCGGCTCCCGGACATCAAAGGACCCCCCGCGCCTTTTCCCAGTCGAAGCGGGCAGACACTCTCGACACAGACCAGGTCACAGGGTGTATCCGCGACCAGGACCACGCCCACTCCCCCGACGGCGGCCTGGCGATCCTCAAGGGAAACCTTGCCCCCGATGGAGCGATCGTAAAGACGGCCGGAGTGGACGTGGCGCTCCACGCTTTCCGGGGTCCCGCCATCGTTCTCGAATCACAGGAAGAGGCGGTGGAAGCGATTCTGAACGGGCGAGTCGCGGCGGGCGACGTCGTGGTGATTCGCTACGAGGGGCCGGCGGGCGGGCCTGGGATGCAGGAGATGCTCCACCCGACCTCCTTCCTCAAGGGGCGTGGGCTGGGCAAGGCCTGCGCGCTCATCACGGACGGGCGATTCTCGGGCGGGACGTCGGGCCTGTCCATTGGGCATGTCTCCCCGGAGGCGGCGGCGGGCGGGCTCATCGCGCTCGTCGAGGATGGCGACGAGATCGAGATCGACATCACCGCACGCACGCTCCAACTCAACGTCGATGCGCAGGTGCTTAGCGCTAGGCGGGCGGCGCTTGAGGCCGGGACTGGCTACCATCCCGCCGGCCGCGATCGCCCGATCAGCCAGGCCTTGCGCGCCTACGCGGCGATGGCGACCTCGGCGGATCGCGGAGCGGTGCGGGACCTCGGCCGGCTGGGGTAGCTACTCCCAGCGGGCCTGGGTGCTCACGGCGGGACCGGTCCTCTTGCCGTTGAGGATCCGCGCCGAGATCTCGTGGTACCCGAACCCGGGGTTCGCGAAGTAGTCGCCCCAGGCGCCGTAGTCCTCGAGTTTCACCGCGCCCCAGGTCCGCACTCCGTCGATGAGCACGTCCACCTTTGCGCCCGGCGGGCCGTCCACCCGAACAAAGAACCCGATGTTAGCGGGCGTCACGGTCAGACGGAGGGTGGACAAGCTGAAGGGTGCGGACACGATCGCCCACTCGGTGTCGGCGCGCGCGTCGATCCGGTCCGGTCCTGTGCCAAACCCGTCGAGCGGGCCGACTTTCCAGTTGCCGCGCTTGTCGGCCTTGACCACGATTTCGCCGGCGTCTCCGTTGCGAATGTGCACCTTCGAGCCGGGGTTGGCCTCGCCCATGACAACGGGGAAGAGCATCCCCGCGAACCAGTCGGAGCCCGTGTCGACCTCGGTGATCGTCACGGTCGAGCGGATCGGCTCGGGCGGGGCTGCGGTTCTCCCGACGTCACCGACGCTTGGGCTAGGTACCGGCGTGGGGGACGATGGCGGCACGGTCGTCGCGCGCGGAGTCGGCACCTGGGCGGGGACCTCGGGTAAGGCGACGTTGTCGTCATCGTCCGCTTCTTGTGGAGGTTCCGCCTCGGGAGGAGGCTCAGCGGGAGGCTCGGGCTCGGGAGGTGCGGGGGTGATTGTGCCGCGCAGGGGGCCGGTCAGGGCGTCGACGATCTTGGATACGGACGGTGCGGCGGCGGTCGGTGGGGCGGTCGTGGTGCCGTCGGTGTCCGGCTCTCCGATCATCGGTCCCAGAAGTAGGACGATCCCGCCCACGAGCGCAGCGGCGGCCACGGGGGCGGTGAAGGTGATCGCGAGGGGGATGCGGCGGCGCGGTTTGGTGGGGGCGGGGAGTTGGGGGAGGAGGGTCGGCTGCTTCGCTGGCGGGGTGTGGGCGACGGTCGGGGCTGCGGGAGTCCTTGACGCTTGGGCGATTCCCGAGGGCGGGGTCGGAGTCGCGTCGGCGAGCCGCTGGCCAATCGGCACTCTGGTCGTCTCGCGAGAGACAGGCGGGGCTGCGTCAGTCGTCTCGGGGGCGGGGGGTGCGGTCGCCTCGGGGACGGGGGGCGTTGGGGCGCTGTTCGCCTCGGGGAGGGGGGGCGTGGGGGCGGTCTTCGACTCGGGGAAGGGGGGATCGAGCACCGGGACCTTTGAGGAAGGCGGGGCTGCGTCAGTCGCCTCGGGGGCGGGAGGGTCCTCCGCCTCGGGGACGGTTGCGTCAGTCGCCTCGGGGACGGCAGCGTTTTCTGCCTCGGGCGCGGCAGCGCTTTCTGCCTCGGGCGCGGGAGGTTGGGCAGTGTTGATTGCCGCCTCGTCGTGGGTGGGACGGTCGTTGTCGGGGGGGACTGTATCGTTCATGTGCTGCTAAAACACCCTCACCACTGTCGTGACAAGAGGACCGGGTCTACCGTCAATGACGATTCGCACACCGATCCTGTGGGTTCCGGGCCGCAAGGTTGCTATCGGCCCCTTCCATGATCCAGTGGGCCCAATCGCGACCGGCGCGCTGAACGGTTGTCCGTTGAGCAAGACCTCGAAGTAGGTGCCCGGCCGATCGCTGATCGACAGGCTGAAGCCGCCGGTCTCCATGGGGGAGATCAACACCGAAGGTGCCGACAGTTCGAGGGTGTGCCAGGTCCACGATGTGGTGCCGTCAGGCGCCGTGGCGCTCAGGTTGAGAGTCGTGATCCCGGCCAGGACGTCAACGAGTGGCTCGCTGCGCCACTGGCCTCGCGAATCGGAGACCACCTGGACGGTGGTCTTGGCACCGGTGTTGATGAGGATCACCGTGCCCTTCGCGGCCGTTCCTGAGACGATGGGAACGAGCCGTCCCTTTGCGTCTCCCTTTCCCACGTCAACGTTTGTGATCTCGACAGCAGCCGGCACCGGAGTTGGTGTGGGAGGTGTCGGGGTCGAGACCTTGCCATTGGCACCATCCGTCGGGGTCGTGGCGGAGGGTGTGGCAGACAGCGTCGCCTGAGGTGCGGTCGGCGCGGCCGTGGCTGAGGGAATCGCTGGCGGTGTGGCCAGCGGAGGGGTGGGGAGAACGGAGGGTGTTGGCTCGGGAGTTGGCGTCTCGATTGGCTCAGGGGTTTCTTCGACTGCAGGAGGTTCCGGGGGGAGAACCTCCTGAGGTGGGTCAGCCGGAAGTTCTACGGGCTCAGGGGTTGGGAGCTCTTCCGGCTCAGCTGGCGTGGGAACCTCAGGTGTAGGGATCTTCAGCTCCGCCGACGCCGGTCCCCGGGCATCGGTGGTGAGTTGGGGGGGACGGTTAAGTTCCTGGAGCTGGCCCACGAGCGCGGTAACCGAGAGACCGAGGCAGAGCGCCGCCAAGGGAAACGCCACGACAACCATTGTTGATAGCGGTGTCGCGGTGAGGCGTTTCCAGAGCTTGGGCTTGCCATTGGTCGGAGAATTGGCGCCATCGAGGATTCGTGGGGCTTGAGCGGCCTTTCGGGCGGGTCGCATCTAGGGACTCCTCGGGGCGCGCGGACGGCTTCGCTTCGCAGACGCCGTGCTGCAAATCGAATGCCCCGCGCTACGGGGCGTATGGGTATACAGCATCGTAGCGGGGTCTCGCCCTTTCCGCGAGACGGCCTGGGTAGCTCTACTGGCTCTGCCACGACACCGACCTGCTATGAGGGGAATCGCCCGTATCGCTCTGAGCGAAATAGCACCTCTTGCTCAGCGGGGCTGGGCGCCGACCTTCGCGAGGTCCAGGTCCCGGGGGCGCGGACCACCGGCGTGCGCTTTCCCACCGGTGAGCAGCAGTTTGATCCGGTTGAGCTGGTTGACTTCGCAGGCTCCGGGATCGTATTCGATCGTGACAATCGACGCCTCGGGGTGGCGCCGACTCAACTCCCGGAACATCCCCTTGCCCGTGACATGGTTCGGCAAGCAGGCGAACGGCTGAGCGCAAACGACCTTTGTCACGCCCTCCTCGATCAATTCGAGGATCTCAGCCGTCAGGAGCCATCCCTCGCCGGCCTGATTCCCAAGGGAGGCGACCTCGGAAGCCGCGCGCGCCATCGTTCGCATGTCACCGGGTGGGGTGAAGCGGGCGGAGCGGGCCAGCGCTCGCTTGGCTGGCCACCGGCAGCCCTCGACAATGCGTCGCCCTGCCTTCTTGAGGAAGCGCGCCGAACCGCCCGTGCCGAGGTACTCCCAGTTCCATTCGGCCGTGTACATGCCGTTGAGGACAAACTCCATGAGGCCCGGCAGGACTGCCTCGCAACCCTCGGATTCGATTACGCCGATCACATCATTATTCGCGTCGGGGTGGAACTTGACGAGGATCTCGCCGACAATCCCGACCCGTTGCTTGCGCGGCCCTTCCACCAGCGGCAACGCGTCGAACTCGCGGACAGCCCGGCGGATTAGCCAGCCGTAGCTCAGGTCGCCACCCCAGGTGGGGCTGTACCCATCGCCCCTGAGGAACTCGCGCCCGATCGCGTCCCATCGGTGGTAGAGCTCGTTGGCGGAGCCGGGGACCTTCTCGTAGGGCCTCACCCGCAGGAGCATCGCCTGGAACAAGTCCCCGAGGACGACCGAGCGGATCGCCCTATGCAACAGCGACAACGTCAGCTTGAAGCCGGGGTTTCTCTCAATACCCTGGGTGGACACGGCGACGACCGGGACGTGCGGGTATCCTGCGTCGGCCAATGCTTTGCGCAATAGGCCCACATAGTTCGTGGCGCGACACATTCCTCCGGTCTGAGTAATGAGGACTGACGTCCGCTCAGGGTCCTCCTCGCCGGTGGCAAAGGCATTGACCATCTGCCCCACCACCATAATCGCCGGATAGCACGAATCGTTGTGAACATGCTTCAACCCGCGCTCAACATCCTCACTCGAGGTGTGCTCGAGGATCTTGACCCGATAACCACTCCCCTCGAAGGCGGCCGAGAGCAAAGAGAAGTGGATTGGGGACATCTGCGGGGCGATGATCGTATGGTCCTTGTCCCGCTTCATCGCCCGGGTGAACACCACTTTGCGCGCGACATGGGAGGGTCCACGCCGGATCGGAACCGCCTCGCGCTCGCGCGCCGCCGCTGCCAGCGACCGCAGCCGGATTCGCGCGGCGCCCAGGTTGGACACCTCGTCGATCTTCAAGCAGGTGTAGACCCGGCCCGCCGAGTGGAGGATGTCGGCGACCTGGTCGGTCGTGATCGCGTCGAGCCCGCAGCCAAAGGAGTTGAGCTGAACAACCTCGAGCTGGGGCCGACTCCCGGACGCATCCGCCGCCTCATAGAGCCGCGAGTGGTAAGCCCACTGGTCACGGGCTCGCAACGGCCGCTCAACGTTGCCCAAGTGGGCAATCGAATCCTCCGTCAGCACCGCCATCCCCAGCCCGTTGATCAGCTCGGGAATGCCGTGGTGAACCTCTGGATCAACGTGGTAGGGCCGTCCCGCAAGGACGATGCCGCGAAGCCCCTCTCGCTCGACCCTCGCCAAGGTCTCTTCCCCGGCTTTCCGCATGTCGGCGGCAAACGTCTCCATCTCGGCAAACCCAGCCTCGACCGCCTCGCGCGCCTCCTCGCGGGTCACTCCTGCGTAGGCAAACTCCCGCGCGATCGCATCAATGACCTTGTCCCGGTGTCCGAGGTGCATAAACGGGTGGATGAACCGGACGGGCTCGCCGTCCACCCCGTCACGGAGTCCGGCAATGTTGTTGGCGATCACCTGCGGATAGGAGGCGACGACGGGACAGTTGTAGCAGTTATCGGCCCCCGGCACGAGCTCCCGCTCATAGGAAACGGACGGATAGAACACGGTCCGCACGCCCTTGGCAAGGAGCGCCTCAATGTGCCCGTGGACCAGCTTCGCCGGGTAGCAAATATTCTCCGAGGCGATCGAATCCATTCCCTCGGTGAAAAGGTCATGGCTGCTCCGCGGCGAGAGGAGCACCCGGAATCCCAGACGGGTGAGCACAGTGAACCACAGAGGGTAGTTCTCATACATGTTCAGCGCCCGCGGGATGCCAATATCCCCCCGGTGAGCAGCCTGCTCAGTGAGCCGCCGATAGGCAAATAGCCGCTTGTACTTCGCGTCATAGAGATTGGGCAAGCTCGACTTAGCCCGCGTCGGATCCGCCCCCCGCTCGCAGCGGTTGCCCGAGACATGCCGCGACCCGTCTGGGAAGGTCGAAATGGTGCATTGGCAGTGGTTGTGGCACATTCCGCATTGCTGGGTTTGCGTGACGACCGTCAACTCCCGCAACTGCAACGGCGGCAAAAGCGAACTCGGCGCCCCCGGCGTGAACCGCTCGCGAGCGATCAGCGCCGCCCCGAACGCTCCCATGAGCCCAGCGATGGACGGCCGCACCACCTCACGCCCCGTGAGCAGCTCAAACGCCCGCAAGACCGCGTCGTTGAGGAAGGTTCCGCCCTGAACCACCACCTGCTCGCCCAGCTGGTCGGCGTCGCGCAGCTTGATCACCTTGTACAGAGCATTCCTGACGACCGCGTAGGACAATCCCGCTGAGATGTCTCCGACGCTCGCCCCCTCCTTTTGCGCCTGCTTAACCGAGGAGTTCATGAACACCGTGCAACGCGACCCGAGATCCACCGGCGCAAACGAGGCAAGCGCCGCCTTAGCAAACGCCTCGATCTCCAGCCCCATCGCATGCGCAAACGTCTGGAGGAAGGACCCGCACCCCGAGCTGCACGCCTCGTTCACGCAGATCGAATCGATGACCCCATCGTCAATCCGCAGATACTTCATGTCCTGGCCGCCAATATCGATGACACTCGTCACCTCAGGCCTGAAATGCGCCGCCGCCTTGTAGTGGGCAATCGTCTCCACCTCAGAAGAGTCCACCCGCAGCGCCGCCTTGATGAGCCCCTCGCCATACCCCGTGACGCAGGAGCGCGCAATGATCGCCTCGCGCGGCAGTTGCTTTCGAACATTGCGCACGATGGCGGCCGCCGCCCTAACGGGATCCCCCGCGTTGGGTGCATAGTGGGAAAACACGATGCGGTCGCTGTCGTCGAGGAGGACGGCCTTGATCGTCGTAGATCCGGCATCGATCCCCAAGAAGCAGGCTCCCTTGGCACTTGAGATGTCCGCCTGCTCGATCGTTGCCATTCCATGGCGAGCGTTGAAGGCGTCCTGCTCTGCCTGGTCAGCGAACAGTGGAGACATGCGGCCCTGGCCTCCGGCCAGGGCCGTGAGGGAGGAGGTTCTCACCCGCTCAACAAGATCGGAAAGCCAGATGGGGCCGCGGGGGTGAGCGGCGTCATCGTTCGTGGTGTGCGAAGGGCGAGGGACGTCATCGTGCGCTGCCAGGAAAGCGGCGCCCAGGGCGACCGTGAGATGGGCGCGGTCGGGGCAGGTGAGCTCACAACCAGCGGGTTCGAGGGCTCGGGCGAAGGCGGCGCGCAGCTGCGGCATGAAGTGGAGCGGACCGCCGAGGAGGACAACGCGGCCACGGATGGGGCGACCACAGGCCAGGCCCGCGATGGTCTGAGTGGCGACGGCCTGGAAGATGGAGGCGGCGAGGTCCTCGTGGGGGGCGCCGTCGTTGAGCAGGGGCTGGAGGTCCGATTTGGCGAAGACGCCGCAGCGCGAGGCGATGGGGTAGAGGGTCTTGTGGCCCTCGGCGAGGCGGTCCAGGCCCTCGGCGTCGGTGTGGAGCAGGCAGGCCATCTGGTCAATGAAGGCGCCCGTGCCACCCGCGCAGGTCCCGTTCATGCGCTGCTCAGGGACGGGTTTGAGGTAGGTGATCTTCGCGTCCTCGCCGCCCAGCTCGATGAGGACGTCGGCGTCAGGGTCGAGCTGTTCGACCGCCGCGGTCTCGGCGATCACTTCCTGGACAAAGTTGACCTCCAGGAGGTCGGCGAGGCCCAGACCTGCCGACCCGGTGATGGCAACGTTGACCGGAAGGTCGGGACAAGCGGCGGCCGCGGCGCGCAGGAGATCGGCGAGCTCGATGCGGATCTCGGCGTTGTGCCGGCGATAATCCTCGAAGATGAGCTGGCCATCGGGGTTGAGGAGGACAGCCTTGACCGTCGTTGACCCGACATCGATGCCGAGGCAAGCGGGGCGTGTCAGGGGCACCAATCCTCCTAGTAGCCAGGTCGCGCCCCAATGTCGGGTCCTTCGGGGCAGGTTCCGTTTGATCGTAGCGTTCAATCCGGATTTGTGGGAGCCCGTCCCCCTTCCCCCCCCCCCCCCCCCCCCCCCCCCCCCCCCCCCCCCCCCCCCCCCC
>Ga0123356_10004619_pt1 | contig 14183 bp, 10 predicted proteins | sample TergutEmb28metaG_2_FD_92546 | JGI IMG/M metagenome (GOLD analysis project Ga0123356, IMG submission 92546) | Embiratermes neotenicus P3 segment gut microbial communities from Petit-Saut dam, French Guiana - Emb289 P3 | ecosystem: Host-associated > Arthropoda: Insects > Digestive system > Gut ...
CGCATGCCGGCGATGTGGTCGATGTGCTCGATGTCGACCGGGCACTCCTCGACGCACGCGCCGCAGTTCGTGCACGACCACAGCTCGTCCGGGTGGATCACGCCGTGGGCGTCCTCGTCGCCGATGATGGGCCGCTCTGCCTCGGCCCTGGCCGCCTCCGGCAGCGCCGCGCGCGCCTCGTCGGAGCTGGCCAGCAGGTACGGCGCCTTGGCGAAGGCGTGGTCGCGAAGCTCCAGGATGATCATCTTCGGGGAGAGCGGCTTCCCGGTTGCCCAGGCCGGGCACTGCGACTGGCAGCGGCCGCACTCGGTGCACGTGGCCAGGTCGAGCATGCCCTTCCAGCTCATGTCCTCGACCTTGCCGATGCCGAAGACGTCGGTGTCGGGGTCTGCCTCCTCGAAGTCCAGCACCTTCCCGTTGGAGCGCATCGGCTCCAGCGGGCCGAGGCCATTGGGACGCCGGGAGAACAGCACGTTGATCGGCGCCACCACGATGTGCAGGTGCTTGGAGTAGGTGACGAACACGCCGAAGGCCAGGATCACCGCGAGCTGCAGCAGGATGAAGGTCGTGGCGAGGCCCGCGTTCGCCGCGCCCAGCGGGTGCAGCCAGTGCCCGACGATCTGCGAGGCGAACGCGCCGCGCGGGTACGGGAACTGGCCGCTGTTGATCTGCGCCCCGCGGTAGATCAGCAGCGTCGCAACGACCAGGAAGATGCCCAGCAGGACCACCCACGCCGCGCCGGTGTGCGATCCGGCGAATCGCGATCGCCGCCCTTCGCGCTTGGGGTCGGAAGTGAGCCTGATCACCGCAAAAGTAATGATTCCTACAAGAACCAGGACCGCGAATAGGTCCTCGAGGAAGCCAACCCAGGCCCAGGTCCCGATCAGCACGATCGCAAAGCGCCTGCTGAACAGCGACCCGAAGGCCTCGATGATGGTCAGTATTAGGACGATGAAGCCCCAGAAGGTGAACGCGTGCGCCAGGCCCGGCACCGACCACTGGAGCAGCTTGCGCTGACCGATGACCTCGGTGACCTGCGTCTCGCCCTGCCTGCCCGGGTGCTCGCGCAGTGCCTCGATCCGCTCCGGAGCGGGCTGTCCGGTCCGTCCGATCCGCGCCAGGTACCACAGGCGCCGCCCGGCCACCGCGCCCGCGATGACCGTGAGGACAAGTCCGATGATGATGCGCAGCGCCAACGCAACCTCCAGTAATGGCAACGGGTGACAGCGTACGCGGGCGCCTCGGGACGTTCATCGCGCGTCCCGGCCGCATTAGGGTATGCAGCGAGCGCGCCCATTCCCCGGGGGGAGTCTTGACCGCCAGCGTCGCCGCCAGGCACCGCAACGAGCCCTCGGGGGAGTCACCGGGGCTGCTGCGCGGTGCCCGCGACTGGCTGCCTGCCCTGGCCTACAGCGCGCGCGTCTACCTGGTGGTCCGCGTGGCGCTCTTCCTGCTGGGCGCGGCGACCTGGGCCCTGACCACCGAGCACGCCTCCGTCACCCCATCCGGTCGGGTGCCTACCCTGACCAACGGCTGGCACAACGCGATCACCGGCTGGGACAAGCAGGACTCCCTGTGGTTCCTGCAGATCGCGCAGCACGGCTACAGTGCCCGCAACGGCAGCGCCGCCTTCTACCCGGCCTACCCGATGCTGATCCGCGTCGTGGGCTATCTGTGCTTCGGTCACCTGCTGGTGGCGGCCTACCTCGTCTCCAACGGCGCGCTGCTGGCGGCGCTGGTCATCCTGTACCGGCTGACCGAGCGGGAGTATGACCAGGCCACGGCGCGCCGGACGGTGCTCTATCTCTGCGTCTTCCCGACCGCGTTCTTCCTGTTCGATACCTACTCCGAGGCACTGTTCCTGCTTGCCGCTGTCGGCGCGCTGGCGCTCGCGAGGAGCGGCCGGTGGGGCTGGGCGGGTCTGACGGGAATCCTCGCGACGCTCACCCGCAGCGAGGGCCTGGCCGTCGTGCTCGCCCTCGCGGCGGAGGCGGTCCATCAGGCGATCGAGGAGCGGCGCGGGACGCCACCCGCGCGCTCCTCCCGGCTGGGCCTGGTGCCCCGTACTGCCGCCCGGCTGGGCGCGAGCGTGCTGCCGCTGGCGGGCATCGGCGGCTACCTGCTGTTCTGGCAGCTCCGCTACCACGACTGGTACACGCCGATCCGGCTGGAGAACAGCGACTGGGGCCGGGTCTTCACCCCGCCCTGGCAGACTCTCTGGCACGGCATGACCATGGCGTGGCGGTACGGTCAGGGCGGCAACTCTGGCTGGTGGACCCTCGACTTCGTGCTCGTCGCGGCCGGGATCGTGCTGGCGGTCTGGGTAGCCGTCCGGGCCCGGCCGGTCTACGCGGTTTACACCTGGGCGAGCATCCTGCTGTTCCTGTCCGCCTCCTGGCCGCAGCGCCCGCTGATGAGCGACCCTCGGTTCCTGGTGGTGATCTTCCCGCTCATCTGGCCGCTGGCCCGGCTCAGTCGCCGCCCCGGCGTCCACGAGATCGTGCTCGGCGTATCGGCGGCGGCCATGGCCATCGTGGGCTGGCTGTTCCTGTCGACCACCCTGGTGTTCTGATGACCGCGAGGGTGGCGACCGAGCACGGTTCCGGGCAGACGGGCTGGCGCACCGCGGCGCTCGAGCGTCTGCATGCTGCGTCACCAGCCTTGCGGTACTGCGGCGCCGTCTACCTCACCGTGCGCATCGCCCTGTTCCTGCTCGCGTCTGCTGCGTGGAGCCTCAGCGCCGAGCCAGCCGCCTCGATGCCGGACGGAACGCCCCTCCCCCTGACCAGCGGCTGGCACAACGCCATCACCGACTGGAACCGCGAGGACGCCAACTGGTTCCTGTACATCGCGGCGCACGGATACTCCCTTCACGATGGCACCGCCGCGTTCCTTCCCGGCTATCCGATGCTGGTCCGGCTGGTCGGCTACCTGTGCCTCGGCCACCTGCTCCTAGCGGCCTACCTGGTCTCCAACTGCGCGCTGCTGGCCGCGATGGTCATCCTGTACCGGCTGACCGAGCGGGAGTACGACGTGGCCATGGCCCGGCGCGCGGTGCTGTACCTGGCCATCTTCCCGACCGCGGTGTTCCTGTTCGGCCTGTACTCGGAGTCCCTCTTCCTGCTCTGTGCGATCGGGGCGATCGCGCTGGCCAGGCAGGGCCGGTGGGGCTGGGCTTGTGTGGTTGGCATCGGCGCGTCGCTGACGCGCAGCGCGGGCGTGATCGTCGCGCTGGCCCTGGCGGCGGAGGCGGTTCACCAGACGGTTGAGTGGCGCCGTCAGCGGGATCAGCCCTCCTGGCAAGCCACGCTCGTCACCGCGGCTCCTCGGCTCGGCGCGAGCGCGCTGGCACTCGCCGGGATCGCCGGCTACCTGCTGTTCTGGCAGGTCAGGTACCACGACTGGTCCCGCCCCATCACCCTGCAGAAGACCTGGTGGCAGCGTGTCTTCGTGCCGCCGTGGCAGTCGCTGTGGCACGGCCTTGACCTCGCCGCACGCAGCGGCCCACTCGGCGGCCAGGGCTGGTCGACCTTCGACTTCGTCTTCGTCGCGGTCGGCCTGGTGCTCGGAATCTGGGTCGCGGTGCGCGCCCGGCCGGTCTACGCCGTCTATACGTGGGGAAGCATCCTGCTCTTCCTGTCCACCTCGTGGCCGCAGCGGCCGCTGATGAGCGACCCGCGCTTCCTGGTGGTGATCTTCCCCCTGGTCTGGCCGCTGGCCCGGCTCGGCCGCCGCTCTGGCGTCCACGAGGCCGTGGTCGGCATCTCCGCGGCTTCGCTCGCAATCGTGGGCTGGTTGTTCCTGACCACCATGTCGGTCTACTGACCGGAACTCCGCGCTGCGGTTCAGCCGACCCGGCGAAACACGAAGACGCCGTCGCTGGAGAAGATCTGCTGGTAGCGCGCCTTGTGTTCCAGACTCCTGACCTGGCTCAGCACGGCGGCGGTGTCTGGCTGGGTGCAGGCCTGCTCCCAGGCCGTGCAGTCTGTGCTCTGGGTGTCGAAGACGACGTACTGCGTGGCCGGGTCCACGCCGGCGGTGCCGAGCCAGAAGGTGTCGGTCCTGGCGGCCAGCGGTGCGAGGAGGTCGAGGTCGGTGGATACCGTCGCGCCGTCCGGCACCCGCGCCAGGGCCTGGTTCTCGGCCGCGACGTGCGGGCCCAGCGTATAGGTGGCCGGCGTCCACAGGTCACTGAGCGGGAACTGGAAAGCCAGCGCGGCACAGATTGCCACCATGGCCGCGGCACCATAGCGCTGCGCGGCCGTCGCGACCCTCCCCGGCGGCCGCCAGGCCGTCGCGTTCGGCGCCTCCGGCTGGCCGACCGAGCTGTGCTCGCCGGCCGCGCTGCGCTGGCGGGCGCGGATCCGGGCGATGGCATCAATCGCGGCGATGAAGACGACGGGCATCACGGTCGCGTTGTAGTGCCATGCCGTGCCCCAGTACGACGGGTTGTTGTCGATGGCGCGCAGCGCAAGGCTGGGCACCGCGGCCAGCACCACGGGCGAGCGCAGCGCGATAAAGGCCGTCGGAAGCAGGATCAGCGCCAGCGTCGGCAGCTTGGTTGCGCCGCCCGCGGTAAAGGTCTCCCACAGCCCGCCCGCGCCCAGGTGGCAGCCGACTGATCCGGGCGCTGCGCCACCGGCCTCCCCCCAGTAGGGGTAGCAGTGCTGCTGGTTGAAGTGCGGGATGATCACCAGGATGGCGAGCAGCGACCAGAACAGGCCCCAGCCCGCCAGCAGCAAGGCGGCCCCGTATTTCCGGTAGGCAACGGCCATGATCAGCCCGATCGCCACCAGCGTGAAGCCCTGGTCCTCCTTCACGAAGACCAGCGGCAGCGCCCAGAGGACGGCGGCGCGGGTCCGCCCGCGAACCATCGCCGAGAGCGAGAAGGCAAGCAGCGGCACGGCGAAGGCGATCTCGTGAAAGTCGAAATTCGCCATCTGCTGCAGGCCCCAGGACAGCCCGTAGGCCGCCGCGACGCACCGGCCCGCAGCAGGTCCCAGCAGCTCGCGGCCGAGCTGGCTGACCGGCAGCACGGATATGCCCGCGAGCAGAGCCTGCGCGACCAGCAGCGTGACCGGCGACGGGAACAGCCGGAAGAACGGCGCTATCAGGGCAACGATGGGGTGGAAGTGGTCGCCGAGCAGGTTGAACCCGGCGCCCTTAATGTCCACGACTGGTGTCCGCAGGTGGGCGTACTGCTTGACGTACTCGGTGAAGATGCCGAGATCCCAGGACGTGGGATCGCGGCGCAGGTACCGGAATATCGAGATGACGCTGTATACGACGGTGACGCATGCGGCAATGAGCAGGGTAGCGGGGTCCAGCAGGCCGGTCCCGCGGGCACGCTCGCGGCCGGAGCCATCCCCGGTACTGTGCGGCAGATCGTCCCGGCCGAGGGCCAGCTGAGCAGGGTCGGACACTGCTACCTCGCCGTTACCGGGCGGTGGCACCTCGCCGTTGCCTGGTAGCGCGACCTCACCAGGGCCCGGCAGCCAGCCGTTTGGCAAGGCACCAGGCAAGGCACTTGCCTCGGCAGATGACTCGTCCAGCGGCACGGCCGATCCTCCTGCGATCCGGTGCGGGCACAGCGCGCGGGCTGGCCGGCGCCCGCTGAGCACGGCCGATGTTAGTGGCACGCGGGCACTGCCACGGTACCGCCGCGCAGGACCGCCGCGAGAGTCCGCAGCCGCTGACCAGCGCCTCCGTCCTGCGCATGCTGGGTCCACTCTCCGCGGACTGGGCCGACCCCCGGAACCCGGGACTGTGCTGGCCCGGGGGGCCGACCCCGGAATATCTTCCCGACCTGGATAGTTCACTCGAGCACGACAGCAAAGTTGAGCCGACTGGGCTCAGCTAGTTTGCCAGGTGACAGGCCGCGTGGCAGACTTGAGCCGTCAGCACTCAATCTTCCAGATCGGACCAAGGACAAAACACATGGCACGTGCGGTAGGCATCGACCTGGGGACGACCAACTCCGTCGTCGCCGTCCTCGAGGGCGGAGAGCCCTCGGTCATCGCCAACGCCGAGGGCTCACGGACGACCCCGTCCGTCGTGGCCTTCGCGAAGAATGGCGAGGTACTCGTCGGGGAGGTCGCGAAGCGGCAGGCCGTGACCAACGTCGACCGGACCATCCGCTCGGTCAAGCGCCAGATGGGCACGGACTGGAGCGTGTCGATCGACGGCAAGAAGTTCACGGCGCAGCAGATCAGCGCGTTCATCCTGCAAAAGCTCAAGAGGGACGCCGAGGCGTACCTCGGTGAGACCATCACCGACGCCGTCATCACCGTTCCCGCGTACTTCAGCGACGCGCAGCGCCAGGCCACGAAGGAGGCCGGCCAGATCGCGGGGCTGAACGTGCTGCGGATCATCAACGAGCCGACGTCGGCGGCCCTGGCGTACCACCTGGAGAAGGCGAACGAGGCGACCATCCTGGTCTTCGACCTGGGCGGCGGCACGTTCGACGTGTCCCTGCTCGAGGTCGGCGAGGGCGTCGTGGAGGTCAAGGCGACCAGCGGCGACAACCACCTCGGCGGCGACGACTGGGATCAGCGGATCGTCGACTGGCTGGTCACCGACTTCAAGAACAGCTACGGCATCGACCTGTCCAAGGACAAGATGGCGCTGCAGCGGCTGCGGGAGACCGCAGAAAAGACCAAGATCGAGCTGTCCAGCTCGATGGAGTCGCAGATCAATCTGCCTTACATCACCCATTCGGACCAGGGCCCGCTGCACCTGGACACCAAGCTGTCGCGGGCAGAGTTCCAGAAGATGACCTCTGACCTGCTCGACCGGTGCAAGGCGCCGTTCCAGCAGGTGATCAAGGACGCCGGCATCCCGCTCGACAAGATTCACCACGTCGTGCTGGTCGGGGGCTCCACCCGGATGCCGGCCGTGGTCGAGCTGGTCAAGGACCTGACCGGCGGCAAGGAGCCCAACAAGGGCGTCAACCCGGACGAGGTCGTCGCCGTCGGCGCGAGCCTGCAGGCTGGCGTGCTCAAGGGCGAGGTCAAGGACGTCCTGCTGCTCGATGTCACGCCTTTGTCGCTCGGCATCGAGACCAAGGGCGGTATCTTCACCAAGCTCATCGAGCGGAACACGACGATCCCGACCAAGCGCTCGGAGATCTTCACGACAGCGGACGACAACCAGCCTTCGGTGCAGATCCAGGTGTTCCAGGGCGAGCGCGAGATCGCCGCGTACAACAAGAAGCTCGGCATGTTCGAGCTGGCCGGCATTGCGCCGGCGCCGCGCGGCATCCCGCAGGTCGAGGTCACCTTCGACATCGATGCCAACGGCATCGTGAACGTGTCCGCGAAGGACCTCGGCACGGGCAAGCAGCAGTCCGTCCAGATCACGGGCGGCTCGTCGCTGGCCAAGGATGACATCGAGCGGATGATGGCGGACGCCGAGAAGTACGCCGAGGAGGACCGGCAGCGGCGCGAGGAGGCGGAGGTCCGCAACCGCGGCGAGTCACTCGCCTACCAGACTGAGAAGTTCCTCGGCGAGAACTCCGACAAGGTTCCGGGCGACGTCAAGTCCGAGGTGGAGGCCGCGATCGCCGACCTGAAGAAGGCGCTCGAGGGCACCGACACCGAGGCGATCAAGACGGCGACCGAGCACGCGGCTCAGGTCAGCCAGAAGATGGGCACCGCCATCTACGCCCAGTCGCAGGCGTCGGCCGGGCAGCAGCAGGGCGGCGAGCCCGGCGCCGAGGAAGCCAGCCACGATGACGACGTCGTCGAGGCCGAGATCGTCGACGACGACAAGGAGGGCGGCGCCGCCTGATGAGGCCTGAGGACGAGAGCCAGGGCCCCGTCGTCCGCGATCGCAGGCGGATCGACCCTGCCACTGGCCAGGTACGCGATACCGGCGAGGCCGGCCCGCACCGCGGGCCGGCGCCCGGCGGGCAGCCACGACCCGGCAGGCACTCGGTGTCCCGGCCGGGCGGTCCGCCCGTCGGCGGCACCAGCCAGGACGCCGGCGACGACGAGGCCCGGGTCCGGGCCGAGGCGGCTGCGGCCGCTTCGGCAGAAGCGGCCGCGCTGTCGGAGGCGAAGCTTGCCGAGCGGACGGCGGACCTGCAGCGACTGCAGGCCGAGTATGCCAATTACCGCAAGCGGGTGGAACGAGACCGGCTGGCCGTCCGCGAGCAGGCGCTCGCCAACGTGCTGAACGAGCTCATCCCGGTACTGGACGACATTGGCCGTGCCAGGGAGCACGACGAGCTGACCGGCGGGTTCAAGTCGGTCAGCGAGTCGCTAGAGGCGATTGCTGCCAAGCTCGGGCTGACGTCGTTCGGCGAGCCGGGAGAACCGTTCGACCCGACGCTGCACGACGCGCTGACACACGCCTACTCGGCCGAGGTGACCGAGCCCACGTCGGTGCAGATCTTCCAGCCCGGCTACCGGGTGGGTGAGCGAATCATCCGCCCGGCCAGGGTGGCGGTCGCTGAGCCGAGTGGCGCGGAGGCGCCGGGTGCTGCCGAGTCGGCGGCCGGCGCGGGCGCGCAGACCCAGCGCGCGGCGGAGGACGCAGCCCGCTCCGCGGACGACGCGGCTGCCGATCGGCAGGAGCCCGGCACCGCGCCGCGTGACACCACCGACTAGCGGAATGAACACTGAGCCGGGGCCGGCCGCCCGCACTGCCGGGCTGCTGGCCCCGGTCATGAGAGAGCTCGTGAAAGAGGCACGTTGAGCACCAAGGATTACCTGGAGAAGGATTTCTACAAGACCCTCGGGGTGTCCAAGGGCGCTTCAGCCGACGAGATCAAGAAGTCGTACCGCAAGCTCGCCCGCAAGTACCACCCCGACGCCAACGAGGGCGACCCGAAGGCCGAGGCGCGGTTCAAGGAGATCTCCGAGGCCTACACGGTGCTGTCCGACGAGAAGCGCCGCAAGGAGTACGACGACGCGCGGTCCCTGTTCGGCAGCGGGGTGCGGATGCCAGGATCCGGCACCGGAACGGGCGGTAGCTACAACATCGACTTCGGCGACCTGTTCGGCAACGCGGGCGGGGCCGGCGGGCGGCTGGGCGACCTGCTCGGCGGGGTCTTCGGCAGCCGCGGCGGCAGCACCACGACCAGCCGCACGAGGCCGCGCCGCGGCGCGGACGTCGAGACCGAGACCACGCTGTCCTTCGTCGACGCGATCAACGGGACGACAGTCCCGCTGCGGCTGACCGGCGAGGGCCCGTGCACTGTGTGCAAGGGCACCGGCGCCAAGGCCGGCACCGTGCCGCGCGTGTGCCCGACCTGCGAGGGGACCGGGCAGGGCAGCCGGAACCTCGGCAGCTTCGCGTTCTCCGAGCCGTGCCGGACCTGCCGCGGCCGCGGACTGGTCGTCGACGACCCGTGCGAGACCTGCTCGGGCAGCGGGCGCGCGATGAGCACCCGTACCATCCAGGCCAGAATCCCGGCCGGGGTTGACGACGGGCAGCGGATCAAGCTGGCGGGCAAGGGCGCTCGCGGTGAGAACGGCGGTCCGGCTGGGGACCTGTATGTGCGCGTGCACGTCAAGCCCCACCCGCACGGGATCTTCGGACGGTCCGGGCCCAACCTGACGATCACAGTTCCGGTGACGTTCGCCGAGGCCGCGCTCGGAGCCGAGATCAAGGTCCCGTCGCTCGGCGGCATGCCGGTGGGCTTGCGAATCCCCGCGGGTACGCCCAGCGGCCGCACGTTCCGGGTCCGGGGCAAGGGCGTCCGGCGCAAGGACGGCACAACTGGTGACCTGCTCGTCAGCGTGAACGTCCAGGTCCCGCAGGACCTCAGCGACAAGGCGCGCTCCGCGCTCGAGCAGTACCGGGACGCTACAGCGGCACCCGACCTGCGGGCCGACCTGCTGCGCGATGCCAACGCCTAGCCGCCGGAAGGAGATGACATGACCAGCGACTTCGAGCTCACCGACGACACCCCGGTGTACGTGATCTCGGTAGCGGCTCAGCTGTCCGGGCTGCATCCGCAGACCCTTCGTGCCTACGACCGGCTCGGGCTGGTCTCGCCGGGCCGGGCGGCTGGCCGGGGCCGTCGCTACTCCCTCCGGGACATCCTGAGCCTGCGCGAAGTGCAGCGGCTCTCCCAGGAGGAGGGCATCAACCTCAACGGCATCAAGCGCATCCTCGAGCTCGAGCTCACCGAGCGGCGCAGCCGCGTCCTCATCGCCGAGCTGACTGCGGAGGTCGGCCAGCTGCGGGCAGAGCTGGAGTCGACCCGAGCGGTAGCGGCCCGGCTGGCCACGCTGGCCCGCGGCCGGACCGACGGCGCGGCGCTCGTGCCCGTCCGGCCGCCCGCGGCCGGACGCAGTCCTTCCAGCGGCACCGGCGCCGGGCCGGCCTCGCAGGTCGTCGCCGCCGCTGACATCAAGCCCCCGCCCAGGGGGAACGTGGCCGACGCCGGCTGAGCAGGCCGGTCCGGCCGCAGCCCGTCGTGCGTACACAAACGGAGAGTTGACAACTGTGGATGAAAAGCTGACCACGAAGAGCCAGGAGGCGCTCTCGCAGGCGGTCAGGGCGGCCGCCGCGGCGGGCAATCCCAACGTGGATGGCCTGCACCTGCTCGCCGCGCTGCTCCAGCAGGAGAGCGGCACCGCTGCACCGCTGCTACGGGCGGTGGGCGCCGATCCTGGCGACCTGCTGGTCAAGGCGCGCGCCGAGCTCGCCCGGATGCCGAAGGCGGCCGGCGCGACCGTGAGCGCGCCGCAGACCTCCCGCCAGCTGCTGGCCGCGCTCGCAACGGCGGGCAAGCTCGCCACCGAGATGTCGGACGAGTACGTGTCGACCGAGCACCTGCTGGCAGGCCTGGCCACTGACGGCGGCCAGGCGGCCACCCTGCTGCGCGGCGCTGGCGCCGGGCCGAAGCAGCTGACCGACGCCTTCGAGCAGATCCGCGGCCATGCCAGGGTGACCTCGCCCGATCCGGAGAGCACGTACCAGGCCCTCGAGAAGTACGGCATCGACCTGACCCAGGCCGCCCGGGACGGCAAGCTCGACCCCGTCATCGGGCGCGACGCCGAGATCCGCCGGGTGATCCAGGTGCTGTCTCGCCGGACCAAGAACAACCCGGTACTGATCGGCGAGCCGGGCGTCGGCAAGACGGCGGTGGTCGAGGGCCTCGCGCAGCGCATCGTGGCCGGGGATGTGCCCGAGTCGCTGCGCGGCAAGCGGGTTGTAGCGCTCGACCTCGGTGCGATGGTCGCGGGCGCCAAGTACCGAGGCGAGTTCGAGGAACGCCTCAAGGCGGTCCTCAATGAGATCAAGCAGAGCGAAGGCCAGATCATTACCTTCATCGACGAGCTGCATACGGTGGTCGGGGCCGGCGCCGCCGAGGGCGCGATGGACGCCGGCAACATGCTCAAGCCCATGCTCGCCCGCGGCGAGCTGCGCATGGTCGGGGCGACCACGCTGGATGAGTACCGGCAGCGCATCGAGAAGGACCCGGCCCTCGAGCGGCGGTTCCAGCAGGTGCTCATCGGCGAGCCGTCCGCCGAGGACACCATCGCCATCCTGCGAGGGCTGAAGGGCAGGTACGAGGCGCACCATCAGGTGCAGATCTCCGACGCCGCGCTCGTCGCCGCGGCGACGCTGTCGGACCGGTACATCACCGCGCGCTTCCTGCCGGACAAGGCCATCGACCTGATCGACGAGGCTGCGTCCAGGCTGCGGATGGAGATTGATTCCCGTCCGGTCGAGATCGATGAACTGCAGCGCGCCGTGGACCGGCTGAAGATGGAGGAGATGGCGCTCGCGAAGGAAAACGACGCCGCCAGCCGCGAGCGGCTTGAGCGGCTGCGCGCGGACCTCGCGGACAAGCAGGAGCAGCTCACCGGGCTGGTGGCGCGGTGGGACCGGGAGAAGTCCAGCCTCAACAAGGTCGGCGAGCTCAAGAAGCAGCTCGACGACCTGCGCGGTCAGGCGGAGCGAGCGCAGCGCGACGCGGACTTCGAGACCGCGTCCCGGCTCATGTACGGCGAGATCCCGGCGCTGGAACGCCAGATCGCGGCGGCCGCAGCGACGGCCAGCGAGGACGGCAGCAGCGGCTCCGCCGTTCCGGTCGAAGCGCCGATGGTGAAGGAGGAGGTCGGGCCGGACGACGTCGCGGACGTGGTGTCCTCCTGGACCGGTATCCCGGCGGGCCGGCTCATGGAGGGCGAGACCGGCAAGCTGCTTCGGATGGAAGAGGAGCTGGGCAGCCGGCTGGTCGGCCAGCAGCGTGCGGTGCAGGCGGTGTCAGACGCAGTCCGGCGGTCGAGGGCGGGAATTTCCGACCCTGACCGGCCCTCGGGCTCGTTCCTGTTCCTCGGTCCGACCGGCGTGGGCAAGACCGAGCTGGCGAAGGCTCTCGCCGAGTTCCTGTTCGACGACGAGCGGGCGATCATCAGGATCGACATGAGCGAGTACTCCGAGCGCCACTCGGTGGCACGGCTGGTCGGTGCTCCGCCTGGCTACGTCGGGTACGAGGAGGGCGGCCAGCTCACCGAGGCGGTCCGGCGGCGGCCGTACTGCGTGGTGCTGCTCGACGAGGTGGAGAAGGCGCACCCGGAGGTCTTCGACATCCTTCTCCAGGTGCTGGACGACGGCCGGCTGACCGACGGCCAGGGCCGGACGGTGGACTTCCGCAACACCATCCTGATCCTCACGTCCAACCTCGGATCGCAGTTCATCGCTGACCCGACGCTTTCCGAGGCGGAGACCAGAGAGCAGGTCATGGCGGTCGTCCGGGCTACCTTCAAGCCCGAGTTCCTGAACCGGCTCGATGACGTCATCGTGTTCGACTCGCTGACCATGGATGAGCTCACTCAGATCGTGGATCTCCAGGTGAGCCGGCTCGGCGAGCGGCTCTCCGGCCGGCGGCTGACACTGACCGTGACGCCGGCTGCCAGGGAGTGGCTGGCGGTCACGGGCTTCGACCCGGTGTACGGGGCACGGCCGCTGCGGCGGCTGATTCAGTCCTCAATCGGCGACAAGCTCGCGCGCGAGCTGATCGCCGGGGAGGTCACCGACGGCGACACCGTTGTCGTCGACCTGGACGAAGGGGCCGATGCACTCCAGGTCGGTCCGGAGCGCACGGCGGCCGGCCAGGCGGTCTAGCGCCGGATTTGTCGCCAGGTCGTGCACCCGGCTAGGCCTTGTCCAGCAGGGCGTCGAAGTTGTCCTCGGGCAGCCCCAGGTCGTTGCGGATCCGGTAGCGGAGTCTGAGCAGCAGCAAGAGCTCAGACTCCGTGCTGTCCTCCCGCTGGCCGGCCGCGAGGCACAGCTCCACTCCGGTGGTGGCCCAGCCCAGCGCACCCATCACGTCGCTGCGGTCGAGCAGCAGCTCCGCAGCCAGATCACAGGTCCGCGGATCCGCCGGCCGCTCCGCCGCCAGGGTGCTGAGGAGTCGCTGCGCCTCGCCGTCGCGGCCAAGCTGGAAGAGCGCCCTGGCGAGTCCGACCCTCGGCTCTACGGAGACCGGCCCGCCGTCGGCCAGGGCCTTGCGGTACCAGTCCGCCGCCTCGGCCGGGTCGTCTGCAAGCAGCCACTGGTCGGCAGCGCGAAGGAAGGCCTCGGCTCGCGGCATCCCAGCTGTCTCCGTGCCGAGCGTCGCGAGCCTGGTCATCTCCCGCGCGGCGGCCGTGTGATCACCGCTGGCAGCTGCGTCGAATTCGAGCGAATCGAAAGTCTCGCGGCTCAGTGACGGCACGTGACCAACGTATCCGGGAATCGGACTCAATGTGCCGGGCAACGCACCTGTAATGGCTTTGGTATCAACCGCCGCACAGCGAGGGCGCTGGCGTAATCAGGCGCGGGCCGTTCGCTGTACTAATGACGGGCCATTAGCCGGCAAACGGCCGCAAACGCCTTTGGGGCCGGTCGTTAGTGGCGCGACCGCTCGAGCGCGTCCCAGAACCCGCGGCGCAGTGCGTGCCGGACCTCATCGTGGAGCAGCGAGTCGATCGGCAGCGTTGACCCCTGCAGCAGCCTCGCCTCGAGGTCGGAGGGCATTCGCGGCTTGCGGGCCAGCACGGCCTCGAGCCACAGCGCCGGGGCGTCTCTCGCGACCGCCTCGCCGAAACCGTATCCCTCCGCGTGCGCGGCCTGAACTGCCTCGGCCACTGGCAGTTGCGCCGACGGCAGTGCGCTCGGCGGGGTGGCGTAGGAGCCGGATCCGAACGGCTGCTGGCTGGGCAGGCCGCCGAACTGAGGCG
>Ga0123356_10004620_pt1 | contig 14183 bp, 9 predicted proteins | sample TergutEmb28metaG_2_FD_92546 | JGI IMG/M metagenome (GOLD analysis project Ga0123356, IMG submission 92546) | Embiratermes neotenicus P3 segment gut microbial communities from Petit-Saut dam, French Guiana - Emb289 P3 | ecosystem: Host-associated > Arthropoda: Insects > Digestive system > Gut ...
AGTCCGGGTCGTCGGCGAGTTCGACGGAGATCCGGTCGTCTCCCAAGACATCTCCTACGACCTCGAGGTCACGGGTGAGTCGTCCCGCGAACAACTGGAGGACCTCGTCGCACACGTCGACGCGATCGCGGAGATACCCAACTCGGTCCGTCGCGGCACGCCGGTCAAGCTCCGGCACGTTGAGATCGCACCGTCCTAAGAATGAAGGCAGGCAATGCATCTGGATCATCTCGCGCCCAATTGCGTTGGGCGATCTGCCTGGCCTCGTATAGCCGGTCGGGACTTCTACTCTCGATCTCCAGCTCGCCGGATCGGCAGCCACGAACGGGCGGCCAGCTCGACGGCTGCCTGACCTGGGTACGTGATTGCTGGTCTGGGTCTGCGAGCACCGAAAACGGGAGCTCGTGGCGCAGTGCCGCTCGCCCGAAACCTCCATCAGTGGCCGGGGAGCCGGGTTGTGACCTCTTGGAGCAGCCAGCCATTGCCGTCCGGATCGCTGAACGCCGCGAAGGACCCGTAGCTCTCGCGATCGGGTGCAGGTCCGCTCGCGCGCCCGCTCGTGCCGCCGGGCTCGAACTGGGCGCCGGGAGTCTCTGGGTGAAACACCTCGCTGACCTCGATACCGCGGGCTAGGAGTTCGTCGCGCGCCGCCTCGATATCGCTGACGACCAGGTAGAGGCCCTGGGCCGAGCCGGGCGGGGCCGACGTCTTTTTCGTGCCGAACTGGATCGAGCACGCTGAGCCGGGCGGCGTGAACTGGACGCCCCGAAACCCATTGTCGAAAGAGAAGTCGGCGTCGAGCCTCCATCCGAGACGCCGATAGAACTCCTTCGCTCGGTCGACATCTGAGACGGGGATGACGACCGCTTCGAGCCGCAGGTCGACCCCAGCCAGCACGCGATCATCGTATCTGTGCTCCGGATTGCGCTCCCTCAGCGAACGGCCGCACAGCACCGAGACATGACCGCTGGTCCGGCGTGGCGGGTGAAGTGCCCGTCTGTGGGGAACCGCTGGGCGCAGCCACGCTCCTCAACTCACGCCAGGGGTCCGGGCTAGCGCATGTGCAACGATGCCTGCTTGAGCGTCGAGACGGCGGTCGCGGCCGCGAAACAGCATCGAGAGGACCCTTCGTCAACGGGGCTGCCGCCCGGGCCGCGGCTGCCACGGTGGGTGCAGACACTTGGCTTTCTGCTCGGCGGCGCGCGCTTTCTTGAGGTCTGCCGCCGGCGCTATGGCGGTGCCGTCTACATGCAGACCGTGTTCGACGAAGGCTTCGTGATGCTGTTTGATCCAGCGCTGGTCAGGGAGGTATTCCAGGGGCCGCACGAACGTCTCAACGCCGGCGAAGCGAACGAGCTCCTCGGCCCGATCCTCGGCAGCCGCTCGGTGCTGGTGCTCGACGGAGCCGAGCACCTCCGCCACCGCAAGCTGATGCTGCCGCCATTCCATGGACGCCAGATGCGGCTGTACGAGGATTTGGTTCGCGATGCCGCCGACGCCGAGATCGACGCGTGGCGGCTCGGCGAGCCGTTCGCTCTGCTCCCGAGCCTGCAGTCGCTGACGTTGCGGGTGATCGTGCGCGCCGTGTTCGGATACGAGCCGGGCCCGGCCGAGGAGGAGCTTCGCCGGCGCCTGCGTGCGATGATCGCGCCGGTCGCGCAGCCGCGCGGGCTGCTGTCGCTGTTCCTACTGCCGCGACTCGGGCTCGACCAGGGTCGCCGTAGGTTCGACGAGGCCCGCAGGGCAGTCGACGAGCTGCTGTACGCCGAAATCGAGAAGCGCCGCGCCGACCCCGGTCTCGCCGAGCGCGATGACGTCTTCAGCGCGTTGCTGCTGGCCGAGGATGAGGACGGTCAGCGGCTGTCGGCGAGCGAGGTTCGCGACGAGCTCATAACTCTGCTGGTTGCCGGGCACGAGACGACCGCGACCGGCCTGGCGTGGACGTTCGATCTGCTGCTGCGAGAGCCCGTTGCGCTCGCCCGCGCGCAGATGGGGGACGACGCGTATCTCGATGCCATCGTCAAGGAGTCTCTGCGGGTGCGGCCGGTGATCCCGGCCGTCGGGCGCGTTGTCCGCGGGTCCCCGTTCGAGCTCGGCGGCTATGTGATCCCCGAAGGCGTCGAGCTAAATCCGTCGATCCGGGTGATGCACATGCGTGAGGACCTCTATCCGCAGGCGAAGCGATTCCGTCCCGAGCGCTTCCTGGGGCCCGACGCGCCCGACACCTACACGTGGATCCCGTTCGGCGGCGGCACTCGCCGTTGCCTCGGCGCCAGCTTCGCACAGATGGAGATGCGCGTCGTGTTGCGCCGGATCCTCGAGCGGACCTCGTTGCGGCTGGTCGCGCGGCGAGGAGACCGGGCGCAGCTTCGCGCGATCACACTCGTCCCCAAGCACGGGGTACGAGTCTCGCTCGAGCGGCGCGACGCTCTCCCAGCCTACGCCGCCATACGAGCGGACTGATACCCGCACCGGCCTCGGCAGAGTAGTGCTGCGTTGGGCTTGCCGACCGCATGCCGGCTGGTGCGGGCCGGGGCAGGGGCATGCCCGAAGCCGATCCAGATCGGCGGGTCGCGATCTGCGGACAAGCGAACTCTGCTTTGAGCCGCCGAGCTTCTCGAGCAGAGTGAGCGATCACGCTGGCTCGGCGCGACATCGCAGAAGCGTCGGCGGCCAAGCTGCTAGTCGGTCGATGAACGAGTAAGGGCCCGGCGCGAGAAATCGCCCCCGTACTGCCGATGTGCGGAAGTGTGTCTTAGCTAATCCTGGAACCCGTGGATGGCATCGGCGACGAGGAGCGAAACATGCAAGTCGCGGCGAAGGACGGCGTCACAGCGCGCTTGAGCGCTCGCGTTCGCAGCCGCCAGCTCGACAGGGCCCTTGCCGAGGGTACCCCGCCTGAAGCCACTGCGGCGCTGGCGCTGAGGGCCCGCCGGCTCACGAAACTGTCCCGCCGCCGGACAATCGCGAGCGGCCTGCGACACGTGATTCGCGACACCTGCAGCGGGGTGCCACCCTCCCGGGCTCGGATCTCGCCTCGTCGGTCTCAGGTAATTGCCGCAAGCGAGGATCTCGCTCAGCTCGCCGACGCGCTTGCCATCCCCGGCCCGGTCGCGGCCCGCGGCGTGGCGCAGGCGTGGATCTTGCTGACCGACGGCACTGGCCCGCTGTACAACCCGAACAGCACGGGAAACCTTCGGGCACGCGCTGCGAACGCCGCGGACAACCTCCACCTTGAGTACTGACTGGACAGGACGTCCCAGTGCAATCCCGCCGGCGGATGACACCCGGCAGCCTCTCCTTCCGACTCGCGAGCGACGAAAGCGGGAGCGGGCAGCGCGCGTTCCACGGAGCCAGGCGCCGAGTCTGCGGCGACCGTCGCCATCGGATCGGCGAACGGGTCCGGCTGTCCGACGGCACGTCAGCCCAGGATCGCGCGGCTCACGATGGCGTGAGCTTGAGCGCGTACAGAGTCGCGGCGACCGCCGTGGCCAGGTTCAATGACGACACTCCCGCAGACATCGGAAGCGCGACTCGGCGGTCTGCCTTCGCCAGCAGCTGATCGCTCAGGCCATCGCGCTCGGCGCCGAATGCAAGTACCACTGCCGCGGGGATGTCCGCTGGTGCGAACGGCTCCCCGGCTGGGTCAAGGGCCACCAGCTCGCGGCCGCCGGTGCGGACGGCGTGGATGTGATGAACAGGCAGCCCGAAGTGAAGGCCGGCGCTCCCGCGGATCGCATCCGGGTGCCATGGGTCCTGACGGCCGGTGGTGATCACGCCGCCGGCGCCGGCGGCGGCAGCAACCCGAATGACGGCCCCCAGGTTGCCCAGGTGTCTGGGGTCTTCCAGCAGTACGACGTGGCCGGGGCCGGCCAGGACGATGTCCGGGTTCGGCTGCGCCGGACGCCGAGCGACGGCAACGACCTGTGCGCGTGGCACCACACGCTTGAGTGCCTCAAGGTCCACAACCTCGACCGGGATGTGCACATCCGGCGCCAGCCGCTCCACCAAGCTCGCCACCTCGCCCGGGTCCGCGGTCCAGGCTCCAAGAATTTCTCCCCCGAACCGAATCGCGTGCTTGATCGCGTGAAAGCCCTCCAGAACCACCAATCCCCGCGTGCGTCGAGCACGGCTGACGTCTCTCAGGTCCATCGAGTGATGATCGCTCAGCCGGCCCCGCCTAGACCGGTGCCGCTCGTGCGTCGAACCGCTCGACCTTCGCGGAAGCGGGTGCTCGCAGCAAAATGTCTGCCCACGGTCTGTCCCGGGGTGATTTTGCCCAGGCGACCCGCCGCATCTCGTGGTGTGCTGAAGGCGGCTCCCGGGTCTGGTCGGGCAAATCGCGCGTACTGTAGTCAGACTGTGCGGCGTGCCCACGGTGTCTAGGACCGAGGATCGACTGGTTGGCGCTTTGCGCGGTGAGGGGCGGGCGGTGCGGTTCCGTCACGGCCAGGCGCTGTGCACTGAGGGGGATCTAGCCGAGCGCGTGTTCGTGATCGAGCGTGGGTGGGTGATCATTACGAGCGTGGCGCCCGGCGGGCGCGAGATCGTTCTGGCGGTGTGCGGACCGGGTGACGTGGTCGGCGACCTGTCGGCCTTGGACGGCGCGCCTCGTTCCGGCACCGCGCTAGCGGCCGGTGATGTCGAAGCGACGGTCGCGCCGAGTTCGACGCTGATCCGCGCGCTCAGCGATCCCGTAGCGGCGATGGAGCTGCTACGGGTGTTGGCCGCGCGACTGCGCGATGCCGATCGCAAGCGGCTGGAGTTCGCGGCTCTGAACACGCTCGGACGGGTCGCCTGGCGGCTGCGCGAGCTCAGCGAGCGCTTCGGCGAGGACACCGCCGAGGGGATCGAGGTCGAGCTCCCCCTGTCACAGGAGCAGCTCGCGGGCTGGTGCGGCGCGTCACGCGAGGCCACCGTCAAGGCGCTGGCCGCGCTGCGGACCCTGGGCTGCATCTCCACCGGCCGTCGCAGCGTCCTGATTCACGATCCGGAGGCTCTGCATCGGCACGCCGAGGGAGCGATTTAGCACCTAGTCGGGAAGCGACCCGGTCCGAAAAGTCGTTCCACCTGGGTCGAATGACACACAAGCACTGCTTCGAACGCCGTGGGCGGTAGCGCCGGACCGCGCGAGAGTACCGCCAACAGCCCGGACGCCCGACCTGAAGGCCAGACCGGAAGACCGCCGCCACGCGGCCACCATCTGAGGAGCAACCACATGTCATCACATCTCCAGTACCAGATCGTCCGCCAGAACGAGATCGCGGCTCGCAACCTCCACGCGTATCACCTCGCCGAGCTGCGCGCGGCCAGCCGGTCTCGCCGCGCGATGGGCTCTCGCGTCGTCCACGCCCTCGCTCTCGGCGCATCCCTCCGGCCACGACGGTCACCGGCGTTCAACTGATCAGCCACAACGGGCAAGCGCGGGGTGGCAAGAGTGGGGGCACGGGGAACCGTCTGCGCCGCTGGCGATCACCAGGACCCTGCCACAGGCCGCCTGCGCTGCGCCCGAACGTCAGTCGGGCGGCCACCGGGAACGTGCGGAGGCCCGTTCAGAGGTTGGACGGCCGCCGGGCGGCCGGCACATCGGTGCCTGATCAGATCCCCCGACACCGCCAGCATCGCTTAGCTAGCCGAAGGTCGCCCGTGCGAGGCCAGCCATTCGGACTTCGCGGTTGGCAGGTACATCCTGTGGTCGGGAGCGGCCGGGGTTTCCGTATGGTCCTTCAAACGCGGCCCACGCGCGGCAGCGCCCCTCGTGTGTGGCCGGATCCTCGGCGACATCAGAGTCGGCAACAGCTCGGCGCACCACGCTCTTGGCTGAACTGAATCGCCGTTAGGTGATGTTCAACGGAGCGCCTTCGGCGTCGCGTTCTCGGAGCCGCTGGGCCATCTGGCTCATGATCATGTGCGCGAAGAGCGGCGTCTCGTGGACCAGCACCCAGAACAGCTGAGCGGAGATCATCACGAGCTCGATCTCGGTTTCGGCTCGGGCAGTGAGTGAGCGCGGTGAATCGTCGATCAGGGCGAGTTCGCCGAACGCCGCCGGGGCACTGACGCGGGTCACGACCTCGTCTCCCTTGCTAAGCACGACGGAGCCTGCCGTGACGAGGTACATCGCGTTGCCCGGGTCGCCCTCCGTGAAGATCAGTTCGCCGGCGGCGAGGCTTCGCGGCGGCCTTGCCTGGGCGAGCATCTCGAAGAGATCTTCCCTTCGGTGAACGGCTGTCATCGTGCCTCCGGTGCTGCGGGGTGAACGGGCCACGATCATACGGATCCGGCTGGTGGCGGGCGACTCTGGTCAGAGCGCTTGAGCAGCGGTCGATACTCGCCAAGCCAAGCGAGCAGGACGTAGCGGATTTCGGTGCTGCCATCGTCTCGTACGACGTGCTGGCTCACTCGGTCGGCTCGGTCGAAAGCTTGACGGCATGCCACTGCGACGCCTGGTTCGGTATCCCAACGATTAGACTCCTGACGTCGGTGTATTGGGAGGGGTGCTGGTGAAGGTGGCGCGTTGGGGGGCGATCCATTCCGCGCAAGTTCGATAGCTATGTACCACGGGTCCTGCTGAGGCGTCTGGCTACCGTGCCGGAGGACCTTGTCCAAAGCGTCGATGGCACGCTGGTGTTCGCCGACATGTCGGGGTTCACGCGGCTGTCTGAGCGCCTCGCGCGAGTCGGCGAAGAGGGCGCGGAGCACCTCGTCGACACCATCAACGCCTGCTTTTCGGCGCTTCTGGCCGACGCGTACGCCCATGGCGGCACCCTCGTGAAGTTCGGAGGCGACGCGCTGTTGCTGTGGTTCGACGGCACCGATCATGCGATCCGCGGGTGCGCATCCGCCGCGCTGATGCGCAGCAGGCTTCGCCAGGTGGGCCGCATCGAGACGGGCGCCGGCAAGGTCGTCCTGAGGATGTCGGTCGGGGTGCACAGCGGCTGGTTCGAAACGTTCCTGGTCGGCGGCTCCCACCGCGAATATCTGATCGCAGGCCCCGGCGCTGGCACCGTTGTCGCACTCGAATCGGCGGCCGCGGCCGGCCAGATCCTGCTGAGCAGCGAGACAGCGGCGATGCTGCCGAGAAGTTGCGTGGGGGCAATCGCCGGCCCTGGCATGCTGCTTCGCCGAGCACCTGCGGTGGTCGCAGAGATGTCCAGCGAAGCGACGCCCACGCCCCCGGACGAAACGGTCGCGCTCTGCCTCCCGACTGCCGTGCGTGCGCACGTGTCCGCTGCACCAGCCACGCCCGAGCACCGTAACGCCGCGGTCGGTTTCATCCAGTTCGGCGGGCTCGATCAGCTGATCGAGCGGGCCGGATTGCAGGTGACGGCGGAGGCGATCGACGAGTTGGTGCGGGTCGTCTCGGAGGGAGCCGATCTCTTCCAGGTATGCCTGCTGGGCTCCGATATCGGCGCCGATGGTGGGAAGTTTCAGCTCTCCGCGGGGGCGCCTCGTGCGCTAGGCGACAACGAGGAACGGATATTGCTTGCGGTCCGCCACGTCATTGAAAGCAAAACACGGCTTCCGGTCCGTGCCGGGGTCAACCGCGGACATGTCTTCACCGGGGAGATCGGGCCGCCGTACCGACGCACGTATGTGGTGATGGGCGATGTGACCAATCTCGCCGCGCGGCTCACGGCGAAGGCCCCCTGGGGCGGCATATACGCCCGGGAGGGCGTCCTTGAACGCTCCAAGGCGGGCTTCCAGCACAGCTCCGTGCCGCCCTTCACCGTCAAGGGAAAGCTTCGTCCGGTGCGGGCGGTGGAAGTCGGTCCGTTGCGACGAACGGTCCGGGATTCCGCGACCAAGAGCTTCCTACCGTTGGTTGGCCGCGACCGAGAGCTCGGGAAGATCCGCGACGCCCTGGCTGGCATTCGGGCCGGTCGCGGGAGCATGATCGAGATCGTGGGCGAGACCGGGAGCGGGAAGTCTCGGCTCTTGCGCGCCTCGCGCGAGCTTGCCGACGGCTTCGGCTTCGTCCACGCGATCTGCGAGGACTACCGTCACGTCCCGTATGTGCTCTGGCGGGACATCCTCCGGCAGCTGTTCGGCCTTCATTGGGACGATCCGGATGCCATCGTCATCGCGGCGATCGCCTCACATATCGATGCGTCAGGGCGCGACCTCGACCCGTGGCTTCCGCTGCTTGCGATCGCATTCGACACGCAGGTGCCGATGACGCGAGCGGTTCGCGAGCTTGCCGCGAGCTACCGCACGGCGAAGCTGCACGAGGTGATGATCGAGTTCCTCCAGCCGTTGATGACGGTCCCGACGCTGATCCAGATCGAGCACACACATTTCATGGACGAGGCTTCCGCCGGCCTGCTGCAGGCGATTTGCGAGCGGCTTGAGGCCTCTGCCTGGGTGATATCGGTGACCCGACGAGAGAGCACGGATGGTTTCGTCGGTTCGCCGGAGTCGTCGACTCGCCTGACGCTTGCTCCGTTGCCCGCCGATGCGATGACCGAACTCGCCGAGAGCACACCGGAGGCGAGCCTGGTTCCGCCGCACGTGCTGGAGACAGCCGTCGAGCGCGCGGGCGGAAGCCCGGAATTCCTGCTCGACCTGCTTGCAGCGGCTGCCGCGGGCTCCGGTGAGTTGCCCGAGAGCGTCGAGGCGGCCGCGACATCACGCATCGATGAACTCGATCCTTTCGAGCGCGTGCTCGTCCGCCGCGCCTCGGTGCTCGGACTCTCCTTCCACCCGCGTCTGCTGCGCCATGTCCTCGATCCGGGCACACCTGCGCCCGATGAGCAGACGTGGAGCCGGATGTCTGCAGTCTTCGCCGATGACGGTGACGGCTACGTCCGCTTCAAACGCCCGGCACTGTGCGAGGCGGCCTACGGAAGCTTGCCGTTTCGCTTGCGGCGACAACTACATTCGACGGTGGGACGGGCGCTAGAGCCTGCGCTGGGGCACGACAGCGACGCTGATCCAGCCGTGCTGTCGCTGCATTTTGGGCTCGCCGGCGACCACGGGCGAGCGTGGACATACGGCAGGACGGCCGCGGAGCGCGCAGTCGCGAAGTTCGCTCAGGCAGACGCGGCGCGTCTCTACCGCCGGGCGATCGATGCCGGCCGTCAGTACGGAGCGAGTGACCTAGAGCTGGCCGAGTGCTGGGAGGCGCTCGGGGAGGCGCTCAATCAAAGTGGGGAGCTATCTGCTGCGGTGGATGCGCTCACGGCTGCCCGCAAGCTTGTCCGAGGTGACGCGCTCGCGGAGGCACGGCTCTTCCTGCGACATCTTAGGATCGCCCACCGTCGTGGTCGATTGGCAGCCGCGGTGCGTTGGGGCGGAAGGGGTCTTCGGGCTGTCGGCGATGCCCTTGACGGCGAGTCGCGGATGATCCGCGCCAGGCTCCTCGCCGAGCTCGCGTTCATCAGGTTCTACCAAGGACAGGCGCCGGAGGCTGAGCGCCTGTGCCGCACCGCGATCGAGGAGTTCGAGTCAGGCGCGGAGCAGCGACCGCTGGCGCACGCGAGCTACGTCCTTGACATGGCGCTAATCGATCAGGGACGCCTCAACGAGGCTACGCACTCGCCTCGCGCACTCCGGATATACGAACAGTTGGGCGAGTATGAAGAACAGGGACATGTGCTCATCACGATGGGCGGGCTCGCATACATCCAGTGGGATTGGGACGAGGCGATGAGACTGTGGACCCGCGCCACCGATGCCTTTCAGCGCGCGGGCAGTCAAGGCGGCATCGCCACTGCCACCTGCAACATCGGTGAGCTCCTCGCCGACCGCGGCGCGCCGGTGGACGCGGCAAAGCATCTCGGACGCGCGCGCCGAATCTGGACCGCAAACGGGGAGCGCGCCGCAGCGGCGTATGCATCGCTGCAGCTCGGGCGTCTTGCCGGTCGCGACCAGAACGTGGGGTTGGCGCGGGAACTGGCGCGTGAAGCGGCGGCTGAGTTGCGCACGGTGGGCGAGACTCGGTCATTGGAGCAGGTCGAGCTCGTGATTGCAGAGGCCGAGGCACTTGGAGGTGACCCGGCTCGTGCCGTTGAGATCACCGACTGCTTGGGCGCTGCGAGCCCGGAGCTGCTCCCCTGGCTGAAGCGCATCCGCGGGATCGCGCTCGCTCGGCTCGGACGTCCCGATGAGGCCAAAGACGAGCTTGAAGCGTCCCTCGACATGGCGCGTGAAAGCCGCGCGCTCTATGACGTGGCAGCTGCGCTCGATGTCCTGCATGCGGTCGGTGCCGAACACGAGCAGCGAGTCGGCGAACGCGACTCACTGCTCGTGCGGCTGGGTGTCGAACGGCTCCCGCTGCTGGAACTCGGATCGACGACGAACGAGCTTGCCGCAGCGGTTGGTGGCTGAGCCCCGTCGATCAGTTACTGAACCGCGGGTCGAACCCGGGCGGGATTGCGAACACGATCGTGTGCGTTGTGCCCAGCGCGGACACAGTCGTCTGCCGCTGGAGAACCCCCGGGTTCTTGCTGCAGTTGACCTGCAGCGGCTGCGGCGGCGAGGTGGCACAGTCCGGTAGAAGGCCCTGGAAGGTCGAAGGACCCGTCTGCGTTGCGGGCGCGAGCGACTCCGTCCCATCCGGCGCGATCACAAGTTGGGTGAACGGCACATTCGTTTCGAGGCAGACCTCGGACACGTAGCCGACAAAGTCCGTGGTGTTGATCGTGATCGTCTGGCTGCGGTCGGTGCCGTTGTCGGATCCGTTGGAAAGGGTTTCCGCGGTCAGATGGGGCGACGAGACACCCGAGCAAGCAGCGGGATCGAGCGGTGTGCCGAAGTCGATCGACTCGACCTGGGTTACGGCTGTCTTTCCGCTCGAGGTGCTTACCGTTGCATCGATGCTTCCCGGCGCACTGGTCGCGGTTCCGCCGTTGGCCAGCGTCGTGCTGCACGCCTTCTTCTGCGCACAAAACGCCACGGCGCTCATGACTGTGCCGTACGAGCTGTTGGCATCGGAGTTCAGACCGTTGCCCGTGCCGCTGAAGTTGTTGGACTGATTTGCCTGGTCGGTCCAGAAGCAAGGCGATGTCGTCGTGCAGGCCGTCGTTGAGGGCTGCGGCGTGACGGCTGAAATGCTGATCGAAATCGATTGGGCCGGAGCCAGGTTCAGATTCCTGAAACCTACGGTCGCCCCATTGTTGAGCAGGATGAAACACGGGGGCGTCGCATTGGTGAACGACGGCGGGCAGGTGGGCAGCGATGTGCTGATAACCGAAAAGCCCGCTGGCGTGCTCGGGACGTTCAGGTTGTCCGAGCCAAGCTGGATCCCCGACCCGAGCTTGTTGTCATTCGTGAACGTGACGGACAAACTGGACGGATCCACCGTGGTGCCTCCCGGGGCAACCACAGCGGGGTTGGTCGCGGAGCAGCCAGTCTGGCCGTCTCCGCAGATCACGATGGAGTATGGCTTGTTGCTCGCTGCGGTGCTTGCCTGAGCACCGACCGCCAGAGCCGTCAGTGCGACAGCAATCAGCGGCAGCATCATCACACGAAGCCGGTAACCGGTCATGTTGCAGCGCCCCTCTCTCTTGTAATTTGGTGCGGTCTCGATCGCACCATGAGCGCTGCCGCGCCCACAGCCGCGGCAGTATACAGCGAGACCCAGAATTTCGGTGTTTGGTCGAGGCGGGTGCCGCCGCAAGCGCGCTCGACATTGACGCGCAGGCTGTACGCACGGCTCCGAGATCTGACGCCGCCCCCCCGACTCCGGCTGACGCCAAGGAACCAAGACTCCCCCGACCATCACCACTTAGGCGCCGCTGATCCGCCCCGGTCGGCTCGATTACCGCCGGCTTACACCTGTCCGTACGCAGTGCGACGCGGGCGGTGAGATCTGCGATCAGGACGCCTCGCCTCGAGGTGGACAGACCCCGGGGTCGCGCGGCGACGCGGGCGCTTTGACCGGCACAACCTAATTCGGTCCGGAGGCGTCCGTCTCAGACGCCTCCGGACCGCTTTGCGGCGCCCGGTCCCTCCTGGATCCGGGCGCCGGTGCGCTCTGCCCCCTTATCGCCCCCGTGCCGTATCTGCCGATTGGGTGCTCTGGTCGCCATTAACGGTCCCACGGCACACGAGAAGACACGAGGTCAAGCGGCGCATTGCGAATGCGTACTTCGACCCAGAGCGGGAACACGCCAGACCCACAGAGCGTGCCTCGCCGGCTGTCGCGGCCTCACCATCGAAAGCGGCAGCCCGCAGCCATCACGACCGAGCTGGTCGCCGTAGAACGACCCATGGCTCGGCACGTCCCGCACGGCGCCGCTGAGCTCCGAGTCTTCGAGGAGTTTCGGGCGTGTCCGCAATCGCCCGCGGCGTGTCGCCCCGCATTACCGCCCGTCCGGATCGGTGACCACGCTGACGAGCGCGATCATTCACGGCGTCGACGACGGCGATCCGACGGACGGCAGAGGCGCCCTAGACGCTCGAGCTGCGATGTAGGCTTTGATCGTGGGCGAGCCGGTACACGTGACCGCAACGCCGGGCGCCGTCCCGCGGTCCCTGCCCCAGGGCGCGCGCAGTGACCCGACCCGCGAGCTGCTCGAGCTGCAGCGCTCGGCGGGGAACCGGGCGGTCACTCGCCTGGTCCAGCGACAGACCGCCCCGCCGTCGCCTAAGCCGGCTGAGCATCTGCATGTCGACATCGGCACCGATCCCGATGACGCGATCGTCTTCACCACCCAGAAAGGCAAGCTCGGGTCGCTCACTGTATATGTCACCGGCCGGCTGTCGCTGATCGGGATCGGGGCGTTCGACGGCGAGACGATCCCCGATCGGGCTAGCCTGCCCAAGGACCGGTCCAAGCAGCCGTCGGTCAGCTTGTGGACGAAGAATCACGCGCGGGATCTTGCGACCGCGGCGCTGAACGCCGCCACGCCGACCGGCGACGGCCAGTCGATCACGCTCGACGTCGGCGGCCAGCCGCTGACGCTCGGGCTGAACCGAGGATTCGATGGGCTTCCCGACTTCGGCATCGCCGGTGAGTTTCACGCCGCCCCGTCGGAGCTCAGGTTCGGCACGCTCAAACTGACTGGGCTGAAGGCCCGACTCGACACCTCAGTGTGGGTCACCCCGGGCCCTGTCGCGGCGGGCGGTCAGGCCGCATCGCCGGCCGATGACCAGGCGGTCAGGAGCTTCGCCTGGGCGGGCGACGCCATCAACTTCAACGACACGACGGACCGGAAACGCCGGACCGGAGCAATCGCCTCGTGGTCGGCGGTCAACCGCTTGGAGCGGGAGATCAACGCCGACGTCAAGGACCATCCGTCGATCAAGAACCGTGAGCAGAAGGTGGCGCTGCTGCAGGAGATGCGTGGCTACTTCGGCACCGACGATCGGACTGTTGACCACTTCAGGAACCTCCGCAAGGTGAACCTGCAGAGCGCGGGCAAGAAGAGCGACCTGGTGATGCACGACGAAGCGGCCGCACGGCTCGAGGCGGTCCGCGACGAACTCGCGGCGCTGCCCAACCCGCAGGCGATGCCGAGCACAACGATCGGTTGGCCGCGCTCGGCGCACTCCCTCGGCGGCCACGGGAACATCGGCAACCTGCACAACTTCGGAATGGCCGTCGACTTCAATGCTACGGAGGCGCCCAACCTGTCTAGTAATCGGGACACCGATCTCGTGCGGCTGATGACCGGGGGCGTCGGCATGCACGTGCCCGAGATGTGGACCCGGCGCCAGGGCAACTACGACGACATGGTCACGCGGACCGCGGAGCGCGGGCAGATGGCCGACCCGGATCCGACCAGCGCCGAGGGAAAGTTCCTCGACGCGGTCACCGCCGCGGCGCAGGACGAGGCCGACCGGTCCGAGAAGTTCCGCCACAGCCTGGACGTCAAGGACAACACGGGAGCGGTGATCCTCGACGGCATGGCAGAGATGGCCCGCCTGAAGGCGAGCTTCCTGGCCGCCCGGGCGGCTGGCACCGCGTGGAGCGACGCCGATAAGGCCGACCTCCAGAAGCTCATCAAGCCGTGGACCGACACGATCGAAGCCGAGCTGGCCAAGAGCGGACAGGCGGCGAGCGCCGCCGGCTTTAAGCTGGCCGGGCTGGCCACCGGCGACGCGCTGACCAAGGAGAAGGATGCGCTGACCAGCACCCTGGCGGCGGCCAAGCAGCTGCGCAAGGCGATCAAGGCCGACACACCCACCGACGCGCAGGCGAAAAAGCTCGATGACCTGCTGCCGAAACTCCGCCAGCTGGA
>Ga0123356_10004621_pt1 | contig 14183 bp, 14 predicted proteins | sample TergutEmb28metaG_2_FD_92546 | JGI IMG/M metagenome (GOLD analysis project Ga0123356, IMG submission 92546) | Embiratermes neotenicus P3 segment gut microbial communities from Petit-Saut dam, French Guiana - Emb289 P3 | ecosystem: Host-associated > Arthropoda: Insects > Digestive system > Gut ...
AACAAAGAGGTGGAGCGCATCATCCTCACCAGGCCGGCGGTGGAGGCTGGCGAAAAGCTGGGCTTTTTGCCCGGCGACCTTACGCAAAAAGTCGATCCCTATTTGCGGCCCCTATACGACGCCCTGTTTGACCTGATGGGGCCCGACGCCTATCAGAGGCTGCAGGAGCGCGGCGTGATCGAAATTGCTCCGTTGGCTTACATGCGTGGCCGCACATTGGCCGACGCCTTTATCATATTGGACGAAGCGCAAAACACAACTTCCGAGCAAATGAAGATGTTTTTAACTCGCATGGGCAGCCAATCCCGGGTGGTGGTAACCGGCGACGTAACCCAGATCGACCTGCCCTCCGGGCGGGTTTCCGGTCTGGTGGAGGCGATGCGGGTGCTCGAGGAGGTGCCGGAGATAGGCGTTATAGCCCTAACGCGCACCGATGTGGTGCGGCACGAGCTGGTGCTTTCCATTGTGGAAGCGTATGAAAAAATGCAAAATTGAAAATGGAAAGTGGAAAATGAGGGGAGAGGGCGATGCGTAAAATCTTGTTGCGCAGTGGGCGCTGGACGGCTTGGTTGCTGTGGGGCGGCGTTACCGCCCTGATCGCTTTGTTGTGTATCACCGTGGTATCCCCCGAGCGGTTCGACCTGCGGGCCGGTGACATCGCCAAACAAACCATCACCGCCAGCAAGGATGTGGTGGACGAGGTGACCACCCGGCAACGCCAGGAAGCGGCGGCCAATCAGGTTCACGTGGTGTCATACAAAGATGAGACTGTGGCCGGGGAGGTGATCCGCTCGCTGTACACTGCCTGCAACGAGTTGCGCGCCGTGCGGCAGTTGGGGCAGGACATCCGCGATCAAAGGGAGATACCAACCTTGCCTGCCCAAGCAACGCCTATCCCCATCGCCGATATCTTTACCGAAGAGGATCTGCGGAGCGCCGGGGCTCTCATCCCCTCGGTGCCCCTAAGAGACGAGCAATTGCGTGTGCTGATGGATGTATCCGCCGAATCCCTCGAAGGCCTGTGCCAAAACCTAATCGCCAGCGCCCGCACCGCCCTGGACGCTTCCATACTGGAGGGCGAGGCGGACAAAGCCATCTCCAACATACAGCCCCTGGTAACGTACAACACCTCTTCTACCTTGTGGGCCAATGTGGCCCGGCCCACGTTAGAGGCTTGCCTGCTGCCCAATATGCTGGTGGATCAAGAGAGCACCGAGGCCAACCGCCACCGGGCCCGCGAGGAAGTAGAGCCCACCGTGTACAAGCAGGGGCAAAACATCGTGGTGGCCGGGGAGCGGGTTACGTCGGCCCAGTTGGCCATGCTCAATGCCCTAGGCCTCATCCAGGGCACCAGCCACGACGCCCTGCTGTATCTGGGCGTGGGGCTGCTGGTATCGTTGCTGATGGGTGGGCTGTACTTATTCCTATGGCTGTTTGTGCCGGAGATATTGGCATCGGTTGCTAAGCAAGTGCTGATGCTGTTGATCCTGGTGCTGGGGTTGGGGCTGTGCGCCGGTTTTCAGCAGTTGATGCCCCAGGTGCTGCCTGTGACCTTGGGCGCCCTGCTGGTGGCCATATTATTGGGCGCCAGAGCGGCCATGGGTGTGAACTTGGTGCTTTCGCTGCTGGTGGGCCTGCTGGCCATCCGGGGCAATCCCGCCGACTCCCCCCAAACCATGGCCGTGCTGGTGATGGGTATGCTAGGTGGTTTGGTGGGCATTTGGGCGGTGCACAAGCGGGCGGGGCGCAGCAAGGTATTGCTTTCCGGCGTGCTGATTGGCCTTACCTACGCCCTTACTTTGTTTTCCGCCGGTATGGTGACCAATAACGATCTGCGGGTGGTGACCACCCTGTCCGGCTACGCCATGCTAGCTGGAGTGATTTCTGCTGTGCTTTGCGTGGGCATACAGCCTGCGTTGGAAGTGATGTTTAACCTGGTGACTCCCTCCAAACTCACCGAGCTATCCAACCCCAACCAGCCCCTGCTGCGCAGACTGATGATCGAAACGCCGGGCACCTATCACCACGCCATGGTGGTGGCCAATATTGCCGAGGCCGCCGCCGAATCCATCGGGGCCAATCCGTTGTTAGCACGGGTAGGCGCATACTATCACGATGTGGGCAAGCTTAAGCGGCCCGGCTACTTTAAAGAGAACCAAAGTGGCGAAAATCCCCACGACTGCATTGATCCCCGGGTATCCACCTCCATCGTGCTGGCCCATGTGCGCGACGGCGTGGCCCTGGGCCAGCGATACCGCCTGCCTCCCCAGGTGCTGGACATCATTGCTCAACATCATGGCGACACCCCGGTGCTGTTTTTTTACAACAAGGCGGTGCAGATGTTGGCCGATGGGGAACAGCCCGTGGATATCAAGGAATTTCGATACGCGGGCCCCAGGCCCCGCACTACAGAAGCCGCGCTGGTGATGCTGGCCGATACCGCCGAGGCCGCCGTCCGCGCCATTCAAGACCCCAGCCTGGAAAAAGTGGAGAACACCATCCGTACGCTGGTAAAAAGCAAGTTGGAAGACAATCAACTCAACGACACGCCCCTCACCTTCCGGGATTTGGATCATATATGCGCCGCGTTTATTAAGGTGCTGGGCGGCGTGTTCCACGAGCGCATCGAGTATCCCGCGCCGGAGCCCGAAATGGAGATTGGAGAAGCATGAGGATTGAGTGGCAGGTGGATGTGGATGTGCAATTGCCCGATTGGATGGCGGAGCAGGCCCTGTTGGAGGCCGTGGCCCGTGCGGCAGTAGATGCGGCAAATCTGCCCGGCAGATACCAGGCCTGCGTGGTACTTACCGATGATCAGGGCATCCGCCAACTCAACCAACAAACCCGTGGCATAGACGATGCGACAGATGTGCTGTCCTTTCCGCAGATACATTTTCCATGGGATATAAAACAGCTGCGCGCCCTGTTGGATCCCGACACCGGCTGCCGCCACTTGGGTGACGTGGTGATCTCGGTGGAGCGTGCCCGGGCCCAGGCTGATCAATATGGACATGATCTGCGGCGGGAGCTGGGGTACCTGCTGGTGCACGGTATGTGCCATCTGCTGGGGTATGATCATGTGCGGGATGAGGACAAGGCGCGCATGCGTGCCGCTGAAGAGGCTGCGATGGCACGTGTGGGTTTGCCGCGGGAATCCCTCCACCGCTGCGGCGGTCCCCCTCCCTTTAACAAGGGAGGTAGGGGCTAGGAACGAAGATTTCGCTAGAATACTATCAAAGGAGAATACCCAATGAACGATGAGAAAATGCTGGAACTGGCGCGCCAAGCAATGGAAAGCGCCTATGTGCCCTATTCGAATTATCCGGTGGGGACCTGCCTACTCACTGAAGACGGCCGCGTGTTTACCGGCTGCAACATCGAAAACGCCTCCTACGGCGCCACGATTTGTGGCGAGCGTACGGCGGTGGTGAAGGCGGTGTCCGAGGGTGCGCGGCGCTTTGCCGCCATTGCCATCGCGGCCCGCGGATCAGCGCCCTATCCCTGCGGCGTATGCCGCCAGGTGCTCAACGAGTTTGGCCCCCAAATGCGCGTGCTGGTGACTTGGGATGATTTGCATGTGGAAAAGACTACGTTAGACGCTCTGCTGCCCAACAGCTTTGGCCCACAGAGTTTGGGAGAAAAAACATGACAGATCAAAACACAACGCCCTTTTTATCTGGTTTTGTGGCGATTTTGGGTCGGCCCAACGTGGGCAAATCCACGCTGATCAACGCCCTGGTGGGCGAGAAGATCGCCATCGTGTCCGACAGGCCGCAAACCACCCGCAACCGCATCATGGGTGTGCGCTCCGAGCCGGGCGTGCAAATGGTGTTTTTGGATACGCCGGGTTTGCACAAACCCCGCACCAAGCTTGGTGAGTTTATGGTGCGCAGCGCAAAGGGTGCGTTGGAGGGCATCGATGCCCTGCTGGTGATGGTGGATGCCACGCAAATCGGCGGCCAGGATCGCCAATTATTAACGGATTTGGCCCGTGAGCCGGTGACACGTGTGCTGGCCCTCAACAAAATCGATTTGCTGGGTGAGGATAAGATACTGGCCGCCCTGGCTGATTTAGCCGAAACGGGGTATGATCACATCGTGCCCATCAGCGCCGCTACAGGCCGGGGCCTGCCGGAACTGCTTGCCGTGCTCCGCGCCGCATTGCCCGAAGGCCCCCGGTATTTTCCCGACGATATGGTGACCGACCAGCCCGAGCGTATGATCTGCGCCGAGATCATCCGCGAAAAGGCCCTGGCCCGCCTGCGGGAGGAAGTGCCCCACGGTATCGGCGTGGAAATGATGTCCATGCAGCCCCTGAGCGATACGCCCAATGCAATCATGGAAATTCATGCCACGATTTACTGCGAGCGCCCGTCCCACAAGGGCATATTGATCGGCAAACAGGGCGCCATGCTCAAAGCCATCGGCACGGCGGCACGCCTGGACATCGAAGGGTTGCTGGGCGTGCGGGTGTCGTTGCAATTATGGATCAAGGTGCGGGAGGATTGGCGGAACCGGGCCGATGATTTGCGCACGCTGGGGTATGAGTAATGCCAAGTTTCACCACCCAAGCCATCGTGCTGCGCCGCGTGAACTACCGGGACAACGACCGCATGCTTACGCTTTTTTCGCCCACCCTGGGGCGTTTAGACGCCGCCGCCCGGGGCTGTCGCAAAACCAAAAGCGCCCTTGGTGGCGCAACGGAGCTCTTTTGTTCCGGCGAATACCAATTCCATCAAAGCAGGGATCGGTACACCCTCACCGGCTGTGCCATCCAAGAGAGCTTTTACCCCCTGCGGGAGGACTATGATCGCCTGGTGTACGGTGCGTATTTACTGGCCCTGTGCGAGGCCTCGGTGCAGCCCGGCGAGGAACATCCCGGCCTGTACGCGTTGCTGTTGGGTGCGTTGGCGCGGCTGGCCTACGGCGCGCCCGCCCAGTCGCCTGCCGCCCTCACCGTAGTTTTTTTGCTGCAATTTGCCGAGAGCCTGGGCTACCGGCCCCGGCTGGATGCCTGCGCTCACTGCGGAATCGTTTTGCCCGATGAAGGGCGAGTTCGCTTTGGCGCGCTGGCGGGGGGCACGCTGTGCCCGGCCTGCGGTGTGGCCGCCGAGTTTATCCAGTCCGACACCTTGCGTTTTTTGCGCGCCGCTCAACGCACCGGGTTTGATTGCGAAATGGATGTTTCTATTGCGATCCAAAATCAGGCAGTATGGTGCATGCGCACTTATTTGGAAAGCCGGGTAGAGCGCACGATCAAGGCCGCAAGGTTGCTGCCGGGTGAGAATGCACGATAAGCTTCCGTGCCGTCATTGCGAGCCAAAGCGAAGCAATCCAGTAAGCGCTTTCTGGATTGCTTCGCTTTGCTCGCAATGACGGCTTTCGCGTCGGTTTTTTATCGTTTTTAGGCAAATAACCTTTTTTATTGAAAATTACACCTTTTTATGCAAATCCCCCAACGGTTACCTGCCGCCAATTGACAGTGTAGTACAGAGGTTTCAGGTGAAAAATACGCCTGAAAAAAAACGGGAGGTGACGAAACATGCAGATGGGCAACAGTAGCCCTGGCACCAGCAACGTGAGCGTGCCCGAGGCCCGCGCCGCTTTGGATTCCATGAAGTTTGAAATCGCGCGCGAACTAGGCATCAACCTTAAGCAGGGCTACAACGGCGACCTGACCTCGCGGGAGAATGGCTACGTCGGCGGCTACATGGTCAAGCGCATGATCGAACAGGCCGAGCGCCAGATGGCCGGGAAGTAACCATCCTCAAACCCAAAATCATCATTATTGTGGAGGAATGACAGGCATGTACAACTTTGGCCAAAACCAATCCCAGGGCTCAAGCTCCAGCCGCGCTATGGTGCCGGAAGCCAAGCAGGCGCTTTACAACATGAAGTTTGAAATCGCCAACGAACTGGGCATCAACCTCAAGCAAGGCTACAACGGCGATCTGCCCAGCCGGCAGGCCGGCTACATCGGCGGCTACATGGTAAAGCGCATGATCGAGCAAGCCGAGCGCGCCATGAGCGGCAAACAGCAGTAACCATAACGACTAGGTTTGCCGCGTAGGCTTACCAAAAAAGAGGCGCGTTATGCTAGCGCATAATGGGCCTCTTTTCGTGCGGTTTTTTCTGGACTACGGCTGTTCAGGCCATGCGCCATCCAGCGAATCACCCTGCGCTGGAGGCAGCGTATGGGTGGGTTCGGGGGTTTCGTTCATTGTTTCTGTAGCCTGTGGTTCGGGTTCGGTTGGAAAAACCGCCGCCCGCCTTGCGCTGTACACCGTATAACCGCCCTGGGAAAACACCCGCTCAAACAGTTCGTCAAAGGCTGCCTGACCGGCGGTTCGGTGATCGCTGCGCTCATAATCGCCCAGCAGGATATAGTCTACGCCGTAGCGCTCCAGTACGTCCAGATTGCCAGCAGGATCGGCGTAAAAGCGCAAGCAATCCCGCCGTTGTTCGACGTAGTCCAATCCATGGAAAAACAGATACAGATCGGTGCCGCACACGATGCGCCGTCCGGCCAGCGCGGCCACCGGATTCACATGGGTTTCTCCGGTGATGAACAGGGCGTCAGGCGAGGTTTCACGCTCCACAAACTCGGCGGTGGCCACAGCATCGGGGGTGAAAAGCTGGTAATCACTGATTACCTCCCGGGCGATGCTCAGCCCGCCGGAGGCCAACGACACGATCACAAAAGCCGATGCCAGCACCCAACGACCTCGCAAGCCCTTCAAGCGATCCCACAACAGGCCCACATAATCGGCCACCAGCAACGCGCCGATCATGTACCATATGTAAAACAGCTTGTTGTTGTCGTACTCATTGGGTTGGAAGAGTATTATTTCGGCCACCACAAAGATGGCAAAGGCGCCAGAGGCTAGCAGCGCCCGCTGCCGGTCCGCATCCAGCAGGGCGCAGAGCAGCAACACAAAGGCCGGGCCCACGTTTTTGATCCAGAACCATAAATAACCGTCGATCATGCCCCGGCCGCCGCTGTTGTTGACCCAATTGAGTTGAATGCGCAGGTAGCCGCTGTCCAATGTTTGCGGGAAGGCAAAGGAGAGCAGCTGGGGCAACGCTAGCGCCAGTGTAAAACACAGATACAGCGCGCCGCCCACAAGCAATGGCTTGATGATCTCTTTGCTTTGTTCTTTGTAAAGCAGTATGCCCATCACCACAACGAAAGCAATCGGTATCAATGCAAGAGAATAATACACATATGCTGATGGGAACGCTAGCACCAACTCGGGCGATATCTCGAGCACCAACTCGAACGCCAACTCGGGCAGCAACAGCAACGTTAGCACAACAGCAGACAGATACAGCACACTGCCCAAAAACCACCACAGAAAGGCCCTTCGGTTGCGAATCTGTTGTATCAGCGCGCATATTATCCAGCCCGCGCTGCACAACCCCAATGCCAAAAACGAGTGGGTGTGTACCAGGGGCAGGGCGGCGGCAAATATCGCTGTTAGAAAAAACTGGCGCATCCGCCGGGTCTGGATGGCCGAGCGCAGCAAATAAAGCGCAGGCAAAAGCAACGTCCAGCCCCCCAGCAGCGTGCGCTGGGGCAGCATTAAGTCGGCGATTACGTTGGACCAGCGCAAGTTTAGCTCCGGCTGATTGGCCGGGGTTTTGTAAAAACCAGAAAAGATATCGGCGACTCTAGTGAAATCCCTGCCCGCCATATCAAAAGAGTACAAAAAGCCCAGCCCGCCGTTGATAAAAAACAGCGCCATCGCCAGCCCCACCAGCCATCGGCGCGGGCCCAGGGCCGAACGGGCCAGCAATAAATACCCTGTGAATACCAGGGCCATCATCAGCGTGCCGGGCACGATAATGGCCCACCGGAGCGGCAGGTCAAACAGCAGCAGGGAAGTGCTCAGCGTGTTGACCAAAAAAGGGTAGGAGAGCCGCGCGCCGGGCAGGATGGAGTATTCGGGCGGAAATGCCGCGTTGCGCAGACTGGTGGCGATGCCCAAGTGCAGGTTGAGGTCGCCGTAGGTGGACTGCCCCACATTGTACGCGCCATCCACCGGGCGCAACACGTGGGTGTGCTGCAAATAACCACCCAGCACGCACAGGGGCAGCGCCGCGCACAGCCATAACACGGCGATGCGGGTGTCCTCTTGGTTCCAACGGGCCGCGGGCTGGCGATCCCTTGCCAGCAGCGCAATGAGCATCAGCAACCCCAGCGCACCCAGGGCATACAGATGAGCCTCTTGGCCAAAGGTGAAGGCAAAAGCAAACAACGCGGGCAACCACATCAGCAGCAGCACGCCCAGGGAGCAGCCCAACCAAATTCGAACAACAGGCCGCTTTCGGGGCAACTGCCAGCGCATGATGGCACAGCCTGCCAGCAGGTAAAACAAAAGCATGGCAATCGCGAGCATGGAAAACTCCTTTTTAAAACTCCCCGTTCACAAACTCCAACAACAATTCGCCGCCCTGCTCCATGTCCCGCATGTCCAGGGTTTCGATGGCCGAGTGCACGTAGCGGGTGGCGATGGAAAGGGTACCCGAAGGGACACCGGCGCGGGAGAGCTGGATGGCCCCGGCATCGGTGCCGCCAAAGGTGAGTACCTCCAGCTGATAGGGGATGTTTTTTGCCTTGGCGGCGGCGATCATGGCATCCCGCACCACCGGGGAACTGATGGAGGCGCGATCCATGATCTTGATAGCCGGGCCTTTGCCCAACTCCATGGCCATCTTGGGTTTGACGCCGGGCACATCGCCGGTGGCGGTCACATCCAGCGCCACGCCGATATCCGGCTCAACGGTATAGGCGGCCACCTTCGCGCCCCGCAGGCCCACTTCCTCTTGGGTGGAGAACACACCCACGATTTCGTTGGGGCAATCCTTTGCGTTGAGCAGCACCCAGGCCAGCAAAGCGCAGCCCGCCCGGTCGTCCATGGCCGGGGCGGCGATGCGGTGTTCCCCGAGAGTCACGGGCGCGGCAGCGTACACCGCCACATCGCCTATGGATACCCGGGCCAGCGCCTCCTCCCGGGTAGACGCCCCGATGTCGATGTACAAATGGCGCATCTCCGGGTCGCCGGTGATGTCCTCTTCCGCGCCGATCACGCCGGACACGCCTCCGGCAAACACCACTGGCTGGCCTAAGGAGCGGTTGATTCGTACGCCGCCCACGCTGCACACCCGCAAAAAGCCCTTTTCGTCGGCATCGATCACCAATAGGCCGATGTGATCCATGTGCGCACTAAACATGATCCGTTTGCCCGCGCCAGCCTTTTTTGCTTTTTTTATGGCGATCAGGTTGCCCATCACGTCGGTGCTTATTTCGTCCACATGGGGGCGGAGCAGATCGGCCAGCCATGCCGCTACGGCTTCTTCGCGGCCGGTAGCGCCGTGGATTTGGAGCAGGGACAGCAGAATATCCCGCATGGAGTGGTTTGAATTATGCATTGCCTTACGAATCTCCCTTCGAAAGTGGGTTTTTGACTGCAAAATCTTCTAAACAAGCCACCAGCAGCGCTTGCTGGGCGGCGATATCGTCCAGATGGGCGGTAGATGCCGCCGAATGGATGTAGCGGCAGGGCACGGCCATCACCGCGCAGGGCACGCCCCGGCCGGACTTGTGGATGGCGCCGGCATCGGTGCCGCCTGCTACGTATTGTTTGTACTGCCAGGGGATGCCGTGGGTTTCGGCAACCGAACGCACCGCGTTCAGCAACGTGGTGTTGGCAATGGCGCTGCGATCCATCAAACTGATCGCCACCCCTTTGCCTTGGCGGGTGACCTGCAGGTGAGGCGGCACATCGCCCAAGTCATTGCAGGTAGTACCTTCCAGCACCAGCGCCAGATCGGGCGCAATGCGATACGCGGCGATGACCGCACCCCGCAGGCCTACTTCCTCCTGCACGGTAAAGGCGCAGGTTAGTTTGCCCGGATAGCGGGCCGTTTGTAATGCGTATACCATGGCCAGGCAACCCACCCGGTCGTCCAGGGCTTTGGCCTTTACCCGCCGGTCTCCGAACTCAACGTAGGGGCTATCGAAAGTAACAAAGCTGCCGGGCGGGCATAGCTCTTCGGCTTTGGCTTGTGTAGTTGCGCCTACGTCCACATAAATCGAATCGTAGCGCAACACGGTGTCCATATCCGAAGGGCTTTGCAGGTGGATGGCCTTGGCCCCGATTACCCCCTGCACTGCAGAAGGCCCCACCAGCACCCGCTTGGAGATCACCACACGGGGATCCACGCCACCCACCGGCTGGATGCGCAATAGACCGGTATCGGTGGCCGACATCACAATAAACCCCACTTCATCCATGTGGGCGGCCAGCATGATATGGGGCTTGGAGGCATCGCCCCCATCTCGGGTGGCGATCAGGTTGCCTATGGTGTCCACCAGCACCTCGTCGCACAGCGGGGTTATGGCCTCGCGTAGGGCATCCCGCACCGCACCTTCGTTGCCGGACACGCCGCGCAGGGCAGTCAACTCTTTTAACAGCATAGCGTGTCCCTCCAATCAGCTTCTAGCGAGGCAAGATACGCGGCCAGCAGCCGGGCCGCTTCTTTGAGCGTGGCGGTAGAGCAAACCTCCACCGTGGTGTGCATGTACTTTAGGGGCAGCGATATCAGCGCCGTGGGCACCCCCGCTCGAGATATTTGCACGACCTCGGCATCGGTCCAGGTGGAGCTGGGGCAGATATCGAGCTTGGTTTCCACCCGAATTTCGGTGGCGGTTTTGAGCATGGCCTCCGTCAGCTTGGGATGCAGATTTGGCCCTTTTGAAAATACCACCTTGTCCAGGGGGAAGGTTTCGTCGGGCTTGCAGTCGGGCATGGCGCCATGGGTTACGTCGATGGCGATGCCGATGTCCGGATCGATGGCATAACACGAGGTGAGCGCGCCCCGCGAGCCCACTTCCTCCTGGGCGGCGCACACGTAGTAGATATCCGCCGCGTGGGGGAGCTTGGCCAGCTTTTGGGCGGCCAGCAGCATGATAGCCACACAGGCCCGGTCGTCCATGGTTTTGGCGGCTACAAAATCACCGGCCAATTTGGTATAAGGGCCTACGAGCTGCACGCGGTCGCCGATGTTCACCCGCGCTTTTACATCTTCTATGGGTAGGCCCAGGTCGATAAATAGGTCTTCTCGCTTGTAGTTTTTTTTGCGATCCTTGTCGGTCAGCAGGTGGGGCGGCATGGCTCCCACGATGCCCACCAGCGGGCCTTTCTCGGCCAGCACCCGCACCTCGCCGCCGGGCAGCACACGGGGGTCTACGCCGCCCATTTGGGTGAAGCGCAGGCATCCGTCTTTTTCGATGCCGGTTACGCACAGGCCGATCTCGTCGATATGGGCGGTGACGTATACCTTGGGGCCGCCACCCGTGCCCGGCTGCCGCGCGATCATGTTTTGCATGGCATCCACGTTTGCCTCGGCGCAATGGGGCGAAAACTGCTCTTGCAGCCACAGGGCCACGGGCAACTCATTGCCCGGCAGGCCGGGTTGTTCCACTACCTCGCGCAGGAATTGCTCCAAATCCAAAGGGATTCCCCCTTTTTTCATTATGTGGGACAGTATACCATAAAAGAACCAAAAGAAAAATACCTGCGGGCTTGTGCGGGCAAGGTATTTGCTATATAATATGGGGTAGAAGGGATGGCAGCCCTTAGCGGGCAACTAGCCTACGTGTAGTTGTCGAAAACGAAAACCGCTTGTAGTTCCAGCTACAGGCGGTTTACTTACTTCTTGTTGTGCTTGAAAGCCGCAATCAAGAGGCTGATTACAGTCAGAACAACCATGATTTTCTCATATGTCGTCATTCTGTCATCCCTCCGTTCCTATGTAGTCACGGAGGCAGTTTCCCGCTGTTGGACATCCCTCTACCTTGCGAGCAGTATATCACATGGTGAGGATATATGTAAACCTGTCACTATGCGGGTTTCTTTGTTATACTTAAAAGGTGGTTCCGATAGAACCGCTTTTTCAGCGCTATTCACTGTGTCAAATATACTGATCATGCCCAAAGCTTTGGGATGCCAATAACCGTGCAGGCCATTATTTGAATACATTAGTTCATCGTCAGTAAGCGGATATAGAATTTGATACATTATGGTATAGGTCATATCTGGTTTTTGCAGGATGGCAGCTCTTTGTGTTTTATCGTCTGTATAGATCACTTTCGTATGGGGGTAAGCAAAATCCAGATCTTTGTTATAGCACTCATCTGCGATTTCACTCCACGGGATTTTTTTCATCTACTTCCACACCATCTCAATCATCGGGCTGTAATCCTCCACCTCAACCCGTTCGATCGCCGCACCCAAATCCCGCAGCTTTTGCTCCAGGCGCTCGTAGCCCCGGTCGATATAATGCACGTTGGCAATTTCGGTGACGCCTTCGGCCATCAGGCCAGCCACCACCAGCGCCGCGCCCGCCCGCAAATCCGTGATGTATACCGAGGAGCCAAACAGGCCGGTGACCCCCTCGATGATCGCCACCCGGTCTACTACGCGGGCATTGCCGCCCATGCGCCGAATCTCTTCCAGATGGCGGAAGCGTTGCTCAAATATATTTTCGGTTACCATGCTGGTGCCACGGGCCGTGCACAGCAGCGTGGAAGCCGGTTGCTGCAAATCCGTCGGGAAGCCTGGGTACACCTGGGTTTTGAGGTTGATGGCCCGGTGAGCGCCGTTGGAGCGCACGCGGATGTAATCGTCGCTTTCGTCTACATGGGCGCCTAACTCCAACAACTTGGCGGTAAGGGCGTCCATGTGGGTGGGGATGCAGCCCCGGATGGTGACATCCCCGTGGGAGGCCACAGCGGCAATCATCAGTGTACCGGTTTCAATTTGATCGGGGATTACGGTGTAGCTGCAGCCGCGCAGGCGCTGCACGCCCCGGATGCGGATGATATCGGTGCCCGCACCCTTGATGCGCGCGCCCATGCTGTTTAAAAAGTTGGCCAAGTCCACGATGTGGGGTTCCTTGGCGGCATTGTAGATGGTGGTGTTGCCGGTGGCGCGGGCCGCCGCCAGCATCACGTTGATGGTGCCGCCCACGGTCACCAGATCAAAAAACACGTCGCCACCGCGCAAACCGTCGGCTTCCGCGTGTACGTTATCGCCGTGGCACTCCACATCGGCGCTCAGCGCTCGGAGGCCCTTGACGTGCTGATCGATGGGCCGGGGCCCCAGCATGCATCCGCCGGGAAAAGGTACTTCTGCACGGCCCAGCCGACCCAACAACGCGCCCACCAAGTAATAAGAAGCACGCATACGTTGCGCCAGGCGCGCGGGCACACGGTGGCCCTCTACGCCCCGGGGATCGATGCGCATGGTGCCGTCTTCTAACTCTACCTGTGCGCCCAAAAAAGTCAGTATGCGCATCAGCACGTGCACGTCTTCGATATCGGGCAGGTTTTCGATTACGCAGGGTTCATCGCTCAGCAACGCCGCAGGGATGATGGCCACGGCGGTATTTTTGCCGCCGCTTACGCTGGTTACGCCCTCCAGGCGGTTACCGCCTACGATTTGCAGCTTGGGAACCAGGATGGGGCCTGATGCCATTACCATGAAGCCGCATCACCTCCTTGCCCCGATTGTACTGTTTGTCCATTCCTTAACAATCAATTCATATTGCATTATACACCCATGGGTTGCCGTTGGCAACAGGCAAGGTTCGTGGTATAATGTTTTTAGGCACGATTTAGGCATGGAATGTAGTGTACCCATGCGGAGGGATGCTCATGTGGATGGTTGTGCACATGGCCAGAAGCCAGGCCGCTGCCCAGGAGATTGGCGATTGTTTAGCCAAGGAAGGTTTGCTTGTGCGCCTGCATCCGGTGTACCGGTCGGTGGCGACCCAAGAGAATTATTATGAAGTGCGCGTGCTGAAGTCCGAAATGCAGGAGGCGCGCAGCATTTTGTTGGAACGCGGCTTGTGAAACAAAGGGGGAGCATGGTGACTAGTACAGATGTAAAACCACGGCGCATCGGGATCCTGACATCGGGGGGCGACGCCCCTGGCATGAATGCCGCCGTGGGGGTGGTGGCCCGTGCCGCCGCACGTCAAAAAATGACGCTGGTAGGCATCAAGCGGGGCTATAACGGTCTGTTGTTTTCGGACGCTACCAAAGACGACTTTATCGAGCAATTAAAACTAGAGACTATCTTAGATATCGCCGATTTGCCGGGCACCTACCTGCGCAC
>Ga0123356_10004622_pt1 | contig 14179 bp, 15 predicted proteins | sample TergutEmb28metaG_2_FD_92546 | JGI IMG/M metagenome (GOLD analysis project Ga0123356, IMG submission 92546) | Embiratermes neotenicus P3 segment gut microbial communities from Petit-Saut dam, French Guiana - Emb289 P3 | ecosystem: Host-associated > Arthropoda: Insects > Digestive system > Gut ...
GGATGAAATAAGCGATGTACTTGATTCTCCGGGGAATCGTCTTATATTTATCGATGCTTGTCATTCAGGAAGTGTGGACAATGACCGTATGGTAAGGCAGTTTATGGATACGAACGCTTATGTCTTCGCTTCATGCAGGGGGAATGAACTTTCGCATGAGTTGTCATTATACCGTCATGGGGTATTTACCTTCAGTATTTTACAAACTCTTAGAGGACGTCGTTCCGGAATACTCAGCGTAATGGATCTAAGCGGCGATGTCTCAATAGATGTACCCAGACGCATGATGGGTAGGCAAAACCCCGTCGGTTACTCCCGCGGCTTCTATGATTTTATTATTGGGGAATGAGTCACTATTCACTACACATTATTCACTAGTCATTAGTCACTAGTCACTCCACACTAGTCACTATTAACTAACTCTTAATCTCCCAGTAATTATCAACTTTTTCAAACTTGCAGGCGTGAATTGTCATTTGCCGGCCGTCATCGTGAGCCATTTTGATTTGGCATACGATTGGGTTTACTTCGGCAACTTTCCATGATTCGTTTTCATAATTGATGCGCATGCCTTCCTGGGGGAGATTTCGCTGCTGCTCGCTGTAAAAGCCGTATTCGTAAAACAGGCAGCATAAGAGACGTCCGCATGGGCCGGATATTTTTACGGAATTAAGGGAGAGCTTCTGGTCTTTTGCCATCTTTATCGATACAGGTTTTAATTTATCGGAAACGCAATGGCAGCAATAACCGCGGCCGCAGACGCCAAGGCCGCCTACTACGCGGGCTTCGTCGCGTACACCTATCTGGCGCAGCTCTATGCGCATTTTAAAAACACTGACAAGGTCTTTTACAAGTTCCCTAAAGTCTACCCTGTTTTCGGCAGTAAAGAAAAAAAGAATCTTTGGTTCTTCCAAAAGATAATGCACTAGAACAAGTTTCATTTCCAGTTTATGGTTTAATATTTTTTTTCTGCATATTTCAAAAGCTTCATCTTCCAGTTTGCCGTTGTTACGTGATTTTTCCATATCTTCCGGAGTCGCTGTCCTTACAATCCAGGCAATTTCCGATACAGGCGGAAGTTTGCCCCGGACAGAACCAATTACCTGCGCAAGATCACGGCCGTAACGGGTAGGTACAATAACCATCGTATCGGGAGTCAGATTTTCTTCCCGGAAAACCGCAAGAAAGGTTTCCTGGGAATAAAGCAGACGCAGCCTATAAATGGGAGTATCCGGAGCAATTGATTCTATTCCCGCGTCCGCTCCGGTAATAACATCATGTTCCTTAAACTTTGTGTCATTACGGTTATCTTCAAGAGAAGAAATATCATCTTCTATGTCATCATATTTATTATAATCGCCCACTTTTATATCCTATTGTAATAAGTCTATCAGAAGACCTTTGATTTCTTCAAGGCGTGAAACCAGCTGAAGCTGCTGCGCCTGACTGGTAAGAAGCATGGCTGCCAGGTCTTCCAGTTTTTTATCGATAGCCAGAATAATTGTATGTCTTTTTTGGGACATTGCGTCCGGAGTGCCGCGCTGGCCGGAAAAACCGGGCTTCATGAATTTAGGAATTCCTTTTTCATGTTCCAGGGAATAACAGTTCTTCACTACATAATTAATAAAATTACGTACCGCCAGTTTATAACGCATGATTTCTTCCGGAAGAGGACGACCTTTTAGTATATCACCGGCATCCCGGACTTCGTCCATTAACAGGTTAACTGTTTCTTCTGTAGCTGGAAGATCATCCAACGGTCCCAGCTGATCGGCAGTCTTGGCTCTTAAGTCATTAAATAGATTGGAGAAACTGACCTTTTCGCCGCGGCGGACATTTTTGGATTTTTTATCATCCTTCACCTGTGAATAGGCGGAAGGATTCATGTATAGAGAAGGATCGGTTCCGTCGATTTTAGACATAGGTTTTTTGGAAGATTGGCAGGGCAGACCTGATACCCTGCGCGTCCCGCTGCTCGGACATTGTTTTTGTCCAGCTTTCGTCATCGGGACAGACTGCTACTCTGCCGTTTATAAAACAGCCGTCATCCGCCTGAATGCGGCGTGTAATAATATCTCCAATAACAATAGCGGTAGAAAGAATAACCAAATGTCCGTCCGAAACAACATTGCCATACACAACACCGCCTATGGTAATATTTGTTCCTGTTACATTTCCTTTTATTCTGGATTTTTCTCCAATTATTACCCTGCCCTTTGCTTTTACACTGCCGCGAACACTGCCATCGACACGGGTAAAACCAGCGGATTCTACATCTCCGGACAAACTTGTATTGGGACCAATAATTGTGTTAATAGAAAAATCACTGTATTTATCAGCCATGAAAAACCTTAATCAGCGTCTCTGTCTGTTGAAGCTGGAACGGATGCCTATGTATCTGTATGGATCTACAACATCAGAACCTATGTGAACTTCATAATGCAGGTGAGGACCGGTTGATATACCAGTGCTTCCAATATAACCGATTACTTCATTCTGCTGAACACGCTGACCAACCTGAACATTAAAGCGCGACATATGCGCGTAACGTGTATAATATCCGTGTTTATGCCTGATAATAACATAGTTGCCGTAATCGTAAGTGTACTCGGCAGTTACTACCTGCCCGTCCGCAGTCGCCACAATAGGATCACCAAAACGGCCTGTAGCTATATCAATACCATTGTGAATATAATACTGACCGCCAATTGGATGAATATTCTGCCCAAAGTACATGGAAATAAATCCAAGTCCGTTTCTGACAGGCCATATACTTGGAATCTCAGTTAAAAGAGCGCTTTGTGAATCCATTGCGGCGCTAAGTTCAACAATTGGTTCAATAACCTGCGAAAGATAAGTGGTAAGCTGCCTGATTTCATCAACTTCCCGCAGAAGACCTTCGGGTGTTTCTCTAATGCCAATAATGGAACTCAGGTCTCCGGAAACATTTTGAGGTGTAGTATTATTATTTTTAATTCCCAGCGCGGAAAAAACACCGGAAAGAGTGCTTCTGAAATTTTGAGCTTCCCTGAGAAGCACAACAGTCTCGTCACGTAACTGATCGAGTGATGCTTGAGTATCCCTGTGCCGTCCGGCGTTATCTGATATGGCGTACGCGTTGTTACTATATGACGCGCCATACCAGAAAAATGCTCCAAGAACGCCGAAAATTACAAGGAAAAAGCAAAAAATAGATAATATCGTAAAATGAAGATTATATACCTTCTTTTCTGAATGAGGAACAAATACTAAAGTGTAACGTCTTGTAAGAAATCTTCCAAAAGCCTTAAATAAACCAGCAATAAAGCCTACCACTATACCGGCGGCGTTTTTTGCCTTATACACAAGTTTGTTTTCAAGTCGTTTATATCCATGTACCGAGGCCATTTCAGCTCCCTGAAATTAATACATCAATTTTACCAGTGATCACAAGAACTGTCAATAAAGAATCACCTGAACCGACTTAAACCGGGTAAATTCTTATAAATTGGGTCTTACACAGCGTCAAATCCGGATTGAATAGCTTTAATATTCATCGGAATGAATTGATGTTTGTCGACCGGAAAGAACTTCTTCAGGATACCTTCAATATCGGTCAATTTTAGCGCTCCCGTTAACTTTGCCATCGCTCCAAGAGCCACCATATTGGCAAAAAGAACGTTTCCAACCTGCTCAGCGATAGTGGAAGCCTCAATTTTCGCAACTTTCAGGTCACTTCTTTTGGGATTTTCCTTAACAAGCGTCGAATTAATCAGTATCAAACCGTTTTCTTAAAGCATTTTCTCACAAAGAGGCAGGGAATCCATGTTCATAACCAGGGCTGAGTCCGGAGTTGTTACTAAAGGACTCGCTATTTCTTCATCAGAAATGATTACACTGGCACGAGCGATACCGCCGCGTTTTTCCGCGCCATAAAACGGGAAAAAGGTAACGTTTTTACCTTCCTGCATGGCAAAATAGACCCAAAGTTGACCTAAAGAGATAATTCCTTGTCCGCCAAATCCAGCGAAGAATGATTTTTCTGTCATTTTGGGCCTCCGTCTAATGTATTTTTTACTTCGCCAAGCGGATAATGAGGAATCATATTTTTTTCCAGCCATTCAATTGCCTGCAATGAATCCATTTGCCAATTTGTTGGGCAAGGAGCGAGTATTTCTACCATTGTGTTACCTTTACCTGACAACTGCGCTTCAAATGCTTTCTTAATATAAGCTCTCGTTTTACGGACATTAACAGCATTGTTTACAGCTCCTCTGGCTATATAACGTGTTCCTTCGAGTGTCGCGAGAAGTTCACTAACTCTTATCGGATAACCCATTCCGGCTTCATCAGCGTCACGTCCACCGGGGCAAGTTGTCGCTTTTTGGCCAAGAAGAGTTGTAGGCGCCATCTGTCCGCCAGTCATTCCATAAATGGCATTGTTAACAAAGATTGTTGTAAATTTTTCACCCCGGTTTGCAGCATGAATCGCTTCTGCTGTTCCGATGGCTGCCATATCGCCGTCTCCCTGATAACAAATAACCAGGTGATCGGGATGCACCCTTTTAACGCCTGTTGCCGCGGCAGGAGTGCGTCCGTGAGGCGGCTGCACCGTATCAAAATCAAAGTATAAATCTGCCCATATAGAACAGCCGACTGGGTGAGTCATAATAGTCTTTTCTCTTACACCTAATTCATCGATAACACTGCAAATAAGACGATGTATAACACCATGACCGCAGCCGCCACAATATTTAGTCTGTATTTTGTTCAGACTTTCCGGATATCCTAATATTTTTTTCATTTTTTCAGTACTTCCTTTGCTTTGGCAAAAACTTCTTCTTCGGTTGGAATTACGCCGCCCGAATGCCCTAAAAGATGAATGTCTGACTTTGAGCCGGCATAATATGCCGAAAGTTTAACATCTTCAACCAACTGCCCCAGAGACATTTCTACCGATAAAAGCGGTTTCCCATTAGCAGCGATTTTACCAAGCGCTTCGTATGGGAAAGGCCACAATGTAATGGGTCTGAAAATACCAAGATTTATACCTTCTTTTTTGGCAAGTTTCTGCGCTCCAAGACAAACACGGGCACAAGTACCAAAGGCTACCATTACAAGGTCAGCGTCTTTACAATCAGTTTCATCACAACGAATTTCCGTTGCTTTAACTTTTTCATAACGGTTAAATCTTTCTTTTGTCTGAGCTTCAAGCTTTTCAGGTACCAGCTCTATCGATGTAATATGAATAGCTTTTCTTTTTGATTTAGCCATGCCGCCTGCAGACCATTCGTACTTGGGTACTGTTTTTTCCGGAGGAAGCACCAAACCTTCTACCATTTGACCAATCAATCCATCGGCATGAACAATAACCGGCATCCGGTATTTATCCGCCAAATCAAATGCGAGATAGGTAAAATCCGCGCATTCCTGTACATTCTTCGGCGCAAGCACGATACAGCGGTAATCGCCGTGGCCGCCGCCTCGGGTAGACTGAATATAATCGCTCTGCGCCGGGGCGATATTACCAAGACCCGGTCCGCCGCGGTTAATATTTACCAAAACCAATGGAACATCCGCGCCGGCGGCATAAGACATGCCTTCCTGTTTAAGACTGATACCGGGGCTGGAAGAACTGGTCATCGCTCTTACACCGGAGCAAGCCGCTCCATAAACCATGATCATAGCGGCAATTTCACTCTCGGCCTGGATAAAAATCCGGCCTTTATCGAGCATATGTCTGGACATATAGGCAGGTATCTCATTTTGGGGGGTAATTGGATAGCCAAAATACGCCTGACAGCCTGCTCTAATGGCTGCCTCAGCAATGGCGTCATTCCCTTTCATTAATACTTTTTCACTCATATTATTAACCTTATTCCTCGTAGACTTCGATGCAAACGTCCGGGCAAACTTCATAACAGTTGCCGCAGGCTATACATTTTTCCATATTTATCGCTTTCGCGGGATATGAACCGGATGAATTTATCTCGGTATCCGCTTCCAGTACTTTTACCGGACACGCACGGATACACAATAGGCATCCTTTGCAGAGTTCACGGTTAATGGTGATTTTTCCTTTCTTTGCCATCAATTTCCTCTTACTTTATGTGTAGTATTAGTATAAAGAAAAATTATCGGTGTATGCAATAGATTAAACCCAAATTTGGCATCTTTACCCGGAATATGAATAAATAAGATACAATAAGGTGAAAAAAAATATTCTAAACAAACCCTTCATATACAAGCAGTTCCTTCGCGTCTATTGTTACTGTTAATCCAGATTCGAGTTTTTCTGTTGTATGCCTGATATGAGTCAACCATACAAGGTCAGGGTTAGTATTAATAAAGTCCGCATCAGTTATTTCTGATACTTCTTCGCAGATAATTCCTTTTACAATACGGACAATGGGAATAAAGTCTTTGGTAAGTACTCTGCACGCCAATATATCACCCCCAAGTAAAATAATTTTTTCACGGGCATCATTTGGCGAGGCGGCATTTATAATCCTGCCCCGGACACGGGTAATATCCGGATTGGAAAACCCTCCAAAGCTGGAACGGGCAAGTATCGTTCCCATTATAATAACACGGATAGTATTTACCATATTTGGGCTTTGAAGCGGAAGTCCCGCTACAAGAACTATCTTATCGGATATTTTAGCGGTCCCTGTTTCTGAGGCTATTCTAATTGAGTTTTGAATCATGCTTTCTGTTTCATCGACAACTGGCGTTTGGTATGGATAAACTCCCCAGTATAATTGCATTTCCCTCATGGCGCGTTCATTAGGAGTAACGGCAAAAACAGGTTGATCCGGCCTGAATACGCTTAAAAGACGCGCTGTATTGCCACCCAGTGTCGGCGTAACGATTGCTTTAGCGTTAACCGCTGATGAAATATCTACTCCGGACCGGGACATTATAATACCCAGATTTTCACTGGGATTATATTCTTCTAAAAGACATTCGTTACGAATACTTTCCATGCGTTCACGGAATTCATACGACTGCTCAACAGTACGCGCTATCTTATCCATCATTTTTACCGCTTCTACAGGATACGCGCCATTTGCTGTTTCTCCTGAAAGCATAACTGCGTCCGTACCGTCAAAAATGGCATTAGCGACATCGGTAAGTTCCGCGCGCGTAGGACGCGGATTTACAATCATCGATTCCAGCATTTGAGTCGCGGTTATAACAGGTTTCCCCGCTTTTCGGCACACGCTGATTATTTGCTTCTGGACAATTGGAATTTGTTCTGTAGGAAGCTGTACGCCTAAATCCCCGCGCGCTACCATAACTCCGTCAGCAATCTGAACAATTTCCCTGATATTTTCCACTCCGTCGCCGCATTCTATTTTAGCGATTACCTTAATCGATGAGTTAAGGCTTTCGAGATACTTTTTAATTTCTACAACTTCATACGCGAAACTTAAGAAACTAGCGGCAATAAAATCTACATTCATTTTTACGCCAAAAGCGATATCTTTTTTATCCTGTTCGCTCATGATGGGAAGCCTGGCGTGAGTACCAAGAAGATTTACATTTTTTCTGCTGCCTATTTCCGCGGTATTATTCGCGCGACAGATTATAATATCGCTATACCCGGACTCAGTCACTTCAAGATCAAGAAGCCCGTCGGCAACAAGAACATGATGGCCTTTTTGCAGTTTAAACGCCGCTTCTTTCCAGGAAATTGACATACGGGCAGGTTCTTCTCCTAGCGCCGCGGTTGTTAAACAGCCATCGGTAGATATAATGACAATATCGTCTTTATTAATAATTACTTTTCCATCATTTTCTACCATGCCAGTCCGTATTTCTGGTCCTTTGGTATCCAATAAAACAGCGACATGAACGCCTAACTCACGGGAAATACGCCTGACACGTTCTATTGACTCACCATGCACCTCATGCGAACCATGAGAAAAATTCAGGCGGGCTACATTCATGCCGGCAAGCATAAGATTACGTACAACAGTATCATTAAAAGACGAAGGTCCCAGCGAACATACTATTTTGGTTTTTCTTTTCCGCATAATGTGTTTATTATACTAGGTAATTAAATATTGAACAGTATATAAATTTGATGTAGAATAACCTCATGGCGGATAGGGTTTTTACCGTACTTGATTTAATCGACCTGGATCTCAAGGAACACAACTCTTTAAACCTGCGTTGTATTGGCGGCAGAAGAGGGCTTTCCAGACCGATTGACATCCCTGACTTAAATCGTCCCATGGGCGCCATTATGGGCTTTTTTGAAGAGTTTGCCTTTCAAAGGATTCAACTTTTTGGCCGCGGGGAAGCGTCATTTTTAAGGCAGCTTGCGAGTGAGAATAAAACCGAATCAATCAGGGAAATGTTTAATCACCCCATGCCCTGTTGTATATTTACCCATGGGCTTTTTCCGCATAATGAATTTTTTGAAATAGCCGAAAACGCTCAATGCCCAATCCTGCAGACCGATCTTGGATCCGCCGATTTTTCAACAAGAATAATGCGCATACTATCCAGGGTATTTTCTCCCCGCCAGATCGTCCACGGCGTACTTGTAGAAGTTTTTGGTTTGGGAATATTGATACAGGGAGATTCCGGCGTAGGAAAAAGCGAAACTGCGCTTGAACTTATTCATCGCGGACACAGGCTGGTCGCAGATGATGTAGTAGAAATTAACTGTATCTACGGAAATACATTGATGGGTGCGGGAGCGAATAAAATTATCGGGCACCATATGGAAATACGCGGTCCTGGAATAATTAATATTACCCATCTTTTTGGAGTAAGAGCGATTAGAGATCGCAAGGAAGTTCAGTTGGTTGTAGAATTGGAAGAATGGGATTCTCATAAAGACTATGACAGAATCGGCGCGGAAGATCATACAGTGGAATTACTGGGAGTAAATATCCCCAAGTTAACAGTACCTGTAAAACCTGGACGGAATATTCCGATTATTATCGAAACCGCCGCGATGAATGAAAGGCTTAAATCGATGGGTTATCATGCAGCCAGAGAATTCAACAAGAATATACTAAAATGGATTGAAAGTGATTCTACCCGTTCGGTTTTCTTCGGCCATGATGATATTATTTAATGCCGTCCATAAGGAAAGAAAATGACTGAAAGAACTGTAATAGTATCAAACAGAGCCGGCGTTCACGCGCGTCCCTCGGCATTGCTGGTTCAGACAACAAAAAACTATAAATCCAATATATTCATTCAAAAAGGTTCAGATCGCATTAACGCCAAATCAATAATGGGTATTATTACTTTGGGCGCCGCTTATGGAACAGAATTAAAAATAATCGCTGACGGGGAAGATGAAGAAGCAGCCGTAGAATCTTTGGTAAAACTCTTCGAGTCAAAATTCGAGGAAGAATGAGGAAACTATTTGAAGTCTGTAAAGAACCAGTCTGAACATCCCGTTTTTAGCATACGAATTCTGGTTCTTATTTATTCCCTCCTTTGTGTCCTGACATTTCTTTTTTCCAGGAATTTTTTAAATGATACTTTCCAAAACGGTAAAACACCGGAAAATTTACATCTGATTGTTTTTTTTACTATTCCGGCAGTATTAATGATTGTCCTGGGAATTTCATTTTTACGTCTGTTAATTGATTTTATTTTTAAACGTGCCGGAAGCAAGTTTAATGTAAGACTTCTCGCGTATTTCGCTGTTATAGTAATTTTTTCGGTCGCACCAATTACATTAATTACAAGTACGTCATTAAACGAGATTATCCGTTTTTGGCGGAGCATAGACGCTCCAACCGCCAGCAGAGCGGCAAACAGTTTTATCGCGGATAATTATTCTCTGCATATAGAACGTTTTGAAACTATCATCAGGCAAAATGATTTTACCAATAAAAATATCGCGGCAGTTCAGGTATTTCAATTAACCGATGACGCATGGCAAGAAACATCCTTTGCCGGCAATGAAAATTTCAGGTTAACGTTCCCTCCTTCCATGGAAAACGGTTTTACAACAAGAGAATTACCGCGCGACACAGAAACAATTCGTTATATACAAAGATTGCCGCAGAATACAATCCGCCTTATCAGCTACAACCTTGGCGGAGACTTTGATAAAGGAAAAGCTGTTTTGGATAATCAGATTGAACGTTTTGAAACAATCAATCAGTTAAGAAGCAATATACAGCCGTTAATAGTTTATTATTATTTAATATTCCTGCTTCCCTCTTTGCTTATGACAGCTATTATCGCAATTTCATTTACACGGCGGATTACCCATCCCATAGTAAAGTTAACAGAAGCGACACAGCGTGTTGCTGAGGGAGATTTTTCAGTTCAAGTCCTGACACTCCGTAATGACGAGCTTGGAATTCTTATACGTTCTTTTAACTCCATGGTACAGGATCTGGAAAAAACCCGCACCGCTCTTGTAAAAAACGAAAAAATCTTTATCTGGCAGAATATGGCGCAGCAGCTAGCGCACGAAATAAAAAATCCGCTTACTCCAATTAAACTTTCCGCAGAAAGAGTTCTGCGAAGGTGGCATAATAATCCCGAACAAATCGGAGAAATCCTTGAAAGTTCCATGATGGCAATCATACAGGAGACTGAAGGGCTTTCCGCGCTGCTTAATGAATTCCGGACATTGTCAAAACCAAAAGAATTATCCAATTCGACAACAAGCTTACAGGAACCTGTGGAAGAAGTAATTAATTCATACTCAAGCTCATATCCTGATGTAAAGTTTGACATAGAAAATTTACATTCCGAAACACAAATAAAAATAGACAAACACAGGCTTTCTCAAATTCTCACGAATCTGGTAATTAACGCGATTGATTCCATGAATGGTACAGGTTTAATAGAGATACGCGCAGATATTGTAAAGAAAAGAGAAGTTTGTTATTGTAGGATAAGCGTAAAGGATTCCGGTTACGGTATTAACGTTCAGGATAACCAGCTGCTTTTTACTCCATATTATACAACAAAAAAATCAGGTACAGGATTGGGACTGCCGATTGTCGAACGAATTGTAAACGATCACGGCGGCGCGATTTGGTTTGATTCCGCACTCGGAATTGGAACAACATTTTATATCGATCTGCCGGTATCCGAGAACTCGGTTTAAGAAGGATGAACAATGGCAAATCAGGATAAGCCGCAAAAATTAAATAATCAGGCAAATATACTTATAATAGATGATGAACCTGGCATAAGAAAAACTCTTGCATCAATTCTTGAAGATGAAAAATATATTGTTTTTACATCGGAAGATGCACTTGCAGGTTTAGAGATATTAAAACGGGAAACCATTAATTTAATTTTCCTTGATGTACTTTTACCAAAACTTGGCGGAATTGAAGCGCTGGAAAAAATTCGCAAGGAATGGCCTTTAATAGAAATAGTAATGATTTCCGGACACGCTAATATTGATATGGCAGTACGCGCTGTTAAATTGGGTGTTTTTGATTTTCTGGAAAAACCATTGTCGCTTGACAAAGTATTAACAGTCTGCAGAAACGCTCTCGCAATTGGTAAACTGCGCGAAGAAAATAAAACTCTTAAAAAAATCAGTAATTTTGCGAGCGAAGATATTATCGGAACAAGCTCTTATATAAGAAATATCCGCGAGACTGTAAAACAAGCCGCTGACAGCGACGCGCGCATCCTGATTACAGGTGAGAATGGAACCGGGAAAGAAGTAATAGCGAGAGCGATCCATTTTTGTTCAGCGCGCGCAGATAATCCTTTTATCGATGTTAATTGCGCGGCAATTCCGGAAACCCTTATAGAAAGTGAGCTTTTTGGTCATGAAAAAGGCGCTTTTACAGATGCGATATCCACGCGCAAGGGACGGTTTGAACTGGCGCATGGGGGAACCCTTTTTCTTGATGAAATTGGCGACATGAGCCTTTCCGCTCAATCAAAAGTACTGCGGGTAATACAGGAACAAAAGATAGAACGTGTCGGCGGAGAAAGAACAATAGAGACTGATGTACGTATTATAGCGGCAACCAATCAGAACTTGGAAAAAGCATGTGAAGAAGGACGGTTCAGGCAGGACCTTTATTTCAGGCTGAATGTTATTCCAATCTACGCTCCTCCCCTGCGAAAACGTACTGAAGATATCCCATTACTGCTTTGTCATTTTCTTAAGATACTAAAAAAGGATTTAATACTGAAAACCGACGCGCTGGAGCTCCTTAGTTCCCATGATTGGCCCGGAAATGTCAGGGAATTAAAAAATTTGGCGGAAAGAATCGCGGTAATGCACCTGGGAAACACGATAAACGGTGAAGAAATACAGAAATTGTTTAATAAAAAGCCAAAAAATTCAGAGGATTCCGTACAAAACCGTCTGCAGGCAGTTTTACCTTCAGACCTTTTGGAACACCATTTTAATGAAGCCAGAGACGGTTTCGAAAAATTTTATTTAGAGTATCAACTTTTTAAAAATAATGGTATAATATCCAGGACAGCGGAAGCAATTGGAATTTATCCAAGTAACCTTCACGCAAAATTAAGAAAGTATAGTATATCAACAACAAATACAGGTAGTAAGGAATAAGTTATGAAAGAGTTAACAAACCGGCAAAAACAAGTCCTTTCCTTTATCGCTGATTATATCAGAAAAAATTCGTATCCTCCGACCATAAGGGAGGTCGCCGACCATTTTTCAATTTCGGTAAAAGGAGCGCATGATCACATTACCGCCCTGCGAAAAAAAGGACACCTGAAGCAGGCAGACAAAAGACCCCGTACAATGGGGCTTATCCACACAAGGCCTGGAGATTCTCCGGATTTGATAGAGATCCCGCTTCTTGGCAGTGTCGCTGCAGGTTTGCCTCTTCTCGCGGAAGAAAATTTTGACGGCAACGTTGTAATGCATCGCCCCATGTTCAAGAAAAACAGAAAATACTTCGCACTTAAAGTTAAAGGCGATTCTATGTCAGGAGTTGGTATACTGGAAGGTGACACTGCAATAATAGAAAAGCAAAATACAGTACGTAACGGAGAAATAGCTGTAGCGGTAATAGACGATGCGGTTACGCTTAAACGTTTTTACAAAGAAAGCACAAGGATAAGACTACAGGCAGAAAATCCGTCTTACAAACCAATATACAGCCAGGACGTAAAAATACTGGGACGGTTGTTTACGATTCTCCGTTCTTATTAGTATGTCTATTAACGCTTATATTTTTCTTGGACCTGAACTAGGAAAGAAACAGGAAGCTGTTAACTCAATAAAAGACAAATTTAAAAACGCAGAAATTTCAACTTTTTATTCCGGTGAAACTCCCGTTAATGAAATAGCCGATACTCTTTTAAATTGCAGCCTTTTTACCGAAGCCAGAATTATTTTTGTAAAAAACGCCGAACTAATTAAAAAAAAGGACGAAATTGAACTCCTTGTTTCCTGCGTTAAGGATATGGATGACAATACTGTTTTAATTTTTTTATCTGACGATAACCGGCTCACCGTCGGTTTTGAGGACGCTTTCCTGCAGGCTGGTGTATCAAAAAATAATTGTCAGGTTTTTTATGAAATGTTCGAAAGAGAAAAAAATGAATGGCTTAAACAATATTTTAAAAACGCGGGTTATGATATCGACAAAGACAGTATCGCTACTATTTTGGAAATGGTAGAAAATAATACTGAATCCTTAAAGAGAGAATGTTCACGGCTTATTCATTTTCTTTCAAATAAAACAAAGGGACAAACTGATATGTCAAAGGGACAGACTAATAGTCTGTCAAAGGGACAAACTGATAGTATGTCCCTTTGTATAGAGGAATGGCTTTCTCATAACAGGGAAGAATCGGCTTTTACCCTTTTTTCCCGTATCGCTTACGGAGATCTTTCCAAAGCGCTTGAATCCATGGCGATAATGTCTGCAGCTAAACAAAGCGCACCCGGCATTCTTGCCAGCCTAGCCTGGTGTTTCAGAAAACTTTATGACTATCTGACACTGGTAGAAACAGGTAACGCGAATAACAGTTTTGAATTAAAGAAAATTGGATTGTCTTCACCCAGAATGAAAGATGATTATGCGGCTGCCGCCCGCCGTTATAACTTTGAAACAGTAGAAGCCTGTCTAACACTTACCGCGGAATATGACAAATTGCTGCGTTCTCCTGCAGCGGCTCTTGAAAGTCTGTTAATGGACAGGTATATCCTGTCAGTAATTAATATTAATACTAATACTAATACTAATACTAATACTAA
>Ga0123356_10004623_pt1 | contig 14178 bp, 13 predicted proteins | sample TergutEmb28metaG_2_FD_92546 | JGI IMG/M metagenome (GOLD analysis project Ga0123356, IMG submission 92546) | Embiratermes neotenicus P3 segment gut microbial communities from Petit-Saut dam, French Guiana - Emb289 P3 | ecosystem: Host-associated > Arthropoda: Insects > Digestive system > Gut ...
AGCAAAGTCATTGATTGACAAAGGGTTTCATCCGCCTACAATCTACTTTCCTCTTATAGTAAAGGAAGCTATGATGATAGAGCCGACAGAGACCGAAAGCAAAGAGACAATAGACGCGTTTATCAATGCAATGATTGAAATAGCGCAGAGCGCGCAAAATGATCCGCAGTCACTGCGCGCCGCGCCGTTAAGCACTCCGGTTGGCCGGTTGAACGAGACAAAGGCGGCTAAGGAGATGAATGTGGCTTGTTTGTGATAAGAGGGCCGGGCGAAAAATCACAGCGTAGAAATCCGCTTAATTCAGGAATAAGAGGCAAACCTCCCGCATCGGTGTTTGCGGGGGGCGTTGCGGGGGGTGTCCCCCCGTCAAGGGGCCGCGAAGCCGACCCCAAGTATGCTCTTTAAGAAAAATCCCCCTGTTATTTAATATTGGAGATCAATAATCATCTCCAAATATGAAAATTTTTTATTAATATGTTGCATTCGATTTAAAAAAATATTATACTATATATAGTAGGTTTTGAAATTATCCCCAATAAGGAGTAAATTTATGCGTTTAAGCAAGCGGTCACTTATTTTTACAGCACTTATGATTGCGGTTTTCTCTATGTCGGTTTTCGCTCAGAGAGAGCGGCAGATGGTGCCTAAAAAAGAGGCAAGAATCTTCGCCAATGAAATCAGAGAGCCTTATGAGACGCCGCTTTTCACAGCGACTGACAAAGATTTTCTTACAATTCTCGAAACCAAGAGAAACCATTTCAGAGTAAGCACTCAGAGCGGTATTACAGGATGGGTAGAGAGAAACCAGCTTAAAGACCCGCCAAGAAGCAGCAACAGCTCAGCATCCGCGCGAATGGTGTTTGAAGGCGCTGACGTTATCGGTTATCTTGACAACCCTACGCCTGTGTACATTATCGACATGGACGATCCAAACGCCGACCCCATAACCTTAGACCGTTCGTTTAAAGACGCGCTCAGGGAAAATGTGGATAGAGAGACTATGGAGAGAGTAGCGAGATAGTGTAAACTCAGAGACGCAAAGCATTGGCTTGCGCCTCAATAAACACGGTGCGTCTTTACGATAATGAAAGATATGCGGGGCGGACTCTTATTAAGAGTCCGCCCTTTTTCGTTTAATTGCAGTAGTATCTAAAAACTGGAATTTTCCTGTGCGGTTAAATTATTTTATTATTCTATAACTATACATCCCACGATTAAATGTTGCGCCTGTGCCGTCCGGTGACCTCACGGCTGTAGTGCAGTCGGCGGGCGGCGCAGGCGCAACATTTAATCGTGTATTCAATAATCTATAATATTGTGGATATACTGACATAAGGAAGCGTTTGTAAAAATGAAAAAAAGTAAAAATTACACGATTAGTATTCCTGTTAAATTTTTCTGGCTTGTTTATCTTCCCCTTGGTATTGTTTTGGGATGCGCGGGAATTTTAGGCGGTATTTTTAGCGTTGACCGTTATGTGATGCCGAGAATTGCGGGAGTTGACCGTGATTTGGTTGAAACTCCTGATGTGCAGGGTATGCCTTATGAGGATGGGCGCAACCGTTTTTTTGGCGTAGGGCTTCTTACAGAGATTCGCGGCAGAGAGTTTGACGACAAAGTTGCAGACGGTTCTATTATTGATCAGTTCCCAGAGGCTGGGGCAATGGTAAAGAAGGGGAGAAAGGTAGCTGTAACTGTGAGCCGCGGGAGTGAAGTGGCAATGATTCCCCAGCTCAAACAGCTTACTGAGCGTCAGGCGCGTCTTGAGCTGCGCAAGAGCGGTTTTACAGTAGGCCGGGTGCGTAAGACGTTCTCTGAAACCATCCCTTTAGATGAGATTATAGAATCGTTTCCGCCGTCAGGTACCTCTATTTCAAGGGCGCTTGAGGTTGAACTTGTAGTTTCGCGCGGCGCAAGACCAACTCACGGAGAGATGCCGAACGTTATCGGCGAGAGTCTCTCTGAGGCGCGTAAAGCTATAGAAGAGGCTGGGCTTAAGGTCGGAAAAGTTGACTATCAGAATAATCCGGCTCTTGTACCTGGAACGGTTGTCTCTCAGTCTGTGGCTCCGGGCAGCAGGGTGGCGCTTGACAGCGCGGTTAATCTTGTGATTTCAGCTATTCGTTAATAATATATCGTTTGCCCGTGCGTAAATTATAGGGGCATTGTTGGGGCTGATAATCATCAGCCCGTACGTCTGTGGGGAGAGCTGTGAAAAAATTCTGCGCCGGAAAAACAAAGTTCGCCTCATCCTTAAAATTATGCCTGTTGAGCGCCGCTGTTCTCATGTCTCTCCTTTTTGGCGGATGCGCGTCAAACCGTTTACCTGTGATAATTTTTGATACTCCCGGCGCCGCTGTTGACGAAGAAGACCGTATCAGCAACGCTCAGGACTACTTTGTACTTGCCCGCGATTTTGAACGGCGCGGTATGCCTCAAATGGCGCAGCGCCTCTATGAGATGGCATTTGAGCTTATGCCGGAATCCCGCTTTCTTCGCAAAACAGTTGTTAATACTTATGTTCATAGTCAGGAGTTTGAAAAGGCGCTTTCATTTTTTGAGAAAGCTGAGCTGAGTGATTTGGATTTGGAAGAGAGGCGCACGCTTAGCCTGATATATATACGCATGGGAGAGCTTGCGAAAGCTGCCGCAGTTATAGAATCGCTTGGAGATGAGAAGGGCGCTGAAGAGACCTACTCCCTGGCGCTGCTTTACGAATCGCTTGGGCGCAGAGAACAGTCGCTTAAATATCTTGGAGAGTTTTTTAAGAGCAGCGAAAGAACATTTGAAGTCGGCGTAAGGTTAGTGCAGTTTAACATAGGTGAACGTAAATTTGACGATGCGCACAGTATTGCGCTTATTTTGCAGGAGTCTTTTCCGCAGAATGCGGAAGCGCTTTCACTTCTGGGTACTGTAAATTATCTTAGCCGTGATACGGCAAAGGCGGCTGAGTATTTTAACGCCGCGCTCGCAATAGACTCCCTCAATGAAGAGGCGCTGCGAACGCTTGCGCATTTGCATGTTGTCAAAGAGCAGTACGGTGAGGCGGTTTCTGTCTACAGGCGTCTTGTGAGTTTGGATGAAAACGGCGCGGTTTACCGCCGGGGGCTTGCTTTAATGCTTTTTCACACCAAAGATTATGAAGGCGCAGAGGCGCTCCTTGATACCATACTTTTAGAAAAAACAGAACGTTCGCTAATCTCCGCTCAGGAGCTGCATCTTTACCGCGGACTTGTCTATTCGCAAACGCAAAGAAAAGAGAAAGCCGTTTTGGAGTTTGAGGCTGCCATATCTGCCGATTCCCTTTACGAAGACGCATGGAAAGAGCTCTGCTTCTTCCACATAACGTCAAAAGATAAAGAAAACGCATCCGCCTGCGCTGCGCGGTATACGGCTGCGCTTCCCGGCTCCGGTACGGCTTGGCGGTTTAGCGGCTATGCGTTTAATATGAAAAAAGAGTATGAACAGGCAGTGAATTCGCTTAAAAAAGCTGTAAAAATTGATTCGGCCGATTACTTCGCATGGTTTGAACTTGGGAGCGCTTTTGAGAGGCGGAAGTTATTTGATGAAGCGGCGGACGCTTTCAGAAAAGTGCTCGCAATAAATCCGGGCGACTCCCACGCCTCAAACTATCTTGGCTACATGTGGACGGAAAATGGAGTGATGCTTGACAGCGCGAAACTGCTTATTGAAAACGCGCTCTTAAAAGAGCCGCAAAACGGCGCCTTTCTTGACTCTTATGCCTGGGTTTTTTATAAGCTCGGCGATTACGAAAAAGCTCACCACTACATAAAAGAAGCTTTGAAACATATTGATAATGACCCTGTTCCTTATGAGCATTTGGGCGACATTCTGTTCAAGCTAAAGGAGTACAAAGAGGCGGCAGACGCTTACAAACGCAGCCTTGAGCTTAAATCAGAAGAGGCTGAGAGGATAGAGGCAAGGCTCGTTGAAATTAAAAATATAATTGGCAGGAAGTAATGTTTTTCAGGATGATTTTTCAAGGGAATATTTGTCATTGAGTAAAAATTTTTTAATAAGAATCCCCGCGTTATTGTTGTTTGTTACTCTTATTGCCGGATGCGCCTCTAAATTTCATCTTCAGCCGGAATCATTTGAGCAGCGCCGCTCATCTTTAACAAAAGAGATACGTACCGCGCAGCAAATTACTGATTTTAAAGGGTCAGGAACTATAACGGCAGTTGAGGACGGACGGCGCAGCAGCGGTAAGTGTGATGTACGTTTTAAACCGGACGGAAGCTTCAGAGCGCAGATTTATTCACCATTTGGCTCAACAGCAGCGCGTATAGACGCCGACAGTTTGGGCGGGAGTCTAAGAGCCGGCAAAGATGAGTACAGTTTTTCGCTTGACGAAAGTATGGAAACACTGCCTTTTGTATGGGGGTCATATTTTACTTTTAGACAGTTTATACAGATAATCACCGGCAAAATGCCTGAGGAGAAGTTAGCTCTTCTTGACAGCCGTCCTGATTCGCTTGAGTTCGATAAATCATCAGCTATTGCCTTATGGAACCGTGATATGCTTACTGCAGAGGCGCGAATCGGCAGAAAGAGCGGAACTGTGGAATCCGTCACTTTTAACTATGATATCTCAGGCGGTACGTTTGCGCTGAGCTACAGCCGTTTTAAAAACGGAGTTCCCGGTGAAATAACCATACGATCAGACAGCAAAAACTATATTTCATTGAGGTATGACAGATAGAACAATTTTCATTGATGGAGTCTCTAAAAACTCAATTCGGACACGGTACAGTATGCGAAAACTGCGCTTTTCACGATGTTTTCGCATACTGTACCGCGCCCGAACCGAGTTTTTAGAGGCGCCTTAGGCAGACAGGAATATGCGGATACAACATACGGTTAATCATACTTATAATAGAGGGCGGCTAAAAAACTCCGTAATTGCGCTTTGTATATTGTGCGCTGCTTATTGTCTGCGCGCTCAGCACCCTGACGCCGGTACTGCCGCTTTTCCATTTCTTACGCTAAGTTATGAGGCAAGAGCCGCGGCGATGGGGGGAGCCTCTGCCGCCATGCAGAATGATATTTACGGGGTTTTGTCAAATCCCGCAGCTATTGGATTTGTAAACCGGACGCAAATTATGGGCGGTTACCGTCAGATTATTATGGATGTGTGGGGCGGGCCGCTTGCAATTGTTCATCCGACCTCAAAAGGTGTTTTTGGCGCTAATCTCATAACAATGACGACAGGCGATTTTGATATTATTGACGAAAACGGACTTGTAACAAGAGACCGCGCAAGAAGCAGCTACACAGCGGGCGCTTTGAGCTGGGGAACGCTGCTCTATGACAATTTGTCAATAGGCTCCAATCTTAAAGCAGTTTATCATAATATTGAAGCAGGCGAAGAGCGTTACTCCGCCGATGGTTTTGCGGTTGACTGCGGTATGCTGTACCGCCTAAATAACGGGCGGCTGACCTATGGCGTTGTCTTGCGGAATTTTGGTTTTGTACGCTCAGGTTACTTAAACGAATTTAACGATTATCCTCTCCCTTACGGAGTGGAAGCAGGGGTCTCATATATTCCCAACCACGTCTCAAATTTGCGCATTGCTCTTGATGTGAATAAAACAAAAGGGGATTATCTCAACTTTGAACCGGGATTTGAGTACGCTCTTGTTAAAAATGTTTTTTTGCGCGGCGGTTATAATTTCAGCTTTAGAGATTTGGAAAATACAATTGAAAAATTCCGCGGTGAGCGCGACGACAACTACCAAAAAAGTAACGCGGCGACACTGTCGCTTGGCGGCGGTTTGGCCGCAGCTGCGGACAATGTGGATTTGAAACTTGACGCAGCGTTTCAGTTTTATTCGGATTTGTCAAGGCCGTCATTTATTCTGTCGGTCATTGCCGGATTTTAGGGGCTGGGTCTGGGAATTTTGTGGAGCATTTCAATTTTACTTCGTTGACAGCGTCTTCGTTCCATCCTTCGAGTTGTGTGATAAAAAACGTGTCGTTGTGCCAGAGCGGGTCTGCGGTGATTTGCGGATAGCGTTCAGAGTAGTATTTAAACATCGCGGTTCCAGGAACAGGAGATACGAAAACAGGTTTTGCCTGCATGCCTGAAGAATTTACAGTGTCAATCTCCTCAAGAACATTATCGACAGTTTGATTCGGTAAACCTGCCATCACGTAAGCGGCTGAAATCTGTAAAAGTCCGGCGTCATCTAAAAGAGCGGCTTTTTCTTTTAGAATATCCTGCGATATTTTTTGACCTGTGGCGCGCCTGTAACGTGTGACAGAGCTCTCATACCCAAAACGCAGCGTAGATATATTCAGGATTTTAAAGTAATGAAGGATCTCTTTGGTGACATATTTAAGGTGAAGACCGTTTGGCGTATGGAACCGAAGTTCGCTTCTTATAGCTTCAAGCTCCTGTGCAAGCGGGATGATAGTTTTTTGCGGCTCAATAAGCAAAGCGTCATCATAAAACGCGAAATCTCTTACACCGCGCTCATTAATCATGAAATTTATCTCTTCACAAACCTGTTTCACCGGTCTGATAAAAAAATGCGGCTGCAACAGTTTTGAAGCGCAGTATTCACATGAAAGCGGACATCCAAGAGTAGACAAAACAGGCCCGTGTTTACTTTTTTCAACTGATTTCAAACCGTCAAGTAAACTTATATCATGCCTTGATTGATCAAATATTCGAGGTGAAAGATTTATCCCCGCAACATTTGTCTCTTTATCAACAACAAAGACATTATCATGTTGATGATTCTTGCGTATATAATCACCAAAAAGCACTGCGCCGGTTCCGCCGACAGCAATTGGAGTTTTTGGATACACTTCACGTACCTGTCTTATAGTCTCATTGACGCCGTTAAGCCAGTATGTCATCATGCTTCCCATGCAGATGATATCAGGCGGCGGGCATTGCTCTAATTGACTTTTAAACTCTTCTGCGCTTATTCCATACTGTTTATAGCGCCGTTTTATAGCTTTATAGAGCGGTGGTTTTTCAATCTCACTCCACGGAAATGCCGCAGTTCCGAATTTTTTAGTTTCATCTTCAGGTTTAAGACAGTTGATGTAGCTGGTATTAAAGCCGGCAGATTGCAGCCGGCTTATTAAAAAATAGAGTCCAAGGGGGTGCATCCACTCATCATAGAGTTTGAAGTCGCATACGTAAGGGTTTATGATAAGAGCATGTTTTATCATTCCTCATCCAAATCAGGCTCGCTGATGTCCGGTTCATCATCTGCTTCCTGAGCGGATGCGCTCCACTGGGGCACAGAGGCGCGGGTCATGTGGCGCAGCTCTTTGTCTGTGGGGGCGTGGTTTTGACGTTCAGGTTTTCCGCGTCCCCCTTTTGATTCAAGAAGCTCTGCGGCTTTAGTTTGGTATGTGCGGTAAGCTCTGCCAAGCGCAGTCTCTTCGTATTGGTCTACTGCGTTTATTTTAGCTTTGTTATCAAGCAGTATGGTTATCACTTTGAGGTGGCCGTTTTCTGCGGCAAGCATGAGCGGGGTTGTTCCGCGCACGTGTCCGCGGCAGTTTACATTCGCTCCCTTTTGGATAAGAGTATTAACAACGAGATGGTAACCCCCTTCGGCAGCTCTCATGATTGGGGTAAATCCGCTTTTATCAGAGGCGTTTGGATCAGCTCCCTGTTCAAGGAGATATTTTACGATATCGTTACTGCCGTTCCAGGCAGCTTCAAGCAGGGCGCTTCTGCCGCCTGCGTCGCTTTTATTTACATCTGCTCCCTCGCCGACAGCTTTTTTAACGCTGGCGAGATTCCCCTTTGAGCAGGCGCTTATCAGATCCATGAGACAGCTCCTTAATAATTGTTATAGCATTACAGGATGTTGACGTAAATGTAAACCTCATAAAAAATTAACTGTGAAACATAATATAAGCAAAGCGGTAAATGCAAGTTTTTTCCTGTTTATTTAATTGGTACCTCAATAATCGTGTCTTCAATAATGACGGAAGCGGCAGCCCGCAAAAATTGCTGCCGCTTCAATCCTTTGTACCGGCAAGTCATGCCTTGTCTGTCCTGCCCCATATTACCAATAAATCGAATCATCCTTGGAAGCTTTTTTATCCTGCTGTTTTAGGATTATTCCAAACTGAAACCAGATAGAGGCGCTGCTTGGAAGACTCTCCCTTAGCGCTTTCTGCTGAGTTGCCGCGCAGCTGATACCGCCGCTCAGGTATACGCCGCTCTCAGGGTCATGCAGCGTCAGTGTCGAATAGATTCTTGCCTGGTCCTCTATACGCGCAAGAGGCGAAGCGTCTTCGGGATATTTTCTTTTTAAATCAAAAGTCTGATAGCTGCCGCCGATTTCAAAATCTACAAACTCACTCACATGCACTATAATACCGGCATAAGGAACATTCAATAATCCCACTGAGCGCGCCTGGTCATTTGAGCCGCTTATATAGTAACAGTCAAAACCTGTAGTAAGAGCTATAAGCGGGTGAACCGTTGGTATAAACAAAGCCGCGCCGGCTGTAAGCGATACGCCTTTTTCACAGCGCATTTGATTGTCTATATAATAATTACTGTTTCCAACTCCAATCGTAAGCCTGAGCGCAGGCGCAGGCGAGTAGTGCATCCGAAGCATGTGCGCAGCAAGCACAGACCTGTCTTCATCAGCAGTACTCTGTCCGTTAAACATTCCATAGTATTCAAGCACAAGCGCATCAGGCGACATATCCTGCACCGGAATGCTTGCGTTAGCATAGAAGCAGACTAAAAGGGTGAAAAGCGCACCCGTAAGCAGTCTTTTCATAACCTTACCTCTTTTCTGTTAAGAAAAATCATCTGAAAAACCCTACCGCAGCATACAACCTACAGCCTTAAAAATCATTCTCTTAGCTATCGATGCGTATACTGCTATCTGTCAATAGAAACGTAGCTCTGACAGTTAGGTACAGCAATTGGGATTCCAACCTCAGTCAAAACCTCTTGCATAAAAACGCTGCCTTATTTATATTATAAATCGCACGATTATTATGGCGGCAGTTAAAGGCCGCAAGTTCCGGTACAGCGGCCTCACGATGGTTCGTGCAGTCGGTGTGCCGGGACTTGCGACCTTTAACTGCCGTAGTATTCAATCGTGTCTTCAATGAATTACTATGAAACGGAGTGTAGCCCAGCCTGGTAGGGCACTTGAATGGGGTTCAAGTGGTCGGGGGTTCAAATCCCTCCACTCCGATTTAAAAAATTGGCCCGAAATCTGCAAAACGCGGATTTGGGCTTTTTTATTGGGCAGGCAATCAATAATTATCGAAGACACGATTAAATGCCGCGCCCGCACCGCCCATCGGCTGCACGACAGCCGTGAGGCCGCTGGACGGTGCGGGCGCGGCATTTAATCGTGGGATTATGGATGATATGAAATACGAAAAATTCATAACAGGCGCTCTTGAAGTAAATACTTATGTTGTTTCTGATCCAAACGGCAGCTGCAGCTGCATTGTTATTGATCCGTCAAACGGATGCGAAGAGGTTCTCTCATATCTGTCAGAAAATGGACTGCGTCCATGCGCTGTGCTTTTGACTCACGGTCACTTTGACCACATTATGGGTCTCTATGAGATTACAGATGTATTTAATGAGGCAGCGGTCTTTATTTATCCTGATGACAAGCCATTCCTTACCGATTCAATGATAAACGGCTCAAGCCTTGTTTTTGGAGTGGATTTTACATTTACAAAAAATGTAACGTTATTGTCTGAAGGGATGATGAAAATTGAGCCGTTTGAGTTTAAAGTTTTACACCTGCCCGGACATACACCCGGCGGCTGCGCATTTCTTTTTCATAATGTTTGTTTTTGCGGTGATATTATCTTTGCCGGGTCTATCGGAAGAACTGATTTGCCGGGCGGAAATTTTAATCAGCTTATATCCGGCATACGGGAAAAAATTTTGGCATTACCTTCGTCAACGGTTCTTTGTCCCGGACATGGCGGCAGAACCACGGTAGACAGAGAGAAGCGGCTCAACCCATATTTGCAGGAAAGCTAATCAAAAATGGCTGAGATGCCTTTTCTTGAATCTTACATGGCGTATTTGCAGCTTGAAAAAACTCTTAGCGCAAATACTGCAGTCTCTTACCGTTTCGATTTGCAAAGATTAGCCGGTTTCCTTAAACAGAATGACGCTCTTGATTTGCAAAAAGTAACGCCCGCTCTCTTGTCATCATACATAATGGTTTTGTACGATTTGGGATTCGCCGCGTCATCTATTCAGCGCAATATCTCCTCTATGAAAAGTTTTTTCGCTTTTGCAGCGTCGGAAGGCGATATAAAAGAAGACCCGACAGAACTGCTTGAAGGCCCTAAAATGCTGAGGTCTCTGCCCTCTGTGCTCTCTGTTGAAGAGATTGACGCGATGATTAACGCCGTAGATTTGCAAAAAAGAAACGGTATCCGCGACAGGGCGGTAATTGAGACGCTTTACGCTACAGGAATGCGGGTCTCTGAGCTTTGCGGCTTTACAATGGAGCAGCTTCTTGAAAAGGACGGTCTTGTACGGGTATTTGGCAAGGGTTCAAAGGAGCGCATTGTTCCTATTGGAGAGAGCGCCCTTTACTGGATTGCTCAATACATTGACAAAGAAAGATTCTGTCTTGCAAAGCCTGACAGCGGGAGTACCGTGTTTCTTAACTTTCGCGGCAAGCCCTTTTCGAGGATGGGGATTTGGAAGCTTTTGCGTCAATATGCGCTTCTTGGCGGGATAGAAAAGGAGATTTCACCTCACACATTCCGCCACTCGTTCGCTACGCATCTTCTTGAGGGCGGCGCTGATATCCGCACTGTGCAGGAGATGCTTGGGCATTCAAATATTGTTACGACAGAAATTTACACTCATGTTGACAGAGAGTATCTCAAAGAGGTGCACAGGGTTTTTCATCCCCGCTGCAAGAGATAATGTAACAAACATATATTTTATTGTTATTAATGTATCAAATAAATATTATATTGTAGACTGTTTTCCCGCATCTCAAAAGGGGTGCACGCTTTGCGGCCCCAGGTTTTTAACCCTGGGATATGGAGAAATATAAAATGATAGAAATGGTTGAAGTAATAAAAAGTTACGGCCGCTCCCGCGCTCTTGACGGAGTGTCCTTTAAAGTCTCTCCCGGAGAAGTTTTCGCGCTTCTGGGGCCTAACGGAGCCGGTAAAACAAGTATAATAAGGGTGCTTCTTGGATTTACAAAAGCTGATAAGGGCGGCGCAAAAATAAATGGCGTCTCCGTCACGTCAAAACTCGCCCGCGCAGGAGTAGGGTATCTGCCTGAGACGGTACAATTCCGCTCGCGTCTCAACGCCTGTTCTTTTTTACGCAGAATGACTTCTCTTAAATGTAAAGACAAAGGTATTAACGCTCAAATTCCTCAATTACTTGAAAAAGTCGGCCTTACCGGAAAAGAGCGGCAAAAAATAGGAACCTATTCAAAGGGAATGATGCAGAGGCTTGGACTTGCGGCGGCGCTTGTATGCACAAGGCATCTGCTTATTCTTGATGAGCCGACTACCGGTCTTGACCCCATAAGAACAAGAGAGCTGCGTCTTCTTTTGCAGGAGCTAAAAGAGAGAGGCGTCACCATTCTGTTAAATTCCCATCAACTCTCAGAAGTAGAGCGGCTCTGCGACAGCGCCGCAATATTGAACCGCGGGAAAATCCTCGCCTGCGGCAAACTCACCGATATAATAGGAACAGATGAGACTCTTGAAGATGCGTTCATAAGATATGTAAACTGCGATAAGCGCGGTTTGAAGGGGGATAATGAAGGGGAAGGTAAGATAAAATGAATCCGCTTGTCATATTAAAGCTTGCCGCATACACCGCAGCGGATGAACTGCGCGGCAGGGGCTTTGTCGTACTTATTGCGCTGTCGGTTCTAACCCTTGTTTTTATGCGCGGCTGTTTTAGCGGCGAAGTTGTGATAAACGGCGACAGGCAGAGTGCGGCCGAGCTTGGGTGGCATCTCTCTTTTTTCGCTTATCACCTCATATCTGTTGCAGGAATGTTAACGGCGGTTTTAGTCTCCATGCGTCTCTTTAAGCACGATGAATCGGCGGGCAGCGCGGTTAACATACTGTCAGGCCCTGTCAGCCGCGCCGAGTACATAACAGGTAAAGCCGCGGGGGTGTGGGTTCTTAGCTCTTTATTTATGGTGGCGCTTCATTTTACGGTTTATATGATAGTGCTTGTTAATGCAAACGGCAGTGTTCCCGGATTTATGACAGCCTCATTAATAACAACGCTTAATGTGCTTGTTGTGACGCTTGCGGTACTTGCTTTCAGCATGGTCGCCTCAGATATTGTCGCGGCGCTTCTTGCAATTATCATCATCTCCGTCTCATTCATCTCAGATACCGCTCACATCGTTTTCAGCTCCGGCGCAATGCGCCAGTTTATGCCTCTTGCGGCAGACGCCCAAACTATGGCGCTTTGGAGAGAACTGTGGCCAAAAATCGGAAATCTGCAATACGGCGCAGTATCTATGATGCAAAACGGACAAACAGAGAGCCTTATCAGTTCTGCGTTAAATCTATCTGTCTACGTATTATTATTCGCGCTGATTTTGGAGTGGAAGTTTAGAAGGATGGAGATAAGATAGCCTGTTTACACTAATATACTGTGTTCTGATTAAATATCACACTATGCCGCCCGGCGGCTGCACTGTGCCGTGAGGCCGCCAAACGGCACAGTGTAATATTTAATAAGAAATCGGTATAACAGCAGCAATTTAAGGGCATTATCAATGAAACAGACGTTGGATTTTTCATTGCAGGCGAGATGTTTTCCATGAAAATGTATAGATGGTAAAAAATTAAATATGAAAAAATCTTGCTAATGATATAAAAATTTATTATAATTAGAGTGTAGGGTTTGAATTATTAAAGGAAATAGTTATTTCCCCCTATTTATGAGGTACGCGTTTTTTTGCCAGTCCCAAAAGGCGTAGTGGTTACGCCCACAGGCGTAGCTATTGTAAAACTTCAAAATTTGTCTGTTAAACAACTCGGTTATTTTAGCTTTGGTCGCTTTCTTCATCGTGCAGTTGCTTTATTTATCTGCATCTGTATGATGTGCTTATATCTCATATCTTACATGCCAAGGTGGTGACATTATGCCAATACTGTCAACTAAAAACAACCCGCCGTTTAAATCTTTTGAGTCTTCAATTCTCGAAAAAGAAGGCATTTGGTGGCTTGCAAAAGTAAAATCACGTATGGAAAAAGCGTTCGCCTTTGATCTTTTAGGGCAGGGCATAGATTACTGTCTTCCCTGCTACGAAAAGAAAGCACTGCGAAGCGATGGGAAGTTCAGAAAATCGTTATTAGTACTTTTTCCATTGTATGTACCGTTTATTAGCGAGAATCCGTACGAACTTCTCAGCAGCAGAAGGGTATTGGAAATTTTGAAAATCAGACAGCAACAAAAGTTTAAAACAGAACTACAATATCTTTGGCAGGCCAAAGAATCCCAAATACCAATGGAACCAATCGTAAAAGCAGAACCGCTCCTGTCGGACAAACCCGTTGAAATTGTTACAGGCCCGCTTAAAGGAGCTGCAGGGTTGATAATGAATATCCAAAATGGAAAAGGCGATCTTATGGTCTCAACAGACAGTCTTGGATGCACTAAAATGACAGTAGGCGTTGAGTCAATCAATTCAAAACAACTTGCCGCATGTACAGTTAGTTTAGACAGCAAAGTTTTAAATGAATCACTTATCATAAAAAGCACAGCTTGTCAAAATATAAATCAACATCGAATTTTCACAAAAGCTGCTTTTGATAAGAATTAATGGCTGAAGTTTCATTACATTTATTCTCAAAGGATTTTTGAATGTTAACTATCTACGAAGCATTTGTTACTGATTTTCAAAGCGGCGGTTTAATTCAATCTGTACGTGAAAATGAACCTGCTCCGTCAAATAACAACGGCTACGCGGAATTGCAGATGGGGTCTATTGATAAGAAACCATTCACGCTTGCCGGCAGCGATTTGATAGAGGGTGACTTTCGCATCGTATTGCGGTATCCCGAAAACAGCGGAGTCAGTAACGCAAGGGAAGAGATAGAAACGCATTATAAAATCGGTTACTCTGTAGGACTTGGTAATAATGAAAAAGCTGTGGTTTCAGGTTTTAATATGGAAATTGG
>Ga0123356_10004624_pt1 | contig 14177 bp, 12 predicted proteins | sample TergutEmb28metaG_2_FD_92546 | JGI IMG/M metagenome (GOLD analysis project Ga0123356, IMG submission 92546) | Embiratermes neotenicus P3 segment gut microbial communities from Petit-Saut dam, French Guiana - Emb289 P3 | ecosystem: Host-associated > Arthropoda: Insects > Digestive system > Gut ...
ATTAATTTTTATGATCTTGCGCAGAATCTCTAAAAGGTGGACAATGCCTATTAGAAATTGGGGTGAGGCGTTAAACCAGTTTGCGATCATTTACGGAGACAGAGTCCCGTTATGATAATTTTGTGTTTTACACATAAAAAATTACGGGGAGCAAAATGGGATTGAACCGTTAATATATTTACGAACCTTATTTGAAAGAGCGCCTCTATCTTCTACTCCCGAAGATTGGGAAAAACTACTTCCCTGGAATATTTTTAATTCTTAAAAGACAGAACTAATCCATCGTTTATTTTCGCCACTTATGATTGAATAGTATTTTACTGCTTTATTGGACGGTTACATTTCTATTAGATTTTTAATAGCAACTGTTCCATTTTAAAAAATAAAAACTAAAATTTAGAAAACTACACCACCTATGACGCTATATAGCATATCATCAACTGATCGTATCGCTAGAATAAATTCTTCGGTCATTTTTTTTATATTATCAGACACGTTAATTTTATCATTTAATACTTTAAAATCATCAAAATGTATTTTATGATAATTCCAAGTATTAATAATTATGCATTTTTTATTGATGTCCCAGCTACTACTTCTATCGGGGTTAACAACTATATCAGTATTTTCGTTAAGATTATTTGTATTAAAACTAGAATCCGATAAATAAACAGTGTCAATATTATTTTTGTCTTGCATAAAAGAAAGAATATTTTTCCCAATATCATCAAAATTAAAATAGATATTTTCGTTTACATCATTTTGAGTTATTGATCTGTTTTCGTAGAAGACAGTTTTTATGCACATTTTTTGTAAAAGAAACGCAATTATATTATTGATATTTGACATTTTTGGAAAATGAATTACATAATTGAGTAGTTTGTCTTTTGCCTGTATATATCTGTTACTCGAATAGGTGGATAGCTCATAGATAATTCCCCAAGATGAAAATTCATCTAGAACTTTTTTGGAGTCAATATTCATTTGTATATAATTTTTAGTTGTAATATGCTCAACAGTAAATTGACCATTAAGCATATAGATTATATCTAAAATTACTTTAGGTGCAATAAATGTGTGTCCTGTGTTAAAGTGTAAGCGAATTACCGAATTCACACCTTCAGTATGCAAGCTGTCTACACCAATAATTCTTATATCCGGTCTAAAAGCAATCATAATTCTTCTCTACATCTAAAAAATTACATTGGTATAAATCGAAAGTGCTGCGTTATCCCATTCAATATCACCATTTTTTGAAACAACTGTAAGTTGAACTGGACGTCCAGGATCAGAGATAACTTGGCGCACTTTTTCAGTACATTGTAATGTACAATCAGTTTTTTCTTCATTGAATTGTTTTTTTATAACACCAAGGCATTGTGGAATGTCTATAGAAGTATCCATGCTGGCTGATGGATAGTTCATAAAAACAGCTAACTCCAATGTTTTATCATTGTTTATTTTTTTAATTCCATTAAAACGGATACTAGCTGTTTCAACTTGCTCCTTCACAAACCCTGCGGGAAGATGCTGTGGTTTTATAGAAAAACAATTGTCTTTTGTTTTCCCATATTCATATATTAAGTTAAACACATTATAACTTTGCTCTCCGCGAAGGTTTTTCTGCATTTGATCTTTAACAGTTCCGATATCGTATCCCTGTCCAAGCAGGAACATCATTTTTACCAAAGCTGCCTCTGGGGTCATATCCACTCCACTGATAACGCCAATTCTTAAAAGTCCCGAACTAGCGTCATATAGACCCATTTCAACCTTACCTTGAGTGCATTGTGTTATATTGACAATAGCAAGTTTTTTCTTGTTAATTGCAGCATCAATTTCACCTAAGAAATTAGAATCTGTAGGGGTATTACCTGTACCATATGTTCGTAGAATAACGCCCTTCAACTCTTTAATTGAAAAAACACTACGCAACATATTAGGACTAATTCCTGGAAAAATATCAAGCATCATGACATCTTCAGTTAGAAATTCATTAATAAAAAACCCTTCTGTCGAAATTTTCCTTATAATATTAGAGTCCAATACGATATGCTCACCGATCTTTGCAAGTGGTCGGAAATTTGGTGAATCAAACCCCGCAAATCCAGTTGAACTTACCTTACGAGAACGATTTCCTCGAAGAAGAACATTGTTGAATAAAATACATACCTCAGGAACAGTCTGAACATCATCGGAAGCTGCAAATTTTAATGCGGTTACTAAATTCTGTGCTGCATCATTTCTTGCCTGTGCGAGTGGAAGTTGAGAGCCGGTAACTATTACAGGTTTACTAAGATGTTCAAGCAGAAAAGATAATGCTGTCGCCGTATATGACATTGTATCTGTACCATGTAAAATAACGAACCCAACATACTTATCATAGTTATCACGGATTTTCCTTGCGATTTCAATCCAGTACTTTGGATTCATGTCCGATGAATCAATAAGTTTCATTTCTTGCGTGTCAACATCAAATGAGAGTTCTTTTAAAGCAGGCGAGTGCTCTTCTATTTGTTCCCATTTTGCAGGAACAAGTGGGCTCGCAGGATCATTAGCATCTTTTGGAAGCATCCCGATTGTTCCTCCAGTGCATATCATAAGTACTTTTTTTGTTTTTTCTGTCATTTCACATCTCCTTCCATAATATGATTAATAAAATCCTTTCCCGATTACTCAAGCAGAATAAAAAGTTTTCATTAAAAACCACATATTTGCACTTGGGCTAATATAGGTAGAATTGATTAAAATATTCTGTTCTTGTCTTCTACTCAGATTATATTATACAATATGATTTATTTGTATGTAAAGAGTACTTTTTATTGCTATATTACGGTCATTCAAAGGTTTTTAAGGATTAATAATCGAAAAATTCCAAAAATATAGGCAAAATGCATAGAAAAGCCTATATTTCTTTGTGTTTAAATCCCAACCCCCCAAATTTATTCAATTACTACTTTGTATCTAGTTCACCAATATATGGCTCGTTCATCATATCATTGATTTTTTTCAGCTTGGCTACTTCGCCCAATTGCATTTTATCAACTTGTGCCAACACCCATCTAAATTTGGCCATCGCACATGCAGATGTCATATTTCCAGTCGGAATAGCTCCAGCCTCAATTGCTTCTTTTCCCGGTTTGTAAGCCGTGTGTAATGTTGCATTAGCCGGAAATTGGCTTGCAATCAATACAGGTTTACCATGCTTTGTCGAATATTTAATAAAATCCATCAACGAGTAAGGAGATTCGTTAGGTACATTTCCAGCCCCAAATGATTGGAGTATAATACCTTTACAGTCTTTATCTTTTATTAATCCTTGTAACAACTTTGGTTCCAATCCTGGAATCAAAGATGCTTGAAATATTCCCTTGGCAAACTCAGGCTTTAACTTTATATCTAGTTTGCTTTTTTTTCTTCTAAAGGCATAATCGCTTACTAGTATTTCTTCTGTTATATATGCCAAAGGAAAAGATGCTGGTGCTTCAAAAGCATCAAATTTTCTTTCATCTTTTTTCTGCGCTCGGCATCCACGAAAAACATAATCTCCAAAACAAATCACAACCTCTGCTATTTCTGAAACTGCAACTTTAAAAGCACGTAATAGATTAACACGCGCATCACCGTGTTGTATATCAGGAGCAGTTTGTGCGCCAGTAAAGACAACTGGAAAGTTTAAATTTTTGCCGAGCGCAAGTGCTACAGCTGAAGAAGAAAAGTGCATTGTATCTGTACCATGTGCTATAACAAAACCATTATAACCATTATTTCTCCGATCATAAATTGCATTCGCAATTTTTGTCCAATCACTCGGATTCATGTTGGTGCTATCTTTATTCATTAAAGAAACAAAATCAAATTTTGCTAATTTTTCTAGTTCTGGAGCAATTTTTAAAAATGATTCTGGTTCTTTTGGTGGGCTTAAAGTGTTTTTTGAATCTCGGGTCATACCAATTGTACCACCCGTATAGATCAAGCAGATTTTAGGTTCTAAATCTTTTTTCATAGCTATGCTCCCAACTCAATTTTATATATAACATCACTACCTATTGTGGTACTCTTTAAATTTAAATAATCATTTTTGTAAACTTCTTCGTCATAAACTGTTTTAAATTCTATCTTGTCAATATTATTATGTTCATCAATTATTTTCATTTTTAATGTATTTAATTTATTTTTTCCTATTATTTTTTTTATTACACCTATCACATAACCAGTAAAAAAGGCAGTATAGTCTTGTCCATCAGTAACTGTCGAATTCAGAATGAAAAGATTTTTAATTGTTAAGAACTTTTCAAAAGTTTCTTCATCCTCCATAAAAAACATAAATCCAAATCCAGCTTGAGTGTCAAAAGCACACCATTGTTCTAAAATATTTTTATCGTAATAAATATTTTCACCAAGTCTCCATTGTTCGATTAGGGCTTTCCCAAAGGCACTACCGCACTGTTCACCTGAAGTAAACAATGATTCATTCATCATTTTTTTACATTCAACATCATTTTGATATTTTTGCTCCAGAGCTTTATAAAATTCATTCAAAAATTTAAGAAATGTTTCAACCTTGAATGCAACATTTCTATTTTCATCATCAGGATTAAACATTTCACCACTACGTTCAAAAAATTTATACAAACGATATTTATGTGTTATTTCAAAATCATTAGGAGATATTTTTCTCCATAAATCCCTAGCTTGTTCTTCTAATAAATTATTTTTAGCAGCATCAGAAACTTCATCAGGACAAAGTGCGGCAAGAATCATTAATATGTCTTCATGAATCTTGACAATATCGGATTTATCCTCTTTATCATTTGATAAAACTTTACCAAAACTCCGAATATGTTGATTGAGATGAGTATCTAAGTCAGAATGAAGTTTTAAAATTTTCGCATTACTTAGATATTTAAACCGTTGGTTATTTATTAATTGCTTAAACTTTTCAACAGCTTTTTCACGTTCATCCTTATTCAGTTCTGGAGGTATTCGACTTATAACAAAAACAATTTCATCTAATGGAGAATTAGTTAATTCGAGACCAACTTTCTTATTATCTTCATGCTCTTTTGTTCGCTTTTCTTGAAATTTTTCCAATGTGGGTAAAAGGAATGCATCAAGAGCATCAAACGCTTCATCGTTTGGACATAGAATCATAGCTTGACAGTTGGCTACATCACGACCAATACTACCATAATGAGTTATGCCCGCTCTTGCATCAATAAGAAGATAGTCAGGGTTTAATAATTCAACAAGGATAGGTTTGAGTATATCCTTGATGAAACTGATGAATGAACTTGGTCTTTGTTCTGGTCTGACCAATAATTCTAGCCATTCAGGATCAGAAATTTTCTCCCAATAGTTATCATTTACACATCCGCTTGCAAGTATTTTTATAAAATATTTACCATTACAATCATCTTCTTCGTTCTCTACAATATCAACTAGATAATCACTGAGACACTTCTTGAGTTTCTCATATTGCTTCTCATTTGATTTACTTACGTTTTTATAATTCGTAACTAGTTCTAAAATTCCACCTTTAATATCATAGATTTTTTTCCCAAAAACTGCAGGAAGTCCAGGAGCATCAAAATCAAAATCAACAACAACAACTTTTTTCTTAAGAGCAAACAAAATATTTGCAATTTGTGCTGTTAACATTGTTCGTCCAACACCACCTTTATATGAATAAAAATTTATTATTTTCATTGTATGATACCTCTTGCTTTTCATTAATTTGGACGACGTTTGCGTTCAGGAGCTTTAATAAAATCTGTCCATATGATTTCATCTCCATAGTCTGACGATTTTCTTCGTTTTCGTAGAGTCCATCCCCATTCAGATTGCTTTCTGTCATTTGATTGCTCTCTATCCTTGGGAAAATCCTTATCTTCACACATACTAATTATGACGTGTAATACTCTTAAAGTAAAGCGAACCCAATCAGATAGAGCAATAGTTCCATTAAGAGTATATTTATGTAGCATGGGAAATATTCCGTTTTTTACATCAAATTTCACATTAAGTTCCTGCTTTTCTTCTTCCACCATAAGGTTTTTTTCATCAATGATATAGAAGCTACAATTAGGGAGGGGGTTCTCACAATTATCAGATTGTTCAAGTTTTTCAAACTTCCAATCACATGGTAATATGCGATATTTATTTTCACTAATTTTCTCATGAAATATGATCTGTGAATATCCTTGTTCATAAATGGATAAGATTTTTTCAGCAAAATCTGCTACGAATAATGGCCATGCATTCTCTAGCTTATACCCGCGTTCCATAATTTCGATACAAATATTTCTTTCATCATCATTTAACACAATTATTTGTTCGCCATTATTTGGTTCCTCTGAAATCATTTCTTCAATTTGATCGGGTAGATTTTTTCCATGTTTATAAAAGACTTCATATTTTTCACGCATACCAAGATTTTCTAGTAATTTTCCAATAACTTCTTCTGCTACAGCCTTTTCTGATTCATATGTAGTACCTCCAACATGGGGTGTAAGGAGTACATTCGGATATGAGACATTATTACCCACATAAGATTGCCAATTACAACATTTGAAGTTAGTATCAACATTAGGTATGACACCTTTTAATAAAGAAGCGTTTAGCATGGACGAAGAGAATGCTGCCCATATTTGGTGTGTATAAAAATCATTATCTATTTCATACTTCTTTTTTTCTTCTAAATTTTCAGTAAGCACATCGGAACCAAAACCACGGTTATCTGTCAAATTAAAATTGGTAGTACCATTTTTAGTATCTATGCTAAATATTTTTTCATAGACTTCTTTATCTATTACTTCAGCGCGACTGATGTTGATTAATATTGCATCTTTTTTGAGTCTTTGGATATAATCATATGTAATGTGATTTTTCAAGTCAGGATGAAGTGTTACACATATAACATCGGTATCATCAATAACATCTTTAAGATTTGTACTAAACTCAATAACTATATTTTTTTTTGCAATGATTGGTTTACCCTTCCGATCGTATCCTGGATTGCCAATAACAGATGATTTAAATACAAAATAATCAGAACCATCTGATTCAACATCATTTTCATTGAATGTTATTTTTAAATTGGATTTATTAATACAATCTTTAATTGCTGTCTTAAATTTTTCTATATCATTTCTCGAATAATAAACCTTAATATAAGATATCCCTAGCCCTGGTAATCGCGCCAAAACTCTGCTTCCAAGATTACCCATGCCTAGAATAGCCCATTTAGATCCTTTTAGCCCTGTTATTTCTTTTGCTTTTGTAATATTTTTATCTCGCCATCCTCCATGTGCTAGACTCATGCAATGCAAATGCAATTTCCTTTTAAGTGTTATTGCCATCCAAATCGCAAGTTCAGCTGTTGAGTCAATATTCCCATATTGTGCGTTAATTATATGGATTTTACTTTCATGAGGATTTTTTATAATTTTCGAATCTGAGGCAGAAAGTGTCGCAACTTGAAAAATTGAATTCCACTTATTATTGAAACAATTAGATTCAAAACAATCTTCGTTAAATTCACCTCCCCATATAGGACGCATTAGCAATGCAGCATATTTGTAATTACCATGTTCATCTTTTTCATGAAGTTTCTGTAACCCTTCATCAACATCTAACCAATCGTGTGGGAAAACATTAAAAAAATCTTTCAAAGGCTTTGTAGCATCTTTTTCTATTTGAACTGTATTTTTATTCTTGTGAAGTACAGCAATTCTTGGCAATTTCATTTTTAACTCCGTTTCAAATTTTAAATATTTAAAATTAACTTAAAATAATTATATAGATATAAAAAGTACAGGTCAACTTTAAATCGAAACATAGGATTGTTTTAATAATTACTCACAATGTGAGCGAAGATCATATAAAAGCTTTTTAAGAGAAATATTCATTTTTATTACTTTAAGTTTAATAACATAATATTACTAAGAAAAAGAAAAAATATCTTGGTTTATATCTACTTGTCTCGTGCTTTAATTATGAAAAATATATGTAATTAGAGCAGTTCCAGTCTTTTAGTCTTTAATATTATATTCATTCATCTTTTAACGTAGTGATATGGAGTACGAAAGGAACTACAAAAAACATTACGGGTTCCATTACGCAACCTGAAGACTGTACGTCCTACCGCACGATCTCCAGGTTAAAACTTACATTATTAAGAAACAAATAAATTATATGTTCCAGTAGATGATGAATATGGAGTTATCTCAATGAAATAATGTCCAACAGCTAAAAACAGTTAAAAGTATTTTCTAACTTACTTTTTTACCAATCTTTTAATTTTTTTAGCACTTCGGGAAACTTTTGAATAACCTTATTTTATATAAAATAATTATTAGAGAAAAAAGTATTAACCAGAACCATTTTTTAATAATATTTAAAACAAAATATTTTATATTAAAATACAATACTTTTTCATATATTTTTTGTTTATTAGTATTAAATAATAGCTCTTCTCTATTTAATTTTTCAATTAGTAATTCTAAATGAGCTCCTAATCGATTATCAGCTAATAATGAATGACACTCATCTGGAAAGTTTATATAAATCTTATAGTATTTTTTACTAATAAAATGATAAATAACATTACATATAATTTCTGCATTCTTATTAATATATGAATCATAGTCAAAAAAAACAAAAGGTTCTGAAATTGGAACAAGTTCATCTTTTTCGTTATATATTGTAGACATATAATGCATTTGATTTCTAATATAATGTGATATATAATATCTATCTATAGGGTTTATTATCAGTTTTTGAGAAATAACAATATCTGATAAAATAACTCCATTATTATCATGAAGTGGAATTGGCCATTTATTTGGATTAATCATTATTATTCCAGTAAAATCAAGTAGTCTTTTTTCATTATCACTTAAAGATATTCTTTGATATTCTATTTCCAAAATTATATTACTGTAATCAATAGAAAATAAAAAGTGAATAGAAAATAAAAACTGAATAGAAAATAGAATTAATTTCATATATTTAATCCAATCTGTCAACAGTTACATATATATTATTTCCAGTTTCATTATTTTGTAAACTTAGTCTATTTCTAATATCATTTATAAATTTATCTCGCCAATTAACTCCTGCATTAATACCATTTAAAGAAAAACAACCTGCTGAAGTAGCTAATACAACTTTTTTTTCTATAATATTATAATACAAGCCTCCTATATGAATTTGTAGAAACCTATCATTTGTTTCAAAATATAATTCCCTATTAAAAATATTTCTAAAATTATTTTCAAAGGTGGTTCTTCCTCTTCTAAATAAATCTCCACGGGTTTCACCATCTAACTCAAATAGTCTAATAACTGTTCCAGCACCAATTGTACTTTGACCTATTCTACCTATAAATGTTTTTGAATCCTCTCTAGGTTCAAAAGTAAAAAATTTGTTATATAAACTACGTTCTGTACCTTGTTCAAATACACCATGTCGAGTAACTCTATATTCAGAAACAGTCCCAGTAATATCATCAGTTACTGTCATTAAAAATGTTGGAACTATTCTTGTTTTGTTTGATCCAACTGGTCCATTTCTTAAAATACCTGTCCCAATAGCTTCTGCTGTTATTCGAATATGCACATGTCTCCCATCCGGGTCAATGTACTTCACCGGATTATTCCCGCCATAATGATAAACATGGAAGTTAACATAGTTGTAGATCCCACCAATTCCAGGCAAGTTCTGGTTCCTCTGTCTCGCTTCATCGCTGACAGGAGCACTTGGTAGGTAGTCTCCCTCATACATAGCAGGGTCAACGGACAGCCAGCGTGAAATTCGTGGGTCTAAGTAGCGTGCACCGTAGTAATACAAGCCCGTCTCAGCGTCAAGTTCTTTTCCAGTGAAGCATTTTTCAAAAAAAGCCCCTCCGTAAATAGCCACTGCGGGTCGAATTTTGCCTCTTTTTATATTTTTAAATTGCATTTTTTGGTTAAATTTGTGGAAATAGAAGTGATAGCGAGATATTTTTAACTGTGTTTGCTTTAAGACACTTGTCATTTAAGTAAATTATCTCACATATTTTGCTAATTTTCAATGAATTTTAGCTATCAATTTTTATAAACTACTAAATAAACCTACAATTATAATTGTTATTTATTACAACTACAGTTGTTTGTTTTTATACTTTATTTCAAAAAATACTATATTATGGATATAGACTTAATTGAAAATGCTTATGAAAATCTAAGCAAAAATGTTAAACGTTTACGTGTAAAGTCGGGTCTTTCTCAAGAAAAACTTGCAGAAAGATGTAATATTTCTACAAACTGTATTTCTGAGTTTGAAAGGTTGAAAAAGTCACCAAATGTCAAAACAGTTATTAATATTGCTTATGCATTAGGTATTGAACCTTATAAACTATTTCTTGGTAATGATTATACTAATGAAAAACAACAAAGAAAAAAGGAACTTTTTGATGAATTTAAACTCCTATTAGAAAAATATCTATTAGAGTGATTTCTTGTTTTCCTCAATATGACTTTCCGCTGCTAAATTCTACAAATGGTGAATTAAAACAGAAACTTTACTTTTCAGTTTTAACAATCATTGTTACAGAAAAGCTGCGTGAGTGTTGTTATACTAAATTTCATTCTCATGCACTTTTACAAAGGTGAATAATGTTTACATTTATGAGAAAATACTTGTTTTTATACAATATTTTCTTTATTACAATACTTTATTTCAATAAAACATTTTTAAATAATATTTAATCTCATTTTTACAAATATTTTAATTTCTTGACACTAAGATTTTCATTATCAAAAAAATATTATCATATAAAATATAAATAAAATAAACAGAAATATTACTAATATTGTAATTAATTTTTCAAGTTGTTTGTATTTAGAATAGTATAATAAGTAATTATTATCTCTTGTTTCTTCAGATTTTTTTGATAATATATCAGGTAACTTTAGAATTATTATTAAAGAATCAAATTTCCTTTCTCCAAGTGGATTTAATCTTTCTACTTTTTTTAGGGTTTCTACGTCACCAATTTTGATCAAATAATTTCTAAAATATTTATATACGTTATTTAATTTTATTCCAATATAAATAAGCAAACCTATTCCAATTGTAAATAAAATTATAAATAATAATTTAACGTAAATTATATGAATAAGGATCGATGACTCCTTCAATTATTTTTCTTACAAATTCACGTTTCATATGTTCAAGATTAATTACAATTTCATCTAATGATGTTGAAAAAGTTGTTGTATTATTTGATGAAATATGCACTTCAGTACCAGGCGTTTGAATTGACACTGAGACTCCCGAAGCTGGATCAAAACGACCATGTTCATCTCTAGCTATTTCAACACCAAAATTGCTGTAACTTCCACCCATAGATGTTATACTTCCATCAATGTCTACAACATGATCAGCATTAAGAATAAATGAACATGTTATTCCAACACCGGCAGTTGGCGTACCTATTGATGTACCATGATTATAATAGACTCCAAAGCTAAAGCCTTCTTTTTTTGAATAACCAAATGCAATACCAGCACTACCATGTACACCAAGCCAGTAACCTGCACGGCCAGATAATCCTAAAGTAAAAACCCATTCACCATTAGGATCAATATACATAATCGGGTTATTTGCTGCATAATGATATACATGCATATTCGTAATATTGAATATTCCGCCTTCACCTAGCAAGTTTTGGTTTCTCTTTCTCGCTTCATCGCTTACAGGAGCACTTGGAAGGTAATCTCCCTCGTACATAGCAGGGTCAACGGACAGCCAGCGTGAAATTCTGGGGTCTAAGTACCTTGCGCCGTAGTAATACAAGCCCGTCTCAGCGTCAAGTTCTTTACCCGTAAAGCATTTTTCAAAAAAAGTCCCTCCGTAAATCGTTACTGTGGGGCGAATTTTGCTTCTTTTTTGATGTTTTTTAAGAAGACTCTGCTCAAATTTTCTATAATATAAGTAGTATCGAGAAGTTTTTAACTGCGGTTGCTTTAAAGCGATTGTCATGTTAGTTAATTATCTCATATTTATTGTTATTTTTCAATGTATTTTTACTATCCATTTTTATAGACTACGAAATAAACCTACAATTAAAATTGCTATTTATTACAACTATAGTTGTTTGTTTTTATACTTTTTTTCTAAAAATACTATATTATGGATATAGATTTAATTGAAAATGCTTATGTAAATTTAAGCAAAATTTTTAAACGTTTGCGTTTAAAATCGGGTCTTTCCCAAGAAAAACTTGCAGAAAGATGTAATATTTCTACAAACTGTATTTCTGAGTTTGAACGGTTAAAAAAGTCACAAAATGTCAAAACAGTTATTAGTATTGCTTTTGCCTTAGGTATTGAACCTTATAAACTATTTCTTGGTAATGATTATACTAATGAAAAACAAATAAGAAAAAAAGAACTTTTTGATGAAATTATACTTTTATTAGATAAATGTCTATTACAGTGATTTTTTTGGTTTATATTAAAAATATTAATTAACTCTCTACCGCAAATTTTTACAAATGGTGGAATTAGACAGAAATCCTTGCTTTTTAGACTTCATAACCATTACAACAAAGAAGCTGCGTAGTAAGGTTTTAAAAATATTTTATTATTCTCACTTTATCTTATAGAAAAATAATGTCTTCTGCTTCAAAAACACACTGTTTTAAAAGTAAATTTCTCTCTTTAACAATAATTTGTTTCAAAAAAAACAAATTAAATATTTTAAAACCTCCTTTTTTTGCAATCTTTTAATTTTTTGACACTACAGGTTTTCATTTAGCGATAGAAGCGGTTGTTTTGACAGTTACGTTTCCTGCTCTCAAACCTAATTAAATTTATTCGAAATTATACATTTCTTTTTATCGGCAATATTTCATTTGATGATTGAGAAAAACTACTACTATGGAACATTTTTAAAGTTTAAAATATAAAAAATTGATCAATTATCTGAAATTCATGTTTATGATATAAAAACATACCATTAATATATTTAAAAGTAATTACAAAAAAATATTGTACACCAGACATATTTTTTGATACATGGAATCGATATTCATTTTCAGTGTTTATATTTTTTTCAAAAATCAATGTTCGATATATATAAAAAACACCAAATCTATCATATGTTCTTTTCATTTTTAATATATCTTCATAATCTATTTGAAAATTATATTCAATAAATATATTTTCCCATAAATAATGACGTGATTTAATTTCTTCGTAAATATTATCTAAGTCTATTATCTCCTCTGGAATTGAATGAACACAAAAAATAAAATAAAACAAAAATAATAAAGAAAAAAATATCTTCATAATCTAACATCCCTTGGATTCCTTGGTCCATTATCATTTCTCCTACTACCCTGACGTTCTCCTCCTTCAGTATAACCATATGTACTATCAACATAATTTCTTACCGCGGAGATATCAACTTCATTATTTCTAAAAAAGGAAGGGTATATATCTGTAAATCCTAGTGCTAAGCAAAATTCAGCCATTCTCAAATGTGCATCATATTCATTCTCTTGTCGAGTTTTACCATTTCCTTTTTGTAAAAAATGAGTATACTCATGTATAATTGTAGATGCGATAAATTCTGAACTTAGATTCCAGAAAGAAATAGTGTCAGTCGTTGGATCAAAATACCCTGTAACAAAAACCCTTATTTCTTCATTGCTATCATCAAACCTAAAATAAAATGTATATTCATCGTAAACTTGCAACCTTATTCTACCACTATCGATTGCATCTAAAGCTTCTAAACCATATTTGGTTTCTTGAAGATAACTTCTGATAGTAGCTACATCAATATCTGTCTTACCATTAGGATCAATATATCTAACCGGATTATTCCCTGCATAACGATAAGCGTGTAAATTAATTATGTTATAAACACCACCCATTCCAGGCAAGTTTTGGTTCCTCTGCCTTGCTTCATCACTTACAGGTGCGCTTGGAAGGTAATCTCCCTCATACATAGCAGGGTCAACGGACAGCCACCTACTCACTCTTGGGTCTAAGTACCTTGCACCGTAGTAATACAAGCCGGTCTCAGCGTCAAGTTCTTTACCGGTGAAGCGGAAGGGTGTTCCGTCACCTTGGGAGTTAAGGTTTTTCCAGTCAATCCATAGCTCTCCGTAAGGAGTATACTCA
>Ga0123356_10004625_pt1 | contig 14177 bp, 9 predicted proteins | sample TergutEmb28metaG_2_FD_92546 | JGI IMG/M metagenome (GOLD analysis project Ga0123356, IMG submission 92546) | Embiratermes neotenicus P3 segment gut microbial communities from Petit-Saut dam, French Guiana - Emb289 P3 | ecosystem: Host-associated > Arthropoda: Insects > Digestive system > Gut ...
ATTCGCGACATTAAACGAACGGTAGTTTTCAAGCACTAACGGATGGGTAAAACTGCCTTTAAATTCGTTGTCATAAATCACTCCAGTGCCGCCTCTGATGAAAGCTCCCATGTAGCTGTGTCCGGAATTGACTTTGTTGCCGTAAATTTCATACGACCTGCTTCCGCGTCCATACTCCCAGTTGCCGTGCGCGTCTATTGGGTTTGTGTTTTGGTTTCCGTTATCAATTGTGTTGTGGCGGAAAACGTATCTTGAACCGCGGTTTGACGCAATGGAGTGAGAATTTCTTGCTGTCCTGTGAGTAAAGAGGTTGTCTTCTATGTAAACAGCGTCGTCAGTTCCAAGCGTTACAGGGCGGTTCCATGATTTATCGTTGTCTCCGTATACAACAACATCATAGCCGGCATTTTCTTCAAAGCGGTTGTTATCAATAAGTCCCTTAACAGTGCCGTGAGTCATTACGCCTCTGGTTTCAAAGTTTTTAATCGTGCTGTTATCAACACGGAAATTGAGGTTATCACTGCGCAGCTGAACGCCTCCGCCTCTTCTGTCGCCGTCAAGAACGATATTGGTCAGTCTGAAAAAACCTTCTGTAAAAACATTAAAAATAAAGTCCATAGCGGATTGCTTTTTTATAGTTGTACCTTTATTGCCGGAGCCGGAGATGGTTATGTTTTTTCTAATATCAATCGGCCCCCCTCTGAAATCAAAAGTACCCTGCGGAATGACTACGGTACCGTTTTCAGGCGCCGCGTTGATAGCTGCCACAATATCTTCGCGGGAACCGCTTTTTGCCTGAACAGTGGTGTTAGCGTGCGCTGTTGCAGTTGAAGAAAAGATAAGCGCTGCGCAAATAAGCGCAATTAAACGTGAACTGAGCGGAGCGGTTTTGTAACTGTTAGAGTTGTACTTGTGATTCAAGCCATTCTCCTTGGTTAAAGTTGAAGCGGAAGCTTTGAGTCTTGTGACTGCAGCTTTGCTAAAAGTTGAGGGAATTCGTATTGTGTCTGCGGAATATTGAGGGGTGGCAATTTGTCTCCAAAAAGATTGTCGTTCCACCGGCACGACAATTAACGAACACGATTTTATATCTAATGGTTCGCGGTATAGAAAGCGGTTATGTCCTTATTGAAAAATGGCTGAGAAATAAGAATACTATTTAACGCTTCAATCCCAGCGCAAAATAGTGGAAATATTTGTTAATCGATTCAAAATCATCCGCGCTTCCATTAAAAAAAAGGTCACACAAAAACTCTCTTGTACGCGCAACTTCTTTTAAGGCGCTTTGTCTTAATTTACAGCTAAGAGTCAGGTCAATTAATTCCAATGCCCTTTCAAATGCTTTTTGGGAGTATTGGGCATTATTTTTTGCCTTCCATGAGCCTGCGCGGTAAACCTCGCTCCCGATATTTGCCATCTGCTCCATAAGGCTCATTTTACAGAAACGTTCAATATCTTTCTCATTCATCAATTTTTGCCCTTACAATTTTTCTGATTATCTCTCTTGCGGCTTCATCTTCAACCGTACGGCTTTTGTTATTTTGGCTTGGACGAATGTTTATCATTGAATCAAATTCTATAAAATCCTCTCCCAAAAGTTCAGGATAAAGATTTATTCCCCATAAATCTTGCTGCGCGGAACCCTTTTCAAGTAAAAACGCCTCCAAATCGGCGTGCAATTCCGCGTCAATCGCAAGTATCTCCTTTTTTACATCTACAACGCCCTTAATCATATCGGTAAAAAAATTCCCGCTGATTTTTGACAACTCCCCGCGCGTCAGCTTTTCCTGTACAATTAACATCGGCCATACTCCGGCAAACTTTTGAATTCAATGAATATTTTATGAATATAATAAATAGAAAATCTTCATATGTTATCATTTTAGTATTATCAACTCCGTCCCCCAATTAGAGATTTTCGGCATATTGCTTGCTTTTTTCTTTATTCATTATGAGAAAGCTGTTTTGCACCCTTTTTATTTGTGTTTTTTCTGTAACAGCACAGGATGAAGAGGCGCAGCTACCCCTAACCCTAAAGCAAAGCGTTGAATCGGCTCTTATGAAAGGAGCGCAAGCCTACAGAATAGAGGCTGAGCGTGTTCAGAACCGTACGCCTCTGCTTAATACTGTAGGTCAAATACTGCCTTTTGTTAATTTAGCCGCAGATCTCACAAGAAACAGCTCTCAGGTTCAGCCCATCATAGATATCCCTGACGACCTTGCCGGTGAGCCTACAGGGGATTTTCCGTTGATAGATAAAAATGTATCAACAGGTAATTTTCAAACAGCGGTTACAGTGGTTCAGCCTCTTGTCAATGTTCCCTCTTTTATACAGCTCGGCGCGTATTCCGATATAAAGCGTATTGCTCAGTCGCAGTACGACGGAGATATGGCTGATCTTGTATTTAATGTAAAACAGAACTTTTACACGCTTATTGTTATGTATAAAACGGCTGCTGTGGCCGCGTCGGCAGTTGAGCAGATGGACGAGCAGGTGCGCATAGCGCGGGAGAGTTTTCGTCTTGGGGTTATTTCAAGGCCGGAGCTATTGCGTGTGGAAGTTGGAGCGATTCAGCAGAGAGTTGAGATGATAAACGCGCAGGAGAATTTAGAGAATGGACGCAACGCCTTTGCGGGTATGATTGGCATATTGCCGCCGGCCTCTATTGATACTGTTCTTGAATTTCCTGATTTAAGCGGTGAGATGCCTTTTTTTGATTCGCTTATGCAAAGAGCTTTCGACGCGAATCCATCTTATATTCTTGCGCAGGCGTCTCATAGAGTTGGGCTTAACAGCTATAAAGCGGCAAAGTATAATATTTTGCCGACATTAAGCGGAACATTCAGCTATGGTTATTCTTCGCCTGATGTTTTTGGTAATTCGCCTGCTTTTCACGGACAGGATCATGGGTTTTGGATTGTTGGAGCGCAGTTGACATGGAATATTTTTGACCGTTTAAACTGGTATGGCAGCAAGCAGGAGATGGCGGCCAGAACCCGTATTGCCGAAGCGAATACGCGAAGCGCGAGAACCGCGCTTATGTTGGATGTTGAAACCGCCTATAGCGCGCTGCGCGCGTCAAGAGAGGCGCTTGTTTGGGTACCGCAGCTTTTAACGCTTGCGGAAGAGGAGCTTCGCTTAACTCAGGAGCAGTTCAGGCTTGGCGCCGCCTCATCAATTGATTTATTGCAGAGTCAGGTTGCGTATAATCAGTCTCAGCAGCAGGCGGTGTCCGCTCTTGCTGATTACTACATTGCGAAAGCGGCGCTTGAGAGGATAATGGGGCAATGGTTGGAATAAAATTTAAGGAGATGAGTAAGCGGCGCAAGGCAATATTAATTGGTGTTAGCGGCGCTGTTTTACTTGTGATTTTGTTTATGATAGGCCGCGGCGACCGCCGCCCTCAAGTTGAACTTTCAAACGTCACTCTTGGAAATATTTCAGCGACAGTTTCAGCTTCCGGTACTATACAAGCGGCAACATCGGTACAAATTTCAGCGACAGTCCCCGGAACAATAGAGAAACTTGCGGTATCAGAAGGACAAACAGTGAAGAGAGGCGAACTCTTGCTTCAACTTGATGAACAGGAGTACCGCGCAAGCCTTACAAGGGCGGAGGCTTCTTTGCAGTTAAATAGAGCCGCTCTTGCTCAAAGTAAAGCGATGTATAATAGAGCAAAAGAACTTTTTGAAAAACATCTTATCTCCCGTCAGGATTATGAAAACGCGCTGACTCAATATTTACTTGATCAGGCGCGGGTAAAAGAGGCCGCCGCCGCGGTTGATCAGGCGTCTCATCACTTTGAAAGCACTACAATAAATTCTCCCATTGACGGTACAGTCACCCAGCTTAGCGTTGAGCAGGGGGAGCAGGTGGTTATAGGACTGCCGAATGTGCCGGGCGTGGTACTTATGACAATTGCCGATATGTCAAAGATGCAGGTGCATGGAGAGGTAAGCGAGGTAGACGTAGTATCAATTAAAACCGGACAAAAATCATTCATAACCATTGAAGCGTTTGTTGACAGTGTTTTTGACGGAGAAGTAACAGAGGTCGCTATGTCGCCTATAAACGGCGGTTCAGTTGGCGGTGTGGTAAATTTCCTTGTAAAAGTGAGTATTGATGACACCGTTTCTAGATTGCTTCCGGGAATGACAGCGTTTGCCGACATAGTTACCGCAAGTCATGACACAGTGCTTTTGGTTCCTATTCAGTCTGTATTGACAAAAACAGTTGAACAGCTTGCGCCGCATTTTTGTCCTAAAGATATTCCGCTTCAAACAGAGGTTCAGGCAGTATTTATAGTTGAGCATGGCAAAGCGTATCTCGTACCTGTAAATACGGGAATTGCCGGAAGAGATTATATTGAAATCACCTCAGGTCTCAAACTTGGAGAAGCGGTGATAAGCGGCCCATTCGCTTTGCTTCAAAAACTGCGCAGCGGTACTGCCGTAAGAGGTTAGGAAGCAGATTGCCTTGTTTATTGTGAGTAACCAAGATTAAAATATTCAGGACTTTTCTGCCATCAATCCGTTACTGTATCCTTCTACATAATTAAAGGAACTGCTAATCCAACAAATAAAGTCCGTCCCAAAAGTAAATGGGTTTTCTGGAACTATTTATGTACTATTATTGCTTATAATTTTTTTTAAATACAGGTGCATATTCATTAAGTCTGTTTATTAAATAATAATAAAAATCAATATTCCTATGCTTTAATTTTGTTGCCACTTCGTAATATTTATCTTTTTCGTTTTGAATGGCGTAAACACAAGATAAATTGTATAATCCATCATTAATTTCATATTCATCAGTAGCATACTCTAATCCTATTTTAATATTGTTTTCAGCCTCTATCAATCGGTTTAATCTCTTTAGTATTGCACCTTTGTATATGTACAATCGCGCTTTAATATTATCTTCAATTTCGTCTGGTAAAAAAACAATCGCCGAACTGTATGCTTGAAAGGCTTTTAAATGTGATTCTTTTCCCAGTCGAGAATTTGCAAAAGCTGTACCCTGTGAAAAATACAATTCCCAAGAAGTATTTTTTGCTTTAGTAACCTTTTCAAATTGTTTAGCAGATTTCGTCCATTCTTCATTTATGGCATAAGCATTTGCTAATGACAAGTTGAGGTCAAAATTATCATCTGTATACCCTTGCATCAGCGATTCGATTCTATCTGTCATTATTTTAATTTTGTTTTTTAATTCATTGTTTCCATTTATGATAACATTCTTTACGTAATATGACTGTGGGTCAATATTTGCCTCAATTAACTGTTTCTTTAATTTTTCGTTTTCTTTATTTATAGTATCAAAATTTTTCTCTTGTTGTTGTATAGTTTTTTCAAATATTCCGGTTGTTTTTTCAATAGAATCTATTCTTTTTGTTAAAAAATCAGATTGCTCTTTTGCAAAATTATTTTGCATTTTAACTATTTTTGTATATAGACATATTAGATATACAAAACAAAATGCTATTAATACCAACCATAGAGGCAAAAAATCTTTTAGTATATTCAAAACATCACTCATATAATTCTAACCAATTTGTTGTTGTATATTTTTGAAATTCATGAATGGTATTATATCTATCACCAATAAGTATTGAGCGAATCTCTCCGTTTGCCGCTGTTTGTGCTTTGGCGTAGATGCCTTGACCGATTTTAATCAAATTGTCGGAGTGCACAAAAAAACTATTTCCGCTCCCCTGTTCGTTTTTTGGCACCTACAGATGGTTTACGCCGTTTGGTGTCAGCCTCAGTTTTTTTAGGATGAAAAATATCTTCAATATCATTTACACTAATTTCCGTTTCTAATTTATATTCAGATTTGTTTTCCGTGCGTCCCATTTTTGTCAAAATGTCTTTTACTTTATCAATCCAATCAGGACATTTTGTAGAATTTTTATCCTCTTCTTTTAGTTTTATTTCATATTCAGCAAGTTTTGAATTCAAAGTTATCCTATCAACAGAAACCGTTCCGTTATTGTTTTTTTCTGTAGTCTCAGGTGGCACGATGAGCCTATCTTTCTCATTGCTCTGAATATCATGAATGCGATTCAAGATACGTTTGACATCAATATGAAATATTCTTCGATACTCATCAATAACATTTGCTATGACATCATGAATTTCCAAATAAGCTAATAAGTATAAAACCAGTCTATCCTCATCGCATTTCATATTTTTCATAGATAAACAAAATGATAAAAATGGCCTTGCGTCTTTAAGCCCGATATCATACGAAGCATCATTATAATGCGGAGTGAGCGTGATATTATCTTCCCACTTTGTTTTTTTATACTTAGATTTTATATTACTATATTTTTTATTGGCTGATAATACTAATGGCTTATTTTCTTCAAATGAATATTTTATCAAGCTATCCCAATCAGCAGTGCTTATCCCGGCTTTTTCGAGTTTACAATTTCCATATTGACATAAAGCAAGATATTGATCACCTTTTTTATTACAATACCTAAAATGTGCCCTCATTTGGGGTGATTTTTTTTCTTCAAAGCAACTTTCCAGTTTTTGAACAATTACTGTACATATTTCATGTAAAAACGAAATAAAGCTTGCATTTATATATTCAACATCATCTGATAAATATTCTTTTTCTAATGGCTCATTATCTAAGAAAAAATCATGAGATTTCTTTTCATCCCCCTTGAGAATAATTTTTTTATAAACCCTGTGCAGGCAAGCCATTTCTTTTGAAAATGATGTAATAGCATTTGCAACTTTGGGAAGTTTTTTTATTATTTCATTATTAACAAAAAGACCTTTGTTCTCATTACTATATACTGCACCAATATCTATAAAAGAGCCGTTTCCTTTTGTTTTTAATGGGTATCTTAATTTACCCTCTTTTATTGCTACATCATGACTTTCAGCATCGTATGCAGAGTAATCATAAGAAAAACCATCGCCTCTTGCGTTTTCTTTCCTCATAATAATTTCACATGAATTGCGTAACAGATTTATTGAATACAACGAATAACAAAGACGAGTATTACTACTACTGTTAGTATCAGGCGAATTATGGTCAGTCTTTATACCTGTTATTAAGGTTAATAAAGAATGATTATAATCAAAGTAGTTTTTTACGCCTCTATCATGAATATGTCCACACATTAATATATCAACATTTAAGTTCTTATTCGATAAAAAATATTTATAACATAACTCTTCTTCCTCATACGATAATAGATTTAATGGATGGTGCGATAATGCAATGGTTAACTTAATCGGCTTAGCGGTTTTCCTACATTCGACAAGCTTCTCACGATATTTGCGATTTAATTCTTCTAATTGATATTCACCAACCCGTAACTGCCGTCTATAAGCATTTTTTTCATAAGTACACCATGATGTATCTACACGTAAAAAACAAATACTGTTTTTCTCTGCAATTTCTACTATATTCACGCCAAATGTATTATCAATTCTCTCTTTTTTAACGAATATATCACGAATTTCATTAGCAAGACTCAAAAAGCCTTTATATGATTCTAATTGATGATCCCATTCTTCCTTAGCCATAGCCTTAGCTTTAGCATCATTTTTTTGGGGTGACTTCCTCAAGCCTCCTATTTCGTTTTTAGCATGGGCATACGAAACAAGTGAATTAATAGGAGTTCTATATTTATCATGATTTCCAGGAGTAATAATTACATCTATTATGTCTATAACTTTATTCTCGTTTTTTTCATTAATTTTTTCATACAATCTTTTGAAGAATTTAATAACAGTTTTTTCATCTTCGTAAATACCTTCATTAATTATATCACCAGAAATAACGATTATGAGCTTGTCCATTTCCTTAGTTTGATCAGCGATGTCATTTATTAATTCTCTTAAAGATTCTGAATAATGTGGCTCATCTTCACTTTCATTTTGAATATGCAAATCAGATAAATGTAGAATATAAAAATCATCGTGGTACATAATTAGTAGTTACTTTCTGTGAAAAAGTGAGTTTAACTCAGCAAAAGCCATATTTTAACTATCAGAAATTGAAACTATTGACCAAACATTACTAATTTGTTTCTTAAATCTTCAAATTTGTTAATTGCATCTGTCATATCAAAATTTTCACTAAATTCAGAAATAACAAAATCTATTGAAGTAATGATCTTTTGAAAAACGCCATAATGTTCTTTTATAAAATCTTTTTCTCCTTTATCCAAAACATGCTTTACCGAATCTATTAAATCAATTGTATAGCGTTTATTTAAGTCATAATCAGTTTCATTACCAGTTATTTTGTCTAATTTTCTATTAATTTCTTTTAACAACGATATTGCCTCATCTTCTTTTTGAGATGATTCGGTGGATTTTGAAATTATTGATAAAATTTTATCCCTGGCTTTATAAAACGTACCGCCTTTTTTAAAATATCTATCTATAACTTTTTGAGATAAATTAGCCCCAGTACTATTATTAATATCTTCAAATAATCGTTTAAACTCTTCAGGCTCAAAATTAGAAGATTGAAAAATATTAATAGGTGTTTTTATGTTCTCTTTGTTCATTTTGAAAGCGATAGGACAAACAGTCGCAACCCTTGACAAAGCTCCTGATTCAAATAAAACCCACGGTTTATCATGATTGTCAGGAGTAAGACATAATATTCCAACAGCTGATTCATCAATGGCTTTATTTATTTCGTCAAGCCAAAGTTTACCTTTTGGAATATCCGGTGAAAAGAAAGGCTCAATATGCTGCATTGTTTCTTCAAAAAACAATTTTAGTTGTTCGGCAATGCTTTTACTTAATTCTCCTGACCAACTGATAAATAATTTTTTTTTGCTCATGGTAATTTATTGTCCATTAAAAATGTTCTGATGAATCTTTTAGGTAACTTTTTCTCAGTTTTTGTTACATAAATATTTTTTGAATTACCAAATAATAAATATTCATTGCTTGATATTTGCTCTAATTTAGTAATATCTAATTTTTCAGCGTTTGTAATCGTTAATAAATTGTCAATTATTTCTTTTTTATATTCCGATGCTAACACGACGTGGACATGAGCACAATGAGGGCCGTTGAAACTGGTACAAAATGGAACATTTCCTCTTTCAAAAAACATATATTCTTCTTGAAAATATTCTTTTAACAGTTTTAATAAATTAAAGAGAACATCGAAGTCATCAAGCAAAATTGCACACAATCGTTTTTTTGATAATGCTAACAAATGACTTTTTGAAACAGGAAATTTATCGGATACAATATGAAATTCATCCGATAGTATAACGGCTTTTTCTGCAAATATTTTGTCAATTATTTCCACCATATTATTTTTCCACCATATCGTTTTTAATTATTTTAATGTCTCTTTGTAAATATGCGGGAATTACATGTATACCGCATTCTCTTAGAATCATCGCGGGATGCGATAACCATCCAAAGTTAATAAAAACATCTACATTTTTGGGGAGTAGTGATGCTAATTGAATAAATTCTCTTTCCTTTCCACGCTCAGTAGTTAATCTCAACAAAATTGGTGTTCTTCCATCCCATCCGTGTAAATCTTCTTCATTTTTCACATAAAAAAAGGAACCATCTCTTACATATCGCTTGTTTTCAAATGATTTTCTTTTAATATTTAATCTTCTGATATTTAAAAAAGCTGTTTTGTTTTCTTTGCTTTCAATAAAGTGAAAATTTAAGGGCAAATGAGGCTGAAAATCTTTTCTTAACATACAATGTAATGTTTTGAACTTGTCTAATCTGGATTCAAAAAAATCAAAGGGAAATGGTTCTACAAATTCTCTATAAGTTGTTGTTGGTGATGAGATAAGTATTTGTCGTTGTTCTTTAACTCTCAATATTTCTGTTTCATTTTTGCCGGAATCATAATATAGCACATCAGGCTCTAATACATTATTTGTTTCCCATAATCCGGGTATATGTTCTAACACAAAAAAATCATTATCTATCAACAACTCATACGAGTGATAACAATCCAAATATGGATGAATTATCAACAGTTGTTGTGATTTTTGAAAAGTAGGAAATTCCTCAGCCACTCTGTTGTATGCACTATCCCTATCTTTCACAAAAAATCTCTTTAATCCAATATCATCTCCTTTTGAAAATCTAAGCGTAATAGGGGCATTACAAAATACATTTTCTTTTAGCTGTTGCCTTATATATGTTAAGGATTTATCATTTTCAATTAAGAGCAAAGGATATTCAAATAAATCTTTACTCTTAAAATATTCCATAGCCGCACCTTTTAGACCCCATTTTTTTTCATTAGGGAAAATCTCCTTTTTTTCGTCGGACAGTTCTACTTTTTCTTTTTGTGAAGTATATCTCCGAAGTGGATTTTCCCCTTTTATTTTGTGTTCTCTCGCTTGAAATATATGAACACAATTTTTTGTAATTCCGAACTCTACAATTACATCAAATTTAAGTGTTCGCTTTATCTGAGCAAATTGTATATTAATTTGAGAAAAATTTATTTCTTCAAAGTCAATGCCATCACAATTACTAATAATATCATAATTAGATTCTCTATATATTCTGACAACATTTGGAGTTGTTTGCCCATGTACCAACTCGAAACTGTCCTTTCGTGTAATCTCAACAATAATGAAATCTTCGTCATACTTGATTTCAGCTAACCCAAAATACTGAATATCTATCTGCTCTTGTACAAGAATGGAAATTTTCAAATCTTTTAATGACATTTTTAGATTGTCAGCATATATTAAAGCTTTTTCAGATCTACTGGATTCTATACATTCATCTATCGCTTTTATCAAATCGTCTTCGGTTTTAACATCTTTTACACTTTTAAAAATGCCAGGAAATTGATGAGAAACATTATCTTCTAAAGACATTGAGCTTCTAACAATAAAACAAGATGTTTCATCATTGAAGTTACGAAAATAATTTTTAATTTTCTCAATAGATTTTGACCTATCTCCATGTTTTGATTCAATCGTAAAATAAAAACCATTTGGAACATTTACACGATGTGTTAATAACTGAGAAAGAATGCCTATTTTCTTCCCATAAACACTCTCTTGGGCAATACTTCTATTGTCAAGTGTTTTTATTTCAGATATTTTCATGCTCTTATCTCCAATCGAAGACTGATTCCATTCAAAACCCGAACATCACCAAAAGATTTATATACGTTTCTTAATTCAAGCATTAGTAAAAACTCACTCTTTCTGATTACAATTCAGTTACCCCAACCGTTGCAAAGAACATCTAACTCAATTTATGCATCATGTATCTTGTATCCTTTGTTTTTTGAGTTGACAAAATTTATAACGCTTCAGTCGTTCATAATACAACGCAGAGAACTCGAATTACTCTTAGAGTTCAAACCCCCCAAGCTCACATCCGTGCAGTCATAACTCATGCTACAGTATAACGCGCCATCCACATTCCCATTCGCATTTGGCTCTGTAACGCTCCACCAGGCACCCCAACCGCCGCGCTCGAAGAAGCCATCTGGGAAGCGGCGGCCGCCCGGCAAAGCCGAAAATCCAAATTCATCCGTACCATTACCAGTATTCCAACCCGTTTGAGATTTCAACTTGGTACAGGAATTACTACCAACAAAAGTAGTAGCTAAGGTTGTCCAATCAGCATTACTCGGAACACGCCAGCCAACAGGACAAGCTCCCTGATGATTGTTCTGAACCTGATTTGCGCATAAAGCAAAATTGCATGATGAAGGAAGATTCATAGCCTCTGCCCAAGTATACAAACGACCATAGATATTACAATTACTTGCATCATTACCATAACAAACGCCAAGATTACCGCCTGAACCGGCAAAATTTAAGTTTTCAGCCATCCATCTTCTGCCTCCAATTATCACAGTACGGTAGTCTTGACTACCATAAGTTAAAATGCCGCCATCAATTACTTCCCCCTGAAAATTAACCATGATAGTTGCATTCGCGCTCAACGTAACAGTAGTAGCCGCGTCATTCGCATTACCAAATACAGCAGTACCGCTTATCACAGTCCAGTTAACAAATCTGTAACCGTTTGTCGGTTCTGCCGCTATGTTAAATGGTACTCCGGGAGTAACATTCACTTGAGACGCCGGGGATATTGTACCGCCAGCTGTAGGATTCGCGTTGATAGTAAGCGTAAACGTTTGAAAGTTTGCCCTGATAGTTGTATTCGCACTCAACGTAACAGTAGTAGCCGCATCATTCGCATTACCAAATACAGCAGTACCGCTTACCACAGTCCAGTTAATAAATCTGTAACCGCTTGTCGGCTCTGCCGCTATGTTAAATGGTACTCCGGGAGTAACATTCACTTGAGACGCCGGAGATATTGTACCGCCAGCTGTAGGATTCGCGTTGACAGTAAGCGTAAATGTTTGAAAGTTTGCCCTGATAGTCGCATCTGTACTCAAAGTAACAGTAGTAGACGCATTGTCTGCATTACCAAATTCAGCTGTGCCGCCTGTCACAGTCCAATTGACAAATATGAAACCGCTCTCAGGTGTAGCTGTTATATTAATCGGTGTTCCAAAAACAACGCCTGATTGGGATGTTGGGGATACTGTGCCGCCAACCGCAGGACTCGCGTTGACAGTAAGCGTATTTATTTGAAAATTCGCCCTGATAGTCATATCTGAACTCAAAGTAACTGTGGTAGATGCATTATTTGCGTTACCAAACGCACTGGAACTACTGCCACCTGATAGAGTCCAATTGACAAAAGTATAACCACTCTCAGGTGTAGCCGTTATATTAATTGATGTTCCTGAAGCAACACCCGTTTGTGATGCCGGCGATACCGTACCGCCAACCGTAGGATTCGCATTTGCAGTAAGCGTAAATAGGTATTGTTGAAAATTAGCCCTGATAGTCGCATTGGTACTCAAAGTAACTGTGGTAGAAGCATCGTTAGCATTACCAAACGTAGCAGTGCCGTTTACCACTGTCCAACGAACAAATCTGAAATTGCTCGCTGGCGTAGCAGTTATGTTAACCGGTGTCCCAGAAACAATATCCGTTTGAGACGTTGGAGATACTGTCCCGCCAGCCGCAGGACTTGCGTTAACAGTAAGTGTATATGTTTGCTCAAAATTCGCTCTGATAACCGCATTAGCACTCAAAGTAACAGTAGTAGACGCATTATCTGCGTTACCAAATTCAGCCGTACCGCTTACTACAGTCCAATTGACAAATCTGTAACCGCTCGCAGGCGTAGCCGTTATATTAATTGGTATTCCAAAAACAACACCCGTTTGGGATGTTGGAGATACCGTGCCGCCAGCCACAGGATTTGCGTTGACGGTAAGCGCATTTATTTGAAAATTAGCCCTGATAATCGCATTTGAACTTAACCTGACTGTAGTAGATGTATCACTTGCGTTACCAAACGTAGCGGTGCCGCTTACCACAATCCAATTGACAAATCTGTAACCGTTCGCAGGTGCAGCTGTTATATCAATCGGTGTTCCTGCAGGAACAATACGGGGAGATTGAGATGTTGTTGGAGATACTGTACCGCCATCCGCATGACTCGCGTTAACAGTAAGTGTAAATGTTTGCCGAAAATTAGCCCTGATAGTCGCATTTGAACTCAATCTAACCGTAGTAGACGCGTTATCTGCGTTACCAAACTCAGCAGTACCGCTACCGCTTACTGTCCAATTAACAAACCCATAACCGCTCGCTGGTGTTGCCCTTATATCAATCCATGTTCCGGGAACAATACCCGATTGAGATGTTGGCGATACCGTACCACCATCCGTAGGATCTCTGTCAACAGTAAGTGTAACTAACTGCTGAAAATTCGCCCTGATAGCCGCATCTGCACTCAAGGTAACTGTAGTAGACGCGCTATCTGAGTTACCAAACTCAGCAGTGCCGCTTGTCACGCTCCAACCGTCAAATCTGTAACCGCTCGCAGGCGTTGCCCTTATATTGACCGGTGTTCCGGGAAAGACACGCGATTCAGACGCTACTGGTGATACCGTACCGCCCCGTGAATCATAGTTAATCGTAAGCATAGGCAAATCTATAACGCGGGCTGTAGCTCCACTTGTCACACTGCCTGTATTTTCTGAACGGGTAACGGTTACGGTAATGGTATGGCCAACATCACCGGCTTGCACAACATACATACTGTTATTGTGCCCGACAACCACACCGCCTCGCTGCCACTGAAAG
>Ga0123356_10004626_pt1 | contig 14177 bp, 11 predicted proteins | sample TergutEmb28metaG_2_FD_92546 | JGI IMG/M metagenome (GOLD analysis project Ga0123356, IMG submission 92546) | Embiratermes neotenicus P3 segment gut microbial communities from Petit-Saut dam, French Guiana - Emb289 P3 | ecosystem: Host-associated > Arthropoda: Insects > Digestive system > Gut ...
TAGGTCAAGATAAAAATCTTCCTGGCTGCTTTTTCGAACGCCTGCAGCGCCGAATTCCTGTTCAAAGGTGAGGGCTCTTTGCGCATCGACTTTGTAACAACAAGAGCCGATGCAGGGGCCAAGAACCGCCGCAACATCGCAGGGCTTTGTTTCATAGCGCTCTTTCATCAGATTTAATGCGTCAATAACAATACCAGTTCCCTTCCAGCCTGAGTGAACGATGCCGAATGCTTTTAATTTAGTATCAAAAAGATAAACGGGAAGGCAGTCTGCCACAGTTACACAAAGCGCAATTTTACTGTCGATAGTAACCAAACCGTCTGCATCAATTTGAGGAGGGTTACTGCTGTCAACAGCAAGAACAGAACGGGAATGAATCTGTTTTAAACCATATACAGCCGCAGGATCGATTCCAAGTTCATTAAACAGAGCCTGCCGGTTTCTGTTCTGCGGATAATTTTTCATGTCTCCCGCATAAATCGACGAGATGCCGCATAAAACTTCTTTTACAGGATTAGGCCCTGAATAAAAGGAGAATTCAGAAAATAAAGGTTTCCCTTCCTTTGTACGTGTAAAATCCAGATTAAATGGAAATATTTCAGGCATTAGTTCCGGGTGGAAAGCATTTTTTCGTATTTACGGATTATATTAAATGCGTTATGCGGATCTTTTTGAGTAAAAAGTTCAGTTTTAAACTGCGGAATTTCCATAATATCCGCAAAGTGTTTTAAAAGCCGCAGGTATTTCTCCGAATCTTCCAGCGGGCAGATAATCATAAAAAGAAGGTAAACAGGCTCTCCATCCAGTGAATCGTACTTAATCCCCTTACGTGAAATTCCAAGCACTCCCCGCATTGTATTTACCGCGCCGGTCTTTCCGTGAGGAACAGCGATACCCTTATGAATTCCAGTCGACATTTTCGCTTCTCTTGCAAGTATCGCTTCGAGAATTTCATCATGTGCGTTTGAGTTATCTGCCTGGCAATAGTATGTGACCAGTTCTTCAAAAGCTTCATCTTTATCTTCCGCTTTCATATCAACCTTGATGAACTCAGGCAATAATACGTCTTGCAGAATCATAATAAACCTCTGATCCAAACCCCTTTAGAAACTCCTATTACGGCGTTTCCTCGAGTTCTTCAAAGAAATCTCTTAAATATTCATCGTAAAAATCTTCATCAATAACAAAATCATTCTGGCGCGGATTCAGCTCCTCTTCCAGCCAGTTAATTCCAGAACCCTCGAAAGACTGCATCCTGCCCGCTTCTTCAACGCCGGTTCCGCCGGGTGTACGGCTTAGAAGGGCAAGCCCAAGACTGATAATTAAAAACAGAGCGCCTAGTATACTCGTAGCTCTTGTAAGGACGTTACCGGAACGCGAACCAAAGGCAGAGCTTGAACCTCCGGCAAAAATTCCACCAAGACTATCCCCTTCTTCAGTTTGAACCAATACCAGTAAAACCAGTATAACAGCTATAATAACGAAAAAAACCAGTAAAATAATACCCAATATTCCCATCTTTCAGGCTCCAAAAAGAATTATAGGCTTAATTCTATCAAAAACAAAAATCTTTTGCAACACCGTACCTTTTATTTATAGATTTTGCTGCCGGGGGGCACAGACTGGATAATCCATACACTACCCCCGATGATACTGCCGCTGCCGATAACAGTATCTCCGCCCAAAATTGTGGCATTTGCATAAATTGTAACATCGTCCTCTATTGTCGGATGGCGTTTTTTCCCGCTTTCTTCCTTTTTTACCGAAAGCGCACCAAGCGTAACGCCCTGATACAGCTTTACATTCTTCCCTAATACCGAAGTTTCTCCAATTACAACACCGGTGCCGTGATCAATGAAGAATGATTCGCCTATTTCCGCGCCCGGATGAATGTCGATACCGGTGCGCCTGTGAACAAGCTCGCTCATCATCCTGGGAATAAGAGGCACCTGCCTTGTGTAGAAAAAGTGGGCAATCCTGTGTACTGCGATTGCCTGAAATCCCGGATATGAGAGGATAACTTCATCTGCGCTCATGGCTGCCGGGTCTCCGCGAAATGCCGCCTGAAGGTCTTTGGCAAGGATAATCCTTATTTTCCCAAACTCTTCAAAAAACTCCTCTACTACAAGTGCGGCGACTGCCCTGCAGCCTTCATGCCCGCAGTTTAAAACTCCATGGCGGACAGAAAAAGCAAGGCTTTTTTCCACTTCGCGGCATAAGGCACGCGCCAAATTGCTGACTTTATCGTGAGTGGTTTTTTTCAGTTTTTCCTTATCAGTGCCGGGGGTTTCAAGAAAACCGGGAAAAAGAAGCTCTTCAAGACTGCGGACAATATGATCGATGCTTTCTCTTCCGGGAAGGTTTTCCCCGTCGGAGTAATTTACCATCCCGTATGTTTCGTAATTTTCAAGCAGTAAAGCGACACTTCTTTCCAGCCTGTTCAATTCGTTTTCTCCTGCGCCCTGTCTACAAGCGTGGAAAGATCTCCTCCTTTAAAACGCAGGACGTTAACCATAAAGATGTTCAGCTTGTTTACGATATTCGGCGGAAGAAGATTGCCGTCTACTTCAACGGAGATGATCGGGTAATTGCGTTCACGCGCCCAGGGTGTAAACAGACCCTCTATCACACGCCCGATAAGGCATGCAAACGGGCTGATGTTAACGATACCGGAATACCCCGCATCCATCGCCGCTGCGGCAGAACCTGAAGAAACAGCAATCTCCGAATTAAGTTCCAGGTTCAGGAAATGTTCCTGCGTGTACTTCATTATGTGGCGCATATCATGAGGCGTTTTTGGAATCAAGCCTGTCGGCTGCAAAATTTTTAAAACTTTTCTTTCTATGTAATGTTTCCACATTTCTTCCATGTGAAGTTTTTTAAGATCCTTCCAGGGTTTGGAGAAAAGACGTCTGCCGGGTTTCTGCAGCTTGATCAGTTTCTTAAGCGCGTATTCACGCACAAAATCCAGATAGTGAATCCATTCGCAGATTCCCGCGATTTTTACAACTATGCCTCGCTCACTCATTAATTCGATAAGCTCTCCGACGGCAAAATCATCGCGGCGAACATAAATCTCCCCGACAATAAGCACCCGCGGGCAATCATCAAGTTTTCGCTTTAATGGAATTTTCTTTACATCATCCGCAACGTGTTTTAACTCTTTCCACATGTTTTTTGGATTGTGCTCAACCGCATGCATCACACGCTGCCATGAACGATCAAAATCAGCCGATGCCTTTACAGGATCAGCGGCAGTAGCAAGCAGTGAACACTGGATATCCTTAAGATAATCGGACAACACAAGTCCCTTCCACATTTCCTTGGCAAAATCCGGGCCAAGCTCTGTGTAGGAGTTATCGGCAGATAGTATAAACACTACAACATTTTCCAGCCGCATGTCGCGGAAAAGGTTCTCGTAGTAGACATAGTACTGACCTGTTCTGCAAGGTCCTGTGGTTATCGGCACAAAGAGGAGATACAACTCATCCTTGCGGTATTTATCGCTGAAGAAAAACTCCAGAGAGCTTCCCAGAACGAGATGACTCGGAACGCATTCTTTTCCAGACGCATGAGCGCGCGCGATCTGTACGGTCCTGCTGGTTGCAACAGGCAGCGCCTGCGCATCCATGCCAAGACCGCGGACAGCAGCGCCCATATACTCGGTGGAAATATTTCCCATATTGGATAACAAAATTTTAACGCGCTTGTTACCTGCAATGGGAACTGTTTCGCCTGTTTTTACGTTATCTATGCGCAGATCAAATCCGCCTGACGCTTTTTTCTCGCTTATAAACCGCCAGCCGTTGTCATAACGTTCAGCTTCCAGCTCGTTTTTCTTTGCGCGGTAACCATCGATTATATCAAGGAATGCTTCAACGCGTGTATCTATCCCTGCGTCAGCGGAATGGGAATCCAGTTCCAGAACAAGGAAGGGCTTCTGCCCCATTACCCATTTAATATAATGAAGAATAAATGAATCGGGCGCACATGAAAAATTGGAAATAAAGGCAAGATAAATGCTATCTTCCTTTTTAAGAAGATTTGCCGCTTTTACATCCTGCTGCCCGTAATACCAGTACATGTTAGGAAAAATCGTTTCATCATGGAAGGGCAGGATATCGAACGGAATGATTGAGTAACCACGTGTTGTAAATTTCCGCGGAATACCCATATTCGCCTCGGGTGTGAATGCATTATAAGGCCTGCCTAAAACTGCGATAACAGGCCTGTCCGCTTTCCGCGCGTCTTCAAGTGCCTGTAATCCCATTTTTTCTACGGCGGTAAAATACTCCTGCTGTTTTGTCCAAGCTACATCAAATGCTTCTTTTGTTTTAACTTCGTCAATACCCAGGAGTTTTGTCATCTCACAGAACAGCTCCAGCGCTTTTCCCTCGCCAAATTTAAAACTTACAACAAGCGGCAGCCAGCGCTTTTTATCGATATCCGGGAACGCTTTTTCGATGTAATAGGGAAGCGCCTGAGTAATGGGGCAAAAGTTTGCGTGCACATCTTTTTCGTAGCTAGGCATATCCCTGAAATGCGGGAGCAGTACGTAGTCAGTACTTTTATCAAGGCAGTCCTGTATCGCGCCATGGGCAATCTCAGCGGGGAAGCAGTACTGCGCTTCTGAACGGGCAACTCCCTCTTTTGCAACTTCTGTAGAGAGATATGTTTTAATCCCCAGTTCATAAAAAAACCACGAGTACAGCGGATAAAGCGTGTGGACAGAAATCGCGCGCGGAATGCCAACAATAATATCTCTTAGTTCATTTTCACTTTGCGTCTTTGCGTCTTTGCGTGAGTTCATATCAATCAAATTCGGCGCTGCGAATTCTTCAAACAACATCTTCTGCCGTTTTTCAACATAATCAAAAACCGGTATGTCCTTAACCTGTTTGCGCATATTGGTGTACTTGTTACAGCGGCCGCCGAACATATATTTGCTATTGTTTACGTTAAGCACCTGAATGGAGCAGAGATTTTCGCAAGCCTGACAGGCAAAGACACGTTCATAACCAATCTCTCGGTTTATTATGTCTTCAATAACGATATTTTGCTCTTTTAATAGTCCGTCGGCGTGTTTTCGTTTAGCAAGGAGAGCGACCCCGAAGCAGCCCATTAGTTCAGGCGATGGAGGGACAAGAATCTCCTTGTCAAGAAGCATCGCAAACGCCAGCGGTACAGCAGGGTTTTTCGCTACCCCGCCCTGTAAAAATATTTTCCCGCCAATGGTGCGGTTTCCGACAACACGGTTAAGGTAGTTCGATACAATGGAGCAGACAATCCCCGCCGTAATGTTTTCCCTTCCGGCGCCCTGCTGCACTGCTTTGCGGATATCGCTGTTGATAAACGCCGAGCAATGTTCGCCGAATTTACAGGGAGCGTTTGCGTCTAACGCGACAGGACCGATGTCCTTCGCGCTGTGAATGGAAAGATCCCCGGAAGCCGACTCCTCCAGAAATGAGCCCGTTCCCGCTGAGCATGCTTCATTCATTGCATAATCTATCGGGACTCCGTTTTTAAGGAGCACATACTTCGCGTCCTGCCCGCCGATTTCAAAAATTGTTTCCACTTCTCTGTCAAAATATGTTGTCCCGACAGAGTGGGCGATTATTTCGTTATAAACGCCGGGTGTTTCGAGAAATACGCCAAGTATCTCCCGGCTGGAACCTGTAGTAGACACAAGACGGATATCGATTTTTTTATTGCCTGTATCGGCGGCAACTTTATCCTGAATAATCGCAAGGCATTCCTTCAGGGCTTTTACAGGATCGCCGTGGGTACGCCCGTAATGGCTAGCGACGATTTCGTCGGTTTCCATGTCCACAAGACATGCTTTTGTGGTGGTAGAGCCGCCGTCTACGCCAAGTACATAGGAACGATCCGCCCGCGCTTTGCCGCCGGGTTTATCAAAAAACCTGACCTTGTTCTGCCACTTGCGCAATGCGTCCAATGTTCCAAAACGAACCTCGTTGGTTTTAAGCAGTTTATCTATAGAAGGAAGACGGCTTCCCGATTCGGGAGCCAGTATCGCAGCGCCTAACGCTTCAAAAACAGGCGCGGTATCGGGGATTATAAATTCTATAAGGGGCGCTTTCTCCCTAATAAAACGGACTATGTGCCTGTTAAGGGTAATGCCGCCTGTAAGCACTACTCTGCCAGAAGTAACCTTTGCGCGTTTTAAAAAGTCTATAACCTTTACAGCCATGACATCAGAAAGCGACATGACGATATCGTCTTTTGTGGCTTCCCGTTTATTGAGCCTGTGGGTGCAGTCACTCTTCATAAATACCGAACAGCGTGTAGAAAGCGCGTGCACTTTCGGTGTCAGGTACTTTTTCGATATCATTCAGTGTCATGTCCATTCTGGCAAGCTGCTGCTTCAGGAACTCACCCGTTCCGCTTGCGCACTTATTACCGGAAAAGTTGTTTATTATCCTGCCGTCATCATCCAGTGAATAGACAATAAGGTCTTCGCCGCCCATGCTGACCACCGCGTCAGCTTTTATTCCAAGGGTTCGCAGCGCGGCCTCTACACATAACGGTTCAAGAGTGCCGGAAACATCAAACATAAACCGGCCTTCATTGCCGGTGACAAGAGCGGTGATTCCTTCTTCTATTTGCCCTACCGAGATAAGTTTATGTACGGCAGCTTTAAAATCCCCTTCGTGAGGCGTAGAGGCAGTCCAGATAACTTTACCGTTATCCAAAAGAGCCATTTTTAAACTTGTTGAGCCGATGTTTATGCCAAGAGACTTCGTCTGTTTCATAGTATCTTTAAAAAGCCTGAATAGAATTTTAATCCCTGACGGAGATTTTCAACCGAGATACGCTCATCATGGCCATGCACTGCGCTCAGCTCTTTTGTATCCAGTTTAAAAGGGCAAAAACGCAGTAAACATTTTGAAATACCCTGATAATGACGGGAGTCTGTAGTAGCGACCATGAGAAACGGCAGCATGGGAATACCCGGCCAGGTTTCTTTCATGGCGGTTTCTATTTCCTGCCAGCCGTACTGTCTGTACTCGCGGCTTGGCGGGACGGGATCAGTCGCAAGATTATATACGCTGATCTTCACCCGCTCATCGTTAATACTTTTTTTAATAAAGGCAGTTGCCTTCTCTGCTGTCCACGGCCAAAGGAGGCGCATGTTTATAACAGCCCGGACCTCCGACGGCATTACGTTATCAGCGGCGCTGCCGGAAAGCTGAGTCATCGCGATAGTGGTGCGCAACATGGCTTCCATTGTGGGACTTGTCGCCGCCAGTTTAAAAAACAGCGGTCCCAGCGCACGCGCATTGCGCATAACAAAACCCTTGATTCCGGGCATAAGGGGGGCTATCTGTTTAAAAAATGTTTCCACTGTGGTACTTAGCATGAACGGGAAGGGTCTTTTCTCTATTCTGCAAAGGGCGCGGGCGAGCACAGCCGCCGCCTGAACTTTTGGCGGCCTTGAAGCATGACCGGGATCCTGCTCTACCGTAAGGTTAAGGCTGAGGTATCCCTTCTCCTCTATACTGACAAGAGCAAGGGGAGAGGTAATTCCTTTTATCTGATTCTCCGCTATCGGAGTACCTTCATCCAACACCCAGTCGAAATTCAACTTGCGTTCTTCCATCCAGCGGACAGTTTTTTTAGAACCCAGAATGCCTGCGCGTTCCTCATCGCCGCCAAAGGCGAACCAGATGTCTCTCTTCGGTTTCCAGCCGGCAGCGCAGAGATTCTCAACCGCTTCCAGCATGCAGATAATACCGTTTTTCATATCAAGGCTGCCGCGGCTGTATATATACCCGTCTTTCATTTCCGCGCCAAAGGGGTCTACGCTCCATTTCTCGGTTTCGGCGGGAACTACATCATAATGACCCAGAAACAGCACAGGACCGATGCCTGACTGCGCGTTTTCTCCCGGCAAGTTGCCGGGCAGATGGTATATGAAAGAATAAGGGCTTAACACCCAGCGCTGCGCGGCCTTGTGAAAAGCCGGAAAAGCCTCAGTAAGAAATTCCTGAAAACGAATAAGAGCAGCTTCGGCATCCTTGTCGCCGGCATCCGTCTCCGGCGGCCACCATGTGGGGATTTTTAAAGCTTCTCTGAATTTGTCAATAAAATCCATTTTACCATTATGAAGTATTTTACTATTGACGCCAAGTAACAAAAGGGATGACAAAACGCCCGCCCTGCCCTATAATGTGGTACTAAAACTCCAAAAATCGGTTTTTTAGAAGTTCTCAACAATTAATTAAGGAGAAAACCATGAAGAAATGGGTTTGTTCAGTGTGCGGTTTTGTACACACAGGCGACAGTGCGCCTGATAAGTGTCCTCAGTGCAAAGTTCCTTCAGATAAATTTAAGGAACAGTCTTCCGGCGGAGCTTATGCCGCCGAGCATGTTGTCGGTGTTGCCAAAGGCGTAGACGCCGATATCGTAAAAGACCTTCAGGCAAACTTTAACGGCGAATGCTGCGAAGTTGGAATGTATCTTGCCATGGCGCGGGTAGCGGAACGCGAAGGTTATCCCGAAGTCGCCGAAGCTTTTGAGCGCTATGCATACGAAGAAGCCGAACACGCCGCCCGTTTTGCGGAACTGTTGGGCGAAGTCATTACCGACAGCACAAAGAAAAACCTTGAACTGCGCATTGAAGCCGAGTTCGGCGCATGCTCCGGAAAGACAGATGTTGCAAAGAGAGCAAAAGAAAAGGGCCTCGATGCAATTCATGATACCGTCCACGAAATGGCACGTGACGAAGCTCGCCACTGTTCAGGCTTTAAAGGCCTGTTAAAACGCTATTTCTAGTGTTTGGAAAAAAGCAGTGAATATGAGGCTCTATAAAGTTAAGAAGCTTCCTCTGTTCACTGCTCTCTATTCAAATTTTCCCTGCAACTTTTTAAAGGAATCCGGCTCTAAACTGATATGAAACACGTAACCAGAAAAACCCTGGCAGGGCTGTGCCTTGCCTCATCCGAAAAATACAAAGACAGCCCGGCTTTTTCCATGCTGAGCGACGGCAATATCTGCAGGCGTATAACATATACGCAGTTGGGTATGCGGGCACGGCAGATTGGCTCGCTTTTAAGAGAAATGAATGTTTCAAGCGGAGACAGGGTTCTTCTTTTATCAGAGAACTGCCCTGAATGGCCGCTTTTTTACTTTGGCATTTCCACTGCAGGGGCGGTTGTCGTTCCAATGCTTACAGGTTTTTCCGCTGATCAGATACGGCATGTGGCGAATCATGCAAATGTTTCCGCTGTCTGCATAAGTCGCACGATGGCAGAAAAACTGGAAAAACACGAAGATTCCGCATTGTCTCATATTCCGTTTATTTACGTCGACAGCATTACAGGCGGCGATATCAACACGGAAATTACGGTTTCAATAAAAGGCGCTGAAAAGCAAATGCAGTTGTGCCTGCCTAAAGCCGGTGAAGAGCTTCCTGTGAAAAACGAGGATGACCTTGCCGTCATTATTTATACAAGCGGAACACAGGGTAACAGCAAAGGCGTAATGCTATCAGGAAAAAATCTGGTCTCTAACGCTCTATCTGTTTTGGATTTTATAAATATTGGTCAGAAGGATCGTCTGCTTTCACTGCTGCCTCTTGCGCATTCTTACGAATGTACCCTTGGGCTTATTGCTCCTGTAATAGGCGGCGCGAACGTTACATACCTTGATAAACCGCCGTCGCCTTCAGTGCTGCTCCCCGCTGTAAAAATTGTGCGCCCAACCGTAGTAGCGGCAGTTCCGCTTTTAATAGAAAAAATATACCGCAACGCAATTGCTCCAAAACTGCTTAAAAACAAACTCTATAAATTTCCGCTTACGCGCACTCTGGCATCAAGAGTAGCAGGCAAGAAGCTGATTACTGCACTGGGCGGCAAAGTACGGTTCTTTGGCATTGGCGGAGCGCCGCTTTCCGAAGAAGTGGAAAAATTCCTTTTCAGGGCAAAATTCCCCTATGCCATAGGCTACGGTCTTACAGAAGCTGCGCCGCTTGTCGCAGGAAATAAACCCAACCGCTCTCCGTTGCGTTCCACAGGCATACCTGTAAGAGGAGTAAAAATCAGAACAGTAAAATGCGGCGGCAGCAGCGAAGGCGAAATACAGGTGCAGGGTCCGAACATAATGCTGGGTTATTATAATGATGAAGAAAAAACGAAAGAAGTTTTTACATCTGACGGCTGGCTGCGTACAGGGGATTTAGGCAGATTCGATGAAAAGGGAAAGTTGTTTATAAAAGGAAGGCTTAAAGCGCTGATTCTTGGCCCGGGAGGAGAAAATATTTATCCGGAAGAAATTGAAAGCCTGCTTGGCACTTCCGCTCTTATCGAAGACGCTCTCGTTTATTCAGGAGATAAGGGCGAACTTGTCGCTTTAGTCTGTTTAAGCGAAGCGGCAAAAACGGCAGCCGGAGTAATTGAACATAAACTTGAAGAGTTAAGATCATGGGTAAACAAAAAACTGGCTGACTTCTCCCGCCTTAGCAGGATCGAAATAAAATACGAACCCTTTGAGAAAACTCCGACGATGAAGATAAAGCGGTACTTGTACGTTTAAACGGTTATCGAAGCAAAGCTAAATAGTATTGTTTTACATTACTTGACAAGTGAAAAATGAAACTATAAATTGAAAAACAGTACTATTATGGTTTTGCAAAAAACAAAACGGATATCACTTACTCTTGTTCTTTTTCTATCGTTAAATGGTATATACGCTTTGGATATATCAGAAATAGCATTTGAAGCGTACCTGCGCGGCGAATTCAACAGAAGTTCCAATTATTCAGGAGACATTTCAGTTATTGGTGAACTGGAACTGAACAATAAATATGTTTTTAGAGCCGGGACTTCCTACGGAAGATCATTGGATGATACAGATTTTAAGGTGTTTTCCAGCGCTAATGTAAACCCGTTAACACGTATACCGGTGTATTTCTCATTAGCCTGGATTTACAACAATTTCCCGGAATATGAGGTACACTCTCATTCATTTATTCCGGCAATTTCTTTAAATGCAAGACGTGCCGGTATATCTGCCGGAATAAATTTCAGGACTACCACATTTTTTGACGAAATTACAATAATAGAATCGATTTTTTCATTTTATGGATACTTTAATTTCGTTAACAGCGAAACACTGCGCCTTGGATTAAGCTGCGGGAATTTCGGTGAATATTACGCAAGAAATATGGGATCATATTCCATAAAGTTTATTTCTTCTGTGCGTCTGGACAGAAGCTGGCTTATCATGAATGAGCTTGAACTCATGCAAAGCGGAGGAGACGGGTTATCCACTACTCTATACGGATTTGCATGGCGGGGAGGAGCGAGATTTTCATGGTAAAAAATATAACCAAGGTCATTTTATTTTTAATTATATTATACGGCCTCGTTTTTTTATCAGGCTGCAGAAATGACATCCTTGGTCTTTTTACATCCAATGATTTGGATGAACGCCTTAAAGAACGCGATAACTTTATTTTTCTGAAACCGGAAGACAGATCGCTGTCTTTCGGAACAGATTATTCATTTATAGTGTTAGCCGAAACTCATATTGAAGACGGAAACACGCATGGGTTGGAAAAATTAAAGGACGTAACGAACGGCAGTGTCAAATTTGCGATTATACTGGGAGATATAACCCAAAACGGCGCTGAACATGATATAAACAAGTTCAAGGAAATTGCAGGAACTTTAGGCGTTCCATGTTATCCCGTTATAGGAAACCATGATATTTTTTTTGGAAACTGGAAGAACTGGAAAGAACACATTGGTTCAACAAGTTATAAAATTGACGGAGACGGAACTACGCTCTTTATTTTGGACTCCGCAAATTCTTTCTTCGGGAAAGAGCAGCTGGACTGGCTGCAAAGGGAAATAAATAACACGCAAGGACGTGTTTTTGTTTTTACCCACTCCAACCTTTTTGTAACAGGTCCTGTAGATATGCAGCAGTTAAACGATACAAGGGAACGGGCGCGCCTTATGTCCATTCTGCGGAACAGGTGCGACATCATGTTTATGGGGCATTCGCATACCCGCCTCATTAACGAAGCCGGAAATGTCATATATATCAATATAGAAGATTTCAGGAAATCAAAAACTTATTGCCTTGTTTCCGTAAAACCATCCGGCATAACATACGAGTTCAAGAAACTATTCTGACGAATACTTGCCCGGCAGTGATTTTTAGAATATATTGACAATAATGGCAGCATATATTGAACCGAGGGTTCTAAAAGGTTTCAGGGATTTTCTTCCCCAGGCGGAGACAGTCCGCCGCGCTCTGGCAGAAAAAATAGAAAACTCTTTCCGCTCCTTTGGTTTTGTACCGATTGATACTCCCGCGCTTGAATACGCAGAGATTCTCCTTGGAAAGGGAGGGGGAGAAACAGAAAAACAGATATACCGTTTTAAAGACAAGGGAGAAAGAGATGTCGCCCTTCGTTTTGATCTGACTGTCCCATTTGCGCGTTTTGTGGCGCTCCACCGTGCAGAACTAACATTCCCCTTTAAGCGTTATCACATAGGCAAGGCATGGCGCGGCGAAAATACACAGCGCGGCCGTTACAGGGAATTCATGCAATGCGATTTTGACATAATAGGCAGTGACAGCCCTGCCGCAGATTTTGAAATTATCCTGTTAATCCGCGCTACCATGCAGAATTTGGGAATAGATGTAAATATACATGTAAACCACCGCGGTCTCTTTAACCGCTTCCTTGCACATATCGGGCAAAGCGGGAAATCTGTCGATATCCTTCGCACTGTAGACAAACTTGGCAAAACGGGAGAAGACGAAACCCGTAATAGTTTGACAGAACTTACCGGGGATGCAAACGCGCAGAAAATACTGGAGTTCATCAGCGCAAAAGGCAATTTTACAGAAGTATTGGAGCGCATAACGGAACTATCAGGCGGTCATTGCGAAGAATCCGGGCGGCTTGAGGATCTGTATAAATTTATGATCGATGCCTGCGGCTGCGATAAAAACACCGTGCCTTTTATCCTTGATCCTTCTATTACACGCGGGCTCGATTATTATACCGGAGTAGTATTTGAAACTTTCTTAACAGAACTCCCGGATATCGGCTCGATATGCTCGGGCGGGCGATATGATAATCTTGCCGGTCTTTATACCAAAGGCGGAGAATCCATTAGCGGAGTCGGTTCGGCAATCGGCCTGGACCGGCTTCTTGCCGCCCTTGAAAGCCTCAACAAGCTGCCTGCAGTAAACAGCTGTTCCGCTGCTGTTGCATGCATAAAAGCTGAACATTCAGGAGAGTATCAGGCGATTGCAAAACGGCTGCGGCAGGCGGGCATTCCCTGCGAAGTGTTTCTGGACGCAGGCGGCGAAAAACAGCTTGTTAAACAGTTTGTTCTTGCAGAAAAAAAAGGAATGCGTTATGTGCTTATACCGGGAGAAAAGCCAATGACAGATAAAATAACACTTCGCGATCTTAAATCCCGGCAGAACAGGGAACTTTCCATGGATGAAGTTATCAATTCCATTTTAAATTAACCGGGAAAGACAATGCAGTCAGTTACAATTTCAATCGGCGGCATGGGCTGTGCAGCCTGCAGCGCGAGGATCGAGAAAGCGCTTCATAAACTGGAAGGGATAGAAAGCGCAGCAGTAAACCTTGCCACGGAGAATGCTTCTGTCGTTTATGATCCTGGCGTCCTGCGCCTTTCTGCAATAAAAGAGGCAATTGTAAATGCAGGGTATCAGGTAATTGAAAACACAAGTAATTTAATCGATGAAGATAAACTCCGTAAAAAAAAAGAAATCAAAAACCTAAAAGTAAAATTAACCATTGCAGCTTTTTTTGCGCTTCCTTTGCTTTATATCGCAATGGCGCCGATGATTCCATGGGTTACCCTGCCCTTCCCGGAATTCCTTATGCCGATGGAATTCCCCCTTACTTATGCAGCAGTTCAATTGGCGCTGACCATTCCAATCATAATTGCCGGAAATCTGTTTTATGTCAGAGGTTTTAAAAACCTGCTGAGCCGAAGCCCTAATATGGATTCATTAATCGCAATAGGAACTTCGGCGGCGGTTATTTTCAGTCTAGTAAATATGATAACAATACCGGCAAATCACATGGCAGTTGATTCCCTTTATTTTGAAACAGCGGGAGTAATCATCACGTTAATTCTTTTGGGAAAAACACTTGA
>Ga0123356_10004627_pt1 | contig 14176 bp, 11 predicted proteins | sample TergutEmb28metaG_2_FD_92546 | JGI IMG/M metagenome (GOLD analysis project Ga0123356, IMG submission 92546) | Embiratermes neotenicus P3 segment gut microbial communities from Petit-Saut dam, French Guiana - Emb289 P3 | ecosystem: Host-associated > Arthropoda: Insects > Digestive system > Gut ...
CGCGGCGAACCTGCTGCCGACGCACTTCGACTTCTCGAACTTCACGTCGATCTGGAAGACCGGGTTCGGCGGCAACCTGATCGAGAGCCTGCTGATCGCCGGCGGCGCGACGGTGCTGGTGCTGATGGTCGCGATCCCCGCCGCCTACTACTCGGCGCGCCACCGCTTCCGCGGCCGCACGGTCTTCCTGCTGCTGGTCCTGGCCACGCAGATGCTGCAGCCGGCCGCGATGCTCGTCGGCATCCAGCGCGAGTTCTCCAGCTTCGCGCTGCCGCCGACGCTGTCGCTGATCCTCGTCAACGGGGGCTTCAATCTCGCGTTCGCGGTCTGGATCATGAACGCGTACTTTGGCTCGATCCCGGTGGAGCTGGAGGAGGCCGCGATGATCGATGGCGCCAGCCGGCTCGGCGCACTCGGGCGGGTGACGCTGCCGCTGGCAGCGCCGGGGATTGTCACCGCGCTGATCTTCACGTTCATCGCCGCCTGGAACGAGTTCATCGTCGCGCTGACGCTGAGCCTCAGCCTGGCGAGCAACCACCAGCCGCTGACGGTCGCGATCAACAGCTACATCGGCGAATACTCGATCGACTGGGGCCACCTGTTCGCCGGCTCGGTGATCGCGACGATCCCCGTGATCATCCTGTTCGCGGTGATCGAGGGCCGCGTTGTCAGTGGCCTGACCGCCGGCTCGATCAAGTAGGTACGTCATCCGGTTGGTCGAGCAGGAGATCGCGAGCCAGCCGGGGTGCTGGCGGCAGGCCGGGGTGCTGGCCGCGAGCGAGCTCGTGCGGTCGCAGCTACCCGCGGCCGGAGCGCGGGCGGCGATCGTCGGCTGCGGCACTTCGCTGTTCATGGCCCAGGCGTTTGCTCGCCTGCGCGAGGACGCCGGCGCGGGCGAGACCGACGCCTTTGCGGCGTCGGAGTTCCCGCCGGGGCGCCGTTATGAGCACGTGATCGCGCTGACGCGCTCGGGCACGACCACGGAGGTTCTGCGGCTGCTCGAGTCGATCCCGGAGAGCACGCGCACGACCGCGATCACGACCACGGACGATCTGCCGGTGGCGCGGCTTGCGCGCAACACGATCGCGCTGCCGTTCGCGGACGAGCGCTCGGTCGTGCAGACTCGCTTTGCGACGACGGCGCTGGCGCTGTGGCGGGCGTGGCTCGGGGAGGACGTGTCCACGCTGGCCGCCGGGGGCGAGCGGACGCTGTCGGTTGCTCTGCCCGCAGTGGCGTTCGACGCGGCGCGCTTCACGTTCGTCGGCTCCGGCTGGGCTGTCGGGATCGCGCACGAGGCGGCGTTGAAGGCGCGCGAGTCGGCACAGCTGTGGGCCGAGTCATACCCCGCGATGGAGCTGCGCCACGGTCCGATCAGCGTCCTCGACGACAGCTCGGTGGCGTGGATCTTCGGCACGCCACCGGCCGGGCTCGTCGACGACATCGAGGCCACCGGGGCCGCGGTCGTCGATTCGGATGAGGACCCGATGGTCGACCTCGTGTGCGCGCAGCGGGTCGCTGTCGCGATCGCCGAGCGCCGCGGCCTCGATCCGGACGCGCCGCGCAACCTGACCCGGTCGATCGTGCTGCCGGGGGAGCGGTGAGCGCTGCCCGCACGGTGGTCGCCGTCGACGTCGGCGGCACCACGATCAAGGGCGCCGTGGTCGATCGCGACGGCGCGTTCGTACGGGAGGTCGCGCGCCCCACGCCCGCGGCGGACGGCCCCGACGCGGTCGTCGCGGAGCTACTGGGCGTGATCGCCGAGCTGCTGTCGGACCAGGCGGACGCTCCTGGCGTCGTCAGCGTCGTCGTCCCCGGTGCTGTCGACGCCGAGGCCGGCCGCGCCGAGTTCTCCGCCAACCTCGGATTCCGTGGCGTACCGCTGCGACAGATCGTCGCCACCGCCACCGGGCTGCCCGCGCTGCTCGAGCACGACGTGCGGGCCGCCGGGGTGGCCGAGCGCAGCGTCGGCGTGACGGCCGCAGCGGACAACTATCTTCTCGCGGTGATCGGGACCGGCATCGCCGCGGTGATCCAGGCGGATGGAGTGCGGGTTGGCGGCGCGAGCGGAGCCGCCGGCGAGCTCGGTCACATCCCGGTCTGGCCCGGGGGCGAGCAATGCAGCTGCGGGCAGCGCGGATGCCTGGAGCGCTACGCGGCGGCGGCCGGGATCGTCCGCAGGTACGCCGATCGCACCGGCAGCCGTGTCCCGGCGCGCGCGGTGATCACGCGGGCGAGCCGCGGCGATCGTGACGCGATTGCGGTCTGGGAGGAGGCGATCGAGGCGCTGGCGCTCGCGTTCACGACCTGCACGATGCTGCTCGACCCGGAGCTGATCGTGCTCGCCGGAGGGTTGAGTGAGGCAGGAGACGCACTCCTGACACCGGTTGTGGAGAGACTTGACGCGTTGATCAGCTGGCGCCAGCCGCCCGCTGTCAAGCTCTCACCGCTGGGCGGCCGGGCCGGCCTCGTCGGAGCGGCGGTGCTCGCGTGGCAGGCATTGGGGGCTGCCTCGCTCGCCGGCTGGCGGTCGCAAATTGGTACTGTCCAATCACACCGGTAACGTCTGCTTCAAGGGGAACTCCGGCGACGATCAGCCAGATCCGTGAACAGGGCGCGCCCCGCGAGTACGGCGCCGGGCGCCGGTCCGCGGGACGCGCTGCTGCGTCAGTCGGTCAGAGGCTCGTCACCGTAATTGGGTAGACCTGGAACTCCCAGAACGAGTAGCCGTACTGGGTGTCCCGCTTGATGCCCTGGAACCGCACGTACTTGACATTCGACTGGTTGATCCAAATCGTCTCGGTCTCTCCGCCGGTATACAGGTTGCCGTCAGTGATCGACGCCGCGACGGTCCAGTTCGTGCCGTCGGCCGAGGTCTCGATGTCGTAGTCCTGACCGGCTGCGCCAGCCCCCCACAGGATCTCGATCTTTCCGATGTTCTGCGGCTGGGCTAGCTCAACCTGCCACCAGGCGGCGTCGTCGTACGGCGATGACCACCGTGTGGAGGTGTCGCCGTCGATCGCGTACTGGGGGCCGAGGTAGGCCAGGTTCAGCTCTGAACCGGACGCGGTGGCGATCCCTCCGTTGGAGGCCAGCGCCACGTTGGTGGTGCTCACCTCCGGGTGAACGGTGACATCGACGGTCGTGCTGACCGCGCTGCCGCCGATCGGGGTGTAGGTGAGGGTGACCGGGAAGGTTCCCGAGTCGGCCGGGTTGAGCTTGAACGTGACCGGGACCTGCCCGCCCCGGAACACCGGGATTGTCGTCTGTGACGGCGACAGACCCAGCCCGGCGGGCGCCGAGGCCGTCAGCCGCCCGAAGGTCGGTCCGGTCTCGGTGGAGGTGACCTGGGCGCTGAGCGTGCCCGATCCACCCAGGTCGATGTCAGCCGCCGACCCGGTCACGGCCAGTGACTCGTCCGAGCTGTACCTCGGAACGATCTCCTCGATGACCGGCGGTGGCGACCCTGGCACCCACGCGAGCCGGATGGCGCTGACCGTCGCGCCGCCGGCCGGCAGCTCGGTGTAACCGTCCTGGGACAGCCTCCCGATCCTGTGCCAATTGCTTCCTTCCTGGATCTGGACGTCAGCCTGGCCGGTGCCAACCACCTCGACCCGGTCGAGGGCCTTTGCGGCGGGCAGCGTCAGCGTCAGGGCATCGCCTGGCGCGGGGCTACTCCCCGCGGTGTAGGTGGTGTTCATCTCGCTGTCGGCCGCGTTGGCGATCGAGCTGCCCGCAGCTGCGGCCGGCGCGCCGCTGACCGTGCCGGGTCCGGGATAGTGGGCGACGACATCGAACTTGTACACCTTCACCCAATAGACATCCGGAGCGGTGGCGACCAGCCGCACGTAGCGCCCGGTCGCGCCAGCGGGGAAGGTCGCCGAGATGTCCGGCTGATTGGTGTAGTTGGCGACGGTGGTCCAATTCACGCCGTCGCTGGAGTACTGCAGCGCGGCGCCCTGGATGTAGTCGTTGGGGCTGGTGGTGTCGGTCTGGGCGATGGTCACACTCTCGAGCGAAACCACGCTGCCCAGGTCGACGCCGATGTAGTCGCCGGTCGCGGGTGAGGCGCCGCTCCAGAAGTAGTTTCCAGAGCCGTCCACCATGTCCTGAGGTGACCCATTGGCCCAGCCTGCCGATGGGAACGATGTGGTTCCCGTCTCGGACAGGTTGTCGGACGCCGGCACGCCGAGGAACCGGCCGTTCTCCGCCTGCGCCTGGCTGACGAAGGAGGACAGGCTCTCCGTATCCAGGAGGTCCGTCGGCACGTTCTGCATGGTCGCTTCGAGCGCGATCCGGTCGGCAACCGCCTTCGCGATGTGGCCTGACCGCTCCGCGGTGAGCATGTTCAGTGTCTCCAGGGCAGCGGTGCCCCAGGTGCCCGCCGCGCTCAGCTGCGGCTGCGTCTGAGTGATGAAGTCAGGGTCGCTGTTGGTCATCGCGGCGGTGAGCACCGCCGGAATCGACTTAACGATCCTGAGGTAGGCACCTAGCTCCGCCGCCGCGCCCGGCAGGCCACGCTCCCATGCCCACCAGAAGCGATTGATCTTCGCCGTCAGCGCGGGCGCGGTGGCGCCGTTGAGGTCTGAGCTGTAGTTCAGGTCGGCAAACGCGCGCATGGCCGTGCGGGCCTTCGGGCTCGGCCCGGCCAGCTGGTCGATGCCGTCAATCCACGCCTTGTGGGCGCGGTAGGCCGGTGGGTTCCACGCGAAGTCGGCGGTACCGGCCAGCGCGACCTTGGACGGCTCGGACTGGATCATCGGGTTGGCGGTGACGCCCTCCAGGTCCGCCGCAATGCCGGGATCCCGGCCGGTGTAGGGCCCCATCAGAAGCCGGTTGGTGATGTAGTCGTTGACTGGGTAGTTGTCCCACAGCAACACCGGGTGTCCGTAGACCTTGGCGGCCTCGGACGCCTGCGTCGCGGTGATGGTCACGGGGATCACCTGATCACCGGTCCACCCGACGACGACCGACGCGTCGAGGTTGGTGCGCAGCGCCGTCTTGTAGGCGCTGTCACCCTCACCGGTGTACTCGGTCGGCACCGTCTGCAGCGGCTGCACGCCGGGATGGGTATCGATGAAGTCCGTCTCCACCTCGTTCAGCAGGTACGCCTGGGCGAGGCCCGCCGCGGCGTCTCCGCTGCCGAACTGGGCGGTGTCGGCGGCGCAGTTGAACGACCCTTCCGTGATGTCGTCGAAGGGGATCGAGAAGCTGCGCACCCCGATCGCGTACATCGAGTCGAGCTTGGCGACCAGCGTCTGCTCGTCCGAGGCGGAGCCGTAGCAGATCGACAGGCCCGGTGAGAGCGCGTACGTGAACTGGACGTGATCCGCCGTGGCGGCCTGGACCAACCCCTGGATCTCGCTGAGCTGCGCGGCGGGATACGGGTCCTGCCACTGAGCGCGCAGGTACGGGTCGTCCTTCGGCGAGTACACGTAGATGTTCATCTTGTTGCGGCCATGAAGTCGAACATCGACACGCGGTCGGCGTCGCTGTATTCGGGCCCGTAGAAGCCCTCGACGATCCCGCGCAGCGCCATGCCGGGCCAGTCGCGCACCTCAACGCCGGCCACGCTCGCCCCAGACGCCCCCTGGCGGATGAGCTGGCGCAGAGTCTGCGCCGCATAGAAGGTGCCGTCGGCGTCGTGACCGTCCAGGATCACCGACGGGTGGCCCGCCACCGTGCCGGTGGCCAGTACGTACCCCTCCGCGGGGAGGGCGTCGGCCCCCGTGACGCCGAGCGTCTGCATGGCGCCGGCGGTGGCGGCGTTCTCGTCGGGACCGCCCACATAGATGACCGTCTCGCCAGCCGCGGCGCTGCTCGCCGCGCTGATCTGATCGACATGCTGAACGCCGTCCGTGGTCAGCATCGAGGTCACTGCCGAGACAGTCGACGGGTCGCTGCTGGCTCCGGTCAGCAGCGCGACAGAGCTGCCGAGCCGGACCGGTGGGCCGGTTGCCTTCATGGACTGGGGAACCGGATACACGGTCGGGAGACCGCCGGATCCAGCCGCCATCGCTGAGGCTGGGACGGCCGCGGCTACCAAAGCCGCGCACGCTCCCGCGATGGTCAGGGACAGTCGTCTAGTTCGCGTCACGAGTCTCCCATCGGGATCGAAATACCGGGTCGCGCCGCCGAGATGTCTCAGGCGGCGTTCTGCTGATACAACACGCGCGCCAGGGCGCACGGTGGGGGGTTACACCCGGTCTCGATCGAGCGGATCCGCACGAGGTCGACTTATAGTGGTCTAGACGACCTCATGCAAGTATTTAAGTTCATTTGATCAAGTAGCCGCAGTTTCCAGGCTGGGACTGAAGGAGGCTCCATCGCCCAGTCCTACAAGGGTCGGGCGTGTGATCTCTTGAGCTGGACGACGCCCGAGCGGCTATCTACCTCGGATGCGAGGGCGACAAGGACGGTGCCAACGTCGCCGACCGATTTTTAGTGGTCTAGACGACTTCGTGCAAGCGGCTTCCGGCGCCGTAGGAATTGTGGTGACAGGTTGAGCCCCTCGATCGCCAGTCCGGGTACGACGGACACACCGTATGGCCCGGACCGCAGCAGGTGCGGCGAGGGCAGCGAGGACGCCTCTACTGCTGCTTCGGCGCGGTGCCGAACACGTGATCCCAGAACGGCGCGCTGACGCCGTAGCCGCGCTCGTGGTTCTGGAAGTGGTGGCGCATGTGCAGTTCGCGCAGCCGTTTCCCGAGGGCGGTCTTCGGCCGGTGATGGTGCACGTGGTAGTGCAGCATGTCGTAGAACAGGTAGCCGCTCAGGAAGGCGGCGCCGAACGGGAGGAACGCCGGGCTCCCGAGCACCAGGTAGAAGACCCACACGAACAGCGCCGCCAGCGGGACGCTGACCGACGGCGGCATCACCAGCCGCATCGGGTCGTTCGGGTGGTCGTGATGGACGCCGTGGATGATCCAGTGCAGCCGCGCGCCGATCCCCTGCTCGGGCTCGAAGTGGAACACGATCCGGTGCAGCCAGTACTCGGTCAGCGTCCAGAACAGGTAGCCGCCGACGAGCCAGGCCGGCGTCCAGGCGCCGGCGCCGTGGACGAACCCCTCGACCAGCATCACGACGATCACCGGCACGAAGATGATCAGCGGCACCGACGGGTGCACGCGCGACAGCTTCTCCAGCCACGGCGTGTCGAACATCGTCGGAGAGGCGCGCAGGATCTCCGACTTGCTGAGGCCCTCGAGCTCCTCTGCGTGGGGGGCGGCCATCGTCTTTAAGATTAGCGAGACGATGCCCGCCAAAGACCGTCCGCGCTGGTGGGAGGCGCGCCGGGCGGCGAACCGCAAACCCGCCACCTACCACTGCCCGCTGTGCGGCGAGCTGCTGCCCGCGCTGAGCGAGCACATGCTCCTGTTTCCCGAGGGCGACCACTCGCGCCGCCGCCACGCCCACACCGACTGCGTGATGCGCGCCCGTCGCGAGGGCCGGCTGCCGACGCGCGCTGAATTCGAGCGGGCGCAGGCGCCCGCCAGTGCCGCTGGCCCCGCTAGGCCAGCGGCACTGCTGAACGTTTTCCGGCGGCGGTCGAAGCGGCCAGCATGATCCGGTGCGCCTTCAGCCCGAGGCTGAGGCGCTCGCGCCCCTCGGACTCGTACGGCGACAGGCCCGACACCTCCTGGACGCGGGCCAGCCGGTAGCCAACCGTGTGGCGGTGCAGCCGCATCGCTTCGGCGGTCTCGGTGGTCGAGCCGTGGTGGGCGAGGAACGCCTCGAGCGTCGCCAGCAGCTCGGTGTCGTGGAGCTCGTCGTAGCGCTCGAGCTCGGCGATCGTGCGGGAGCGCAGGAGCGTCAGCTCGTCGGGGTTGTGGATCATCACCCCGACCAGCAGCCGGTACGTCTCCTCCTGGGCGCGGAGCATCGCGTGCGGGTCGATCAGCAGCTCCAGCAGCAGGCCCGCCTCGCGCAGCGCCTCGTGCAGCGCCGCCGGGTCGCGTCGCGGCGTCGAGGTGGCGAGCGGGACGTCCGCGAGTCCGAGCTCTTCGAGCAGCTGCGGGAGCTCGGCCTCGCCGGCCAGCGGCACCAGTCCCAGCAGCCGCCCGTCCCCGACGTCGGCCAGCAGCGCGCGGTGGTCCGCCGGCGAGAAGTCGAGGGCCTCGGCGCAGACCCCGATCGCGCCGGCGGAGAAGTCACACCCGAGCCGGCGCCCGTGGGCGAGCATCGCCTCGACGTCGGTCGGGGCGTGCAGCTCGAGCATCTGCAGGAACGCGCGGCGGGCGCTCGCGGGGTCAAATCCGGAGCCGTCGCGGAGCAGCGCGGTGACCGCGGCGGCCGCGGCGGCGGCGTCGAGCCACGGCGCCGGATCCGGGGCGCCGCTGCCGTCGGCGAGCGCGGCCACGACCCCGACGACGTCCTGGCCGAGCCGGACCGGGACGGCCGTGGAGACGGCCGGCGGCGGGTTCGCGGCGCGGCCGGAGACGAGCGCCGTCGCGTAGTCCCCGATCGCCAGCAGCGCCTCGGCCGGGCTGGCGCTCGGCGGCCACTGCACGGTCGGGCCGAACGCCGGCAGCGCGATCGCGACGGCGCAGCCGAGCGCGTCGGCCGCCGAGCGGGCGACGCCCTGGAGATCGTCGCCCGCTACCGCCGCGGTGACGATCTGCAGGGGGTTGGTTCGGGGGGCAGCTGCCGCCGCCCCCCGAACCGCGCCGTGCCTCATGCAGTCGCCGGCGCTCCGGCTGGGACGCTCGGGATCCCGTTCGGGTAGCCGAGCGACGGGACGTCGGACGGGTACACCTCGTGCCCGTGTTCGGCGACGTCGCCGATCTCCATCGCCTCGGTGCTCATCCGTAATGGGACGAATAGCCCCACCAGCTTGAGCAAGACGAAGGTCGCGATGCCGGACCAGACCATCACGAAGATGCCCGCGAAGAACTGCCACTTCAGCAGCTGCAGGCCGCCGTGGTAGAAGAGGCCGGTGCCGCTGCCGTGCGGGGTGAAGTCCGCGAGGCGCCCGTGGACGGTCCGGGCGGTGTAGCTGACCGCCATGTTCGGGTCCGCGAACAGCCCCAGCAAGAGGCCTCCGGAGAGGCCCGCGAAGCCGTGCGTGTAGATCACGCCGAGCGTGTCGTCGACCCTGCGGAACGGGTTGAACCGGCTCAGGTAGTTCATCGCGAAGTAGACGATGATGCAGGCGATGACCCCGACCGCGATCGCGCCCCAGCCGTTGACGTAGCCGGCGCACGGGGTGATCGCCACGAGGCCGGTGATGATCCCGTTGACGCCGCCGAGCAGGCTCGGCTTGCGGCCCGTGATGTAGTCGAGCCCGACCCACGCCAGGAACGCGACCGCGGTTGCCAGGTTGGTGTTGAGCACCGCCGCCGCCATCGACGCGTTGGCCGTGTACGGGTCGCCGCCATTGAAGCCGTTCCAGCCGAGCCACAGGAGGCCGGCCCCGACCGCGACCATCGCCACGTTGTTGGGCGCGTCGATCTCGCGGTCACGCTGCAGCCGCGGACCGATCACCGCCGCAGCCATGAACCCGGAGATACCCGCCGACAGATGGATCACGTATCCACCGGAGAAGTCCAGGGCACCGTGCTGGGCGAACCAGCCGCCGCCCCACAGCAGGAACGCGTCGACCGTGTAGACGATCGTGACCCAAAGCGCAGTGAACGGGATCCAGGCCTTGAAGTTGACGCGGCCGAGGATCGAGCCGAGCATCAGGATCGGCGTGATCGCCGCGAACACGAACTGGAAGTAGACGAGTGCCGAACCGGGGAACGCGGTCGTGCCGATAAGCGGTATCGCCGCCTGGTTCTGCTCCGAGCCCGGGCTCAGAACCGGCCCCGGTTTCCCGATGAAGTTGCTGAAGAAGCCCTTGGCGTGATGCGGGCCGGCGGCACCGCCGAACCACGGTTGGCCGAAGCCCATCTTGTAGGCCCATAGCACCCAGACGACGAGCACCACCGAGAAGGCCGCGAAGGTCAGCATCATGCTGTTGATCGACCAGCGCTTCTGCATCGCGCCGCCATACAGCACGACCAGGCCCGGGACGCTCATCAATCCCACTAGCGTGGCGGCGGTGACCTGCCAGGTGGTGTCCCCGGAGTTCAGCCACGCGTAGTTGGCATTGACAATTGTTGGCATTACTTCTCCTTGTCCTTGAGCGGACTGGGTTGTGATGGTGCCGCCTTCGCGGCGCACGCCCCCGAGTTGGGTCGTACCTGCGGGATCGTCGTCCATGGCTGATCCGTGAGCCATGTCCCAAAGTTGAGGGTTATCCGTCTGTCCTTGGACATACGGATAAATGGCCAGCGGCGCCGGCCGGCGAGTTAGCCGACTGGCAGGCCCGCGCGGCGGCAGTCGCGGGCGACGATCCCGGCGCCGAAGCTCCCGAGCCCGCGATGTGAGCTCAGGGTCGCGCAGATCTGCCGGGCCTCGGCGCCGCACTGGCGGAAGAAGGTGGCGCCGATCGGGCCGGGGACGGTCGCGTTCAGGCAACCGCGCCGGGCGGGTGCCGAGGAGGACGCGAGCGAGACGATCGACACCACCGCGACGGCGATCACCAGCACGGCCATGGCCGCGGCGATCACGCGCTCGCGGCGGCCGAGCCGGCGGCCGGCGGCGACCTCGCGGTGATGGTCGGGTGGCAGCGGCGACGGCACTTGGGGCCTGGCTACACGAACGCGGTTCGGCCCCTGGGCAGGACCAGCACGGAGCCGCGCGACGCGTTCAGCGCCGCCCGGGCCGAGCCGCCGAGCGCGATCCGCCCGTCGGGGGCGTTCGGCTGCGAGCCGACGACGATCAGGTCGAGTTGCTGACCGGCGTTGACGGCGGCGCTGGCGCCGAGCTTGGCGGCGAGGGCGTCGACGGTCTCGGTGACGGAGCCGTCAGCTTCGCCGTCGGCGACGCCGATCGAGCGGATCGGCGTCTCCGGGTTCAGCCGGTACCCGGCCGCCGCGACCGCGACCGCGACCTTGCCGCCGTCGAGCAGCCGCTGCGCGGTGTTGCCGGGCTCGGCGCGTCCCGGCGCGGTCCGGTAGTCGGAGCCGAACACGATCACCGACGCGCCCTCGGCGTCGGCCAGCTGTTCGAGACCGCCATCGGTGGAGGCGCTGAAGATCACGTGGGTGGCGACGTCGTCGCGGCCGAGCAGCCCCAGCCCGGTGCGCAGGCGCCGCTGCGCGTCGTGCTGTGCGAGCTCCTCGCGGCGCGGGTCGAACTCGCGCGAGTGGCGCACGTAGGCCAGCGCCAGCGTGGCTCCGGTCGCGCCGAGCGCCCTACCGAGTGCGAGCGCGTCGTCGTCGTTGGCCGTGCCGTCGTAGGAGACGATGATGTCGGCGCTCACTGGTTCCTCCGGGGCGGGACCCTACAGCTGCGACGTGGACCAGTCGATCCGGTGAAACCGCGGTACCGGCCGGCCGACCGCGAGCTGGATCACCTCGTGCGTCCTCAGCGGGATCGCGCGCGGGCTCCTCCGCCACGGCCTGCCGTCGACGGTCGCATGCACGGTCCCGTGGGCGCCCGCCACCTGGCGGGAGCTGAGCGGTTGCCCCCAGACGTCGAAGAAGTTGCCGAGCGTGTAGATCCGCGGCGTCGGCGACTCGATGTCGATGACGCCGTCGGTCGCGTGGGTGTGCAGCCAGTAGTAACACGTCTGGGCGCCGTACAGGGGGCCGGCAGGGGTCTGCTGGGCCACCGGACCGACGAGTCCGACGTCGGCCGGCAGCATCCGCGCCACCCCGTCGACGTACACCTGCAGGTGGGCGTGGGTGCGGTAGGCGAGCTGCTCCAGCGGCACGCACTGGATCCCGTCGACGGTCGTGCCCTGTGACGGTGTCGTACCCGGCGCCAGCAGCGGGCCGGTCTCGAGCGGGATCCCCTGAGGACCGACGCCGGTGGTGGCGGTGGTCGACGTGCCGCTCGTGCCGGTCGTGCCCGTCGTCGTGCTCGTCCCGGCCGCCGTCTGGGTGGCGGTGGTGGAGCCGGTCGTCTGGGCCGTGATCGGCGTCAGCGCCGGCGATGAGCCGCAGGCGGCGACCGACGCGGCGACGCCGGCGCAGGCGACCAGGGTTGTGATCCGGCGCCGGACCCTGCGATCCGGCGCCGTGGCCGCCTCTGCGCCGATCTTGCGAGTGGCCCCGTCCGCAAGTCCTGCGTCATTCGAGGGGCCTCTGGCTTCGCCTGGCGGCGTCCTCGGTCGGGGCAATACAACCCGGTGTTGCCCCGAGGGCGGGCGGGCCTTTTCTTGCCAGGCTGTGCCAGTGACCCCTCTCGGTGACCGCACGACTTGCGGACGGAACCACTAGCGGCGCGAACCGCCACCGAGCAGGCTCAGCAGCAACAGGAACACGTTGAAGATGTCCAGGAAGATGCTGGCGGCGATCGGGACCGCGCTGGTGTGGTCGCCGGCCCGGGCGAGGCGCTGGAAGTCGAACGCGGTGAAGACGGCGAAGATCGCCAGCATCGCCACGCAGTAGATGATGTTCGACGCCGGGATCGCGACGAACACCGCGACCAGCCCGAATACCAGCACGATGATGAAGGGGATCAACAGGGCTCTGGCGAGCGGCGCCAGATCACGCTGGGTCGTGTAGCCGATCGCGCCCATGATGGCCACGAACAGCCCGGTCGCGCCGGCCGCCTGGTACACAACGCCGGGGTTGGTGTGCGCGTAGTAGTAGAGGATCGGCGCGACGAACATCCCCAGCAGCAGGCCCATCGCGAACAGCAGCACCATCGCCAACTGCTCGCGCCCGCGGCTGGCCGCCGCGTTCAGCCCGAAGATGCAGGCGAACGCGAGGATGAAGAACACAAAGCCGAACCCGCCGGTCTGGTGTCGCGCGATGTACGCGCCGAGCGCGGCGAAGCCCATCGTCACGGCGACCAGGCCCATCACCTGGCCGAATATCGACCGAGCGCGATCGCCGGTTAGAGCGGCGCCGCGACCGAAACCAAGCTCTTCATAAGTGGGCATCTTCAGCTCCTGAGCATTCCTAAAGACTCGTTGTCTTGCAGGCAAAAGTTAGACGATTGGGGGGCGGTCACCTTAATAAGATGCGAAGTCGGCCGCAGGGGGTCAAGCGACGCCGCGCAGCCTGGGGTCCGCCAACAGGCTGTCGTCCTGCTCGACCGCGTCGAGCAACCCGGCGACCAGGGCGTCGACGTTGACGCCGAGCTGGCGCGCCAGCGCTTGCACGTGATCCTGCCTCGAGATCGCCGCGGCGATCTCCTTGCGGGCGGCGACGACCCGGCTGTTGCGCGCCAGCGAGTGGCGTGTTCCGTCGAGCCGGTTGCGGTCCGAGCGGAGGTAGTTCTCGACCTCGGCGACGACCAGCGGCTCGGCGTGGTCGGCGAACTCGCCGCGCTGCGAGGCGTCGTAGCTCGACAGCGCCTTGACGAGGCCGACACATCCGATGCCGACGAGCTCGTGCTCGTATTCACCCGACGGGGCCGCGTACCGGTGCGCGACCTCGTGGACGAGCGGAAGGTGGCGAAGCAGACGCTCGTCACGCGCGGTGCGGGCGCGCCGCTCGCGCGCGAGGTCCAGCCGGTTGACGCTCATAGCGGGCACAGTAGCTGGAAGTCGGCGGCCGGATCGCCACAATCAGCAATTCGATGGGCCCGCTTGCCGGCATCAGAATCCTCGAGGTGGGCGGGATCGGCCCGAACCCGTTCGCGGGGATGCTGCTGGCCGACATGGGCGCCGACGTGCTGCGGCTCGATCGCGGTGGTCCGGGGACGGGGATTCCGGTTTCCGGCGCGTCCGATCCGACCCTCCGAGGCCGGCAGGCGATCGAGGTCGACCTGAAGTCGGACGTCGGTCGCGACGCCGCGCTGGCGCTCGCCGAGCGTGCCGACGCCCTGATCGAAGGCTTCCGGCCGGGGGTGATGGAGCGGCTCGGTCTGGGTCCCGACGACCTGCTGGCTCGAAACCCGCGACTCGTGTATGGGCGGATGACCGGCTATGGCCAGGACGGGCCGATGGCGGGCGTCGCCGGCCATGACATCAACTACATCTCGCTGGCGGGCGTGCTGGGGGCGTCGCAGCGGGTCGGCGAGCTGCCGATGTTTGCGGTCAACACCGTCGGCGACTACGGCGGCGGCGCGATGCTGCTTGCGTTCGGGGTCGTCTGCGCGCTGCTGGAGGCGCGGGTCTCGGGCCGCGGCCAGGTGGTCGACGCGGCGATGGTCGACGGGGCGGCGCTGCTGACGACGC